>Ga0180430_10001300_pt1 | contig 24700 bp, 23 predicted proteins | sample SS_ome_9_FD_132999 | JGI IMG/M metagenome (GOLD analysis project Ga0180430, IMG submission 132999) | Hypersaline lake sediment archaeal communities from the Salton Sea, California, USA - SS_1_S_2 metaG | ecosystem: Environmental > Aquatic > Non-marine Saline and Alkaline > Hypersaline >... | reverse complement strand
CCGGGCGGCTCGACGGGCTGCTGGTGATCGATGAGGCGTACGCCGACTTCGCCGGCGAAAACGCACTGCCGCTGGCGGCGAAGCATGATAACGTGCTCATTCTCCGCACGCTGTCGAAAGGCTATTCGCTGGCGGGGCTGCGGATGGGTTTTGCCGTCGGTTCGCCGCCGGTGCTTGAAGGTCTGCTGAAGACCAAAGCCATCTATAATGTCGATGCGGTCGCGTGCGCCGCGGCGGCCGTGGCGATCGGCGATCAGGAGCACAAGAACGCCAACGCACGCAAGGTTGTCGCATCTCGCGAGGCGCTCGGCGAGCAGTTGAGCGAATTGGGTTTCACGTTTCCGGCGTCGGACGCCAACTTCCTGCTGGTCCGCCCGCCCGAGGGAAACGCCGGCGAGATTTTTGAAGTGCTAAAGGACCGCGGAATTCTCGTCCGATACTTCCAACATCAGGCGATCCTGGCCGACAAGCTTCGGATAACCATAGGAACAGACGATCAGAACGCCGCACTCGCAGCGGCCCTGAAGGAAATACTGGCGTAAGACGCCGAGCGTGAACATGACCGAGAAAGCAAGAACCGCGACAATCAAGCGAACCACCAACGAGACGTCGATCACCATGACGCTCAACCTTGACGGGACCGGGCAGGTCGAAAACGCCACAGGCGTCGGCTTCCTGGATCATATGCTCGATCACCTCGGCAAGCACAGCCTGACGGACCTGAAGGTCGACGCCGAAGGCGATCTGCACATAGACGATCACCATACCGTCGAGGACGTGGCGATATGCATCGGTCAGGGCCTTATCGAGGCCCTCGGCGACAAGGCGGGAATCCATCGCTACGGATCGGCGTCGGTGCCGATGGACGAAGCTCTGGCCGAAGTGTCGCTGGACCTGTCGGGCCGCCCGGCGGTTGTGTTCGAAGTGAAGTTTATCGGCGACAAGATCGGTGCGTTCGACACGCAACTGATCGAAGAGTTCATCACCCGACTGGCCGCGGTGGCGGGGATGAACCTGCACGTGACGGTCCCCAGAGGCTCCAACGATCACCACATCGCCGAAGCGATATTCAAGGCGTTGGCCCGAGCACTGCGCCAGGCAAAGTCGATAGATCCCGCACAGCAGGGCCAGGTTCCCAGCACCAAGGGCTCGCTATGATCGATCCGGGGCGACTTTGATCAGGAACAGGGCGTTCAGCGCGGGTACTGTTACCTTGCGGGCGTTCTTCACCGGTCGCCCGTCGTTGTATTTCGTGATTTCCAGCAGTTCCTGTGCGTAAGTCATTCGAGTGCGTGGGTTGGCGGTCATCCTGTTTGGGTTCTGGGACGCTATTCTCCGGTAGGCGCCCTTGAAGGAAAACAGTTCGCGGAGATTGAACTCAATCGGCTTTTGTGCGGGATTGACCAGCACAACGCCGTTTTCGAATTCCCGGGCAAGGGCGGCCGGTGAGTTGCGGATGGTCATGTTGCTGAGCTTGAAACCGGCCTGCTCCTGAAGACGGATTGTGAACGTGAGCTTCCTGGCTCCGGCCTGTCGATAGTAGAACGACAGGGTGGTCGGTCCGTGTGTTCCCGCCAGGCCCCAGAGTTCGGTGAAATGCCGGCTTTCGCGCACCGAACCGTAGTCCGGCGGATTGTCTACGATCATTCGCACGACTCGCCCGGTGCGGTCGGCCCTGTCCATGCCGATCAGAGGATCGGTCGACTCTACGTCGAAGTAAACAGTCACGTCGCCGGCGGGCGGTTCAACCGGCGGCAGGGTGACAGTGCAGTTCTTATGCGGTTCTGCGGCCGATCCGGTCAGCGTCAATACTCCGTCTTTGTTGGATGCGATGCGGCAGTGTCCGGTCTTGAGCGATTGTGCGAAACTGCGGGTCATTCTGACTCCGCGTCCCTGAAGTAGATCGGGAGCTGCTCGGGCGATGCGGATCATCTTGCCGACCGGTCGACCCAGCCACATCGGCTTGTTGCTCGATCCCATTACGAGTTCCGGCGGGATGACCTCCGTGCCCAGCGGTATGGTCGTCGCCGCGCCGAGGCAGGCGGCGGCGCCCATACCCAGACGCATAAGGTCGAACTGCTTTCTCGCGTCGTCGGGGTGCATGAATTTCAGGGCTATGTAGCGGAATTTCCGGGCGGTGCTGTTGTGCTTGTCCCAGTATGTGTGAGTGTTGACGGTGCGTGAGAACCCTCGCCATGCGTCGTTGTGCTGGACGAGGCCTTCGGACTCCATGCCGTTGAGTACGCCGACGGCCTGCTGGCTCCTTGTGTGGTGGGCGTCGCAGGTGATGATGAAGTCCGGCCCCATCGTTTTTCGCACGTTCTTGAGGAATCGCCAGTCGCCGTCTCGCCAGATGTTGCGGCCGCTTACGATTCCGCCGTCGGCCAGGCCGTCATTGTCGACGTCCCATCTTTCTTTGGCCTGGAAGTAGTTTACGTCAAACGCGATGCCGTCGAGGTTGCAGAGCGTTCCGCCCGGGGCGAAAAGCCCTTTCAATTCGTCGACGAGCACGTCTGAAGCGGTCTTTCCGGCTCCGTCCTTCGGGCAGGCTGACGAGAGATTGTAGAACCACATCCATCCGCCCCAGTAGACCGCGTCCAGCGGGGCGATGTACGTTCGCCCGTCCCTGTGGGCGATCGCGTTGGAGAAGTACTGTCCGCGTTTGACGGTAATCGTTTCGGTTCTGCGGTTAATCGCGACAAGTTTGGCGTATTCGGATCGGCGCCACAGCTTCCGACCGGTTTCGTCGACACGGACCATGATCAGGTCCGGCGGCAGGCGCAGTTTCTTCTTCCTGTTGACGTACTGCTTCATCGAGAAGACGCCGGTGTCGCGGACCTTGAGCGTCAGGTCGTTCGGGCCGATGTCCTGTGCGATCGTGGTCCCGGGCAGTGTGATCCAGTGTCCGGGGAAGTACTTCCTGCTGACGTATCTCCGACGCACTGCGTTGCGGGCCTCGCCGTTGAAATGCATCAGCATGAGCTTCTCGGGATTGGTCTCGGCGAACTTCGAAGCGTATTCGGCGATGATCGGCTTTATGTCCAGCTCCTCGTCGAGGTACTTCTTGATCGTTCCCTGTCCGGTCCGGTGGAACCTGGCCCAGGCGTTATAGCTGGCGTTGCTGCCGCGGCGGTAGTCGGCGCGGAATACGAGAGATTGGGGATACCGACCGGAGAAGACCGCCTTGACCGCCAGGTTCTCTTTTCGTGAGCCGGCGTCTGCGGTCGCCTGCAGCATGAGCATCGCCGCCAGGCAGGGCGCAATGTAATTGACTCTCATTCCGCTATGATAACTTCTTTGCGTTCAGAGTCCTTATGAAATCGGCCCAGAGTTGGTCGACTGTCTTGTCGGTGTATTGCTTCCACAGGTCCGGAGAGTACTTCCCCTTTCGCATTGCGGAGTTGAATTTCCGCACGATGTCCTTGTCGACGTTGTTGACCAGATAGTTAAGGAACGCCCCGGTCGTTCGATAGCTGTCGGTGTACTTCGCGCGGGCGGGATTGACCCTCGGACGCTTCGATTTCGGTTCGTAGCCAAACCAGCGTATATAGTCGGCGACGCCTTCGACCATCCAGCCCGGATTGGGCCTGCCGCCTCGAACCCGGCGGTACTGCTGGACGACGTGCACCATCTCGTGCACCACGGCGCCCACCGCCTGGCCGTGCAGGTTCCTGGTGAACCATCGTCCGGCGCAGTAGATCCTGACCCCGCCGGTGGCCGCCACGCCTCGCATGTTCGCGCGGAACGTAATGCTGAAGCGCTGCGGAGCCTTGTAGCCGTCGTCAGAGAGCATCTCTGCTATCAGCGGGTACCATTTGACGCACGCGGGCTTAAGGCTCTTGTCGATCCATTGTTTCAACTCGGGCATTTCCGAGTAGTCCAGGGTCATCCTGCATCCGCCGGGTATGGAGACTGTCTCCAGTCCGGGCGTCGGAGCCGGCTTGTGGACCTTGCCGTCGCAGACGTCGATCTCGCTGAAGAACGTGTTGCCGAATATGTCGACGGTTTCGGTCGCCGTCACGTCAAACAGCAGGTAGCGGAACGATCCGATCGCGGCGCCGGCGGAGTCGAATATGCTCGCGGCGTATTGCCCGCCGAAATCTCCTGTTTTCGGTCGGGTGTCGACTTCGGCGATCAGTGTCCAGCCTGCCCTGTCCGGGGCGATGGCTCCCACTGGTCTGGTATTGAAGTCTTTGGCCGATCCGTCGGCGGCGTAAAGCCGATAGACCTGCGGGCCGCGAGAGCGCCTGTGCCAGGAATACGTGCTTATTCGCTTGACGGCGACGACCCGCCCGAGGTCCGCGACAATCCGCCCGCCTTTGGCGCCCTGTGCGAAAAAGAAGTTGGCTCCGGGCTGATCGGCGTTGTCCGGAAGTCTTCCGTCGCGAAGCGCCCGAGGGGTTCGACCGTTGATGTCCCTTCGTCCGTCGATAATGGAAAAGGACGCGTTGGCCGCCGCATCCGTGCGCGATGGAGACGGGATGTTCTTGAACTTGAACTTCCCGGTGGCTCCGCGGCCCTGATTCCTCTCGGTTACAGTCCGAATTTCGCCTTGCGCTGCGGCAGTCAGCATCAGGCCGCAGACGGCCGCGATCAGGACAATTCTTCGTTTCATTCGTCTCATGAGATCTCTCCGATCGGGCCGTCCGGGGCCTTGGCTGAACTGTTTCCTTAAACATGCGCAGCGCTGGTGTTTTCGACTTTGGGCCTGGCGGGTTTGCGGACCTTCTCGCGGATCCTGGGCTTCTTGTCCTGCTTGTTGTCCTTATCGTCCTTATCGCCCTTGCGGTCGTGCTGACGGTTCATCTGCTTTATGATCTGTTTCTTGACATCATCGGGCAGGTCCATTTCCTCGATGCTCTTGAGTATCTTCTCGCGGATCTCTTTCTGGAGTTTCCCGTGTTCGCCCGGGGTGAACATCTTTATCTGCGGCATCTTTCCGCCGGGGCGTCTTCCAGGTTGTCCGGGCTTGACCGAGGTGAAGACCTTGACGTTGCTCTTCTTGAGCAGGTCGAACGCTTCGGGGTCGGTCAGGCGGAGCTGTTCGCGGTTCTCGTAGACCTTGGTCTCGTCGGTTTCGACGCCGGCGTCGTTCTTGTGTTTGCGGCGGACGGTGATCCTGCCGGTCTCGTCGGACTCGATGCGAATGTCGTCTCCGTCGGAGTTCTTGGTGTGAATGACGGTCTTGGCCTTCACCGAAACGTTGGGGTTCGGGTCGCCGGGCATGTTCCTGGGGATCGATTCGAGCATCTTGCGCAGTTGTTCGGGCAGGTCTGCTCCCTGGACTTTCTCCCAGTCGCCGGCCTTCTTCCTGAGCATGATGTGCGGGTGCAGGCGGGTTATGTCCTTCTCGACGTTCCACGGAGGGCCGAACGGTTCGGGATGCACGAGTTTGGCCTTATTGGCCGGTACGGGCTTGCCAAGCGCTATGGGGATGCTGATCTTCTCGCACTCCCGCATGACCCAGAGCTTGACTTTGTCGCCCGGTTTGCGGGCGCCGACGGTCTTTATCAGATGCCGACCGTCCTTCACCGCATCCTTGTCCAGGCCGACTATTACGTCGAACTGCTTGACGCCTGCTTTGTCGGCGGGGGAGCCCTTGACCAGATTTGTCACCATTGCTCCGGCGTCCTTCGAGGCGATGTGGGCCGCAAGCGGGGCCGGGACGGGGGATATTCGAACGCCGAGCCATCCGCCCGGTCGTTTGGGCGCGTCGCCGGATTTCGCCGAGGCGGTCACCGACACAGTTACGCTTCCGTCGTCGCTTGTGATGACAGTCTGGCCCAAGGCGGCCGGGCTCCAGGCGGCGGCGATTACAAGAATGATCGTGAGTGTCCTGCTGTTCATCTTCGTTCTCCTGTTTCTTTTGGTCTAGAGATCAAGCCACTGGGGATCTGTGTGTTCCTGTTGTCTGTCGATCAGGATGATTCTCATCTGTCCCGATTCGGGGTCATAGAGTCCGACGGGGATTCTGTCGATTCTCCGCACCGGTCTGGTGATCACCTGTCTTGGCGGCGTCGGATCGAACCGGTCGACCGCCAGTTCCGCCGAGTGCACCGTAGTGGGAGCCTGTCGCCCTGCGCCGTCGGCTATCATCCTCGAAGGATTCGGATCTGGCGCCAGGGCGGCCCACAGCACGACTGCGACTACGATCGCCGCCGCGACCGCCGCGGCGACGATCGCCGCGCGCCATGCTCCATTCGGATGCGCCGCGGTCTGCGGCTTAGCCGCCAGCGCCGCGCCTATCGCGTTGCGGCATTCGTCGTCCGTCGAGCGCAGCTCCCGCAGCATCGCATGGGCCTGCGGATCTCGCAGCAGGCGTTTTTCCAGAGCCGTCTGCTGATCGGGATCCAATTCGCCGTCGATCATGCGATTGATCATTATTTCGATGTCGCTGATTGGATCTTCGTTCATGATTCTTCTGTGGCCTTGAGTTTCGCCCTGAGCATCCGGCGGGCTCTTACCAGCCTGGTTTCGACTCCCAGGGGCGTTATGTCCAGCGTCCGGGAGATCTCGTCGTAGCTCATACTCCGCCAGACTCGCAGTACGAGGACTGTTCGATACTTCTCGTCAAGCGATTCGATCGCCCGCATTACCGTTCTTTGGCGTTCGGAGGAGATCAGATCGCCGTCGGGACTCGGCTCGGACCGGCCCGGGCGCCACAGCGACCTGAACCTCCGCCGCAGCCCGCGGCGTCTTGTTGTCGATCGTCCGGCGTCGGTCGCGGCGTTGCGGGCCAACGCATAAAGCCATTTTCGCAGGTCGGTCACCGACTCCAACTGATCCCGCCGCTCCCACATCCGCATCCAGACCTGCTGGGTCACGTCGTCGACTTCGTCGATCCGTCCGGTCACGGCCAGCACCACGCCGCGGACCCATCGCTCGTTCAGGGCGATGATCTCCTCGAGCGCACGCTTTTCCGCGAGCGCACGCTTCTGGGCGGTTGTCGGCTCGGGCGGTCGCGTCGTCCGCTTGTCATGATGTTCAGCGCTGGTCATCGGCGTCATCACCACAGTAGACGCCCCGGAGGGGGCGCAACCTGTCAGGAATTTCCCGAATCGTCCGGAAAATATCGATCAAGTATACGGAAAAACGCCAAACTCATCCCGGCTTTTTTTGCCGGATCGACTTGCAATACCTATACTTCCTTCGGAACTGGAGGAGAAATAGAGTGAACCAAAGGCAAACAGCTTTTACGCTTATCGAAATCCTGATGGTGGTGATGATCCTGACCATCCTGGGCGGCGTTGTAATCGCACATTTCGGCGATGTGTCCGAGGACTCGAGGGACGCTAATCTGAAAGCCAACCTGCAGACGATTCGCGCCCAGTTGGAACTGTACAAGATGCACCACAACGACAACTATCCCACGGATATCCTCGATCAGTTGACCAAGAGAACTGATATTAACGGAAATGTCGACGAAAACGGAGCTTACGGCCCGTATCTGCTCGCATTTCCCCCCAATCCGCTGATTGCCGACGAAGCTCAAGCTGTCCGGGCCGAGGGAAATCCGGGGCAGGGCTGGAGTTATGATTCTGCGACAGGCGATGTTTTTCCGATGAAGCCTAACGGCGAAGTGATAAAGACCCTGTCGATCAGGAAGGACGATGGTTCCGAGACCACAAGCCCATGACGGCATTGTATAAGGCGAGCGGCGGAGCCATGGGAATGACTCCGCCGCAGGGCGATGAAAATCGACTGCCTTACAGGCAGCAAATGTGGCGCGACCTGGCCGCCTTCGGCAGGAAGGAGGGTAACCGTAGGCAGCTCAGGTCGAAAACAGCCCATCGCTCCAAATCAACGGACTGAACCACAGGCATATTGTACCTTCACTATCTGATGCGTGCAAGTGAGGTTTACGTTAAATATTGAAATTTAACGTGGAATGTGCGGAAAGTAAGGTGATGGCCTTACGGCACGCTCGGCGCGCCGACTCACTGGTCGAGGGCTCGCAAACTCGCCGGTCCTCGTCGGTATTTGTCTCCGTTAACGCTTGCGGCGCCTTCGCAGCATCGCCAGTCCGCCCAGGGCCAGGAGCGACAGTGTGGTCGGTTCGGGTACGATATCAATGCCGCCTTCGTGGACAGTGTGGTCATACAGAGCGTATACGAAGCGCAGGTCCGCAAGCGAAGCTTGTGTCATCGGCCTGCCGATATACCATGAGGCGCCGGGTTGAAACGCGGCGTAGTGGCTGATATTCCCCTCGCCCAGGAATGTGTCCAAGTCCGGCTGCCCCTCGAAGAAATGAAGGGCGCCGGGGCCAAGCTGGTCTATCACATCGTCAGGCCGGGTTATCGCGGCGTTGGTGAGGCTCTCCCAGCCGCTGTAGTCCATATAGCCTCCGAGCGATTCTACAGTATAGCCGATGACCTGCAATACCGTCGGCGAGTCGTTCTTCAGCCAGGCCTGGTTGGTGTCCTCGTTGATTATCAGCAACAGAGACGAGGTAGTCGCATGATTTGACGGCGCCGCTGGGATCCCTAAGTCGCCCCTAAGCGCTGCGAGGTCCTCAAGGTTCATCATTCCGCCCGGGTTTGCGTCAGCCAACCCTACGCTCGCCGCCGACCCCGCCAGCAGAATCACTCCGATAATCGCTACTGTTGTTCTTGCATCCGCCATTGCCCAATTCCTCTCGCTATTCTCCGCATCTGTTGCGTGTTGTGTGTCCAGGCGATGATGCAGTGCGCCGGTGTTCACAGCACGGTAAACCCGCTACAACCTGCGCACGCGCAGCATCCCTTCGTAAGGCTGTAATATTAGAACAGCCGCCCATTGGAACTTGGCCGATGCGGCCTGGTGCAGGAAATGAAACGTATGAGCGGGAACGCTCCTGCCCTCATTCAATCGACCGGCTCAGGTCGAATGCAGCCCGCCGCTCCACGACTCAAGCGGGCTTGTCCACGCGGAATATGATACCATGAAATCCCGGTCAGCCAAAGCAAAAACGAAATTATTACGCCCGATTCGATTGGGTCCAAGACGTTGGCCCCGGCGCTTGTGCTCCCATGAGTTGTGCGTCTATCCGGCTTATTTCAGAGATTCCACGATTCCCCTGCTCACGCACTGGGCGATCAGCTTGTTGCCCGCCGGCAGCATGTGCACGCCGTCGTAGGTGAGGATCTTGCTGCGCGGGAACCGGCCCTTGGCGTCCTTCTTCGTGTTGTGCTTGTCGACGTACCGGGTGAACGCCTTCCGCAAGTCGACGAGCGTGCATTTCTCGACGGCTGCGAGGTCGCGAATGATCTGTGCGTACTGGTCGAGCTGCTTGTCGAGGGGATTCCCGCCCTTGGGCTTCTCGCCGATCAGCGTCGGTGTGGCCAGGACGACCCGGCCGCCGGAGTCGCGGGCCATCTTCACCATCTTCTTCAGACCCGATTTGAAATCCTCCGGGCTCGTGCCTTTCTTGCCGTGCCACACGTCGTTGATGCCGAGGAATATCACGACGACGTCGGCCTTCTCTTTCTCCAGCAGTTCGGACATCGCACCGCCGAGCTTGCCCCACGGGCATTTGCCGGCCATAACGGTCGGGACTCGCCCTCCGTTGAGCCCGTGCTTCAGCAGCTTGACCTTCAGCGGTTTGGTCTTTTCGCCGGCGTCCAGGGCCTTCTGCATCATCGTGACGTATCCGCCCTGCATCGTTATCGAGTCGCCGTAGATCGCTATTTTCTGCCCGGCCTTCAGGGGCGACGAGGCTCCGGTCAGTTCGTCCAGGCCCGATTCACAGGTCGCCGGTCTGCCCAGCACGTCAGCTATCGGCTCCTTGCCGGTGTACAGGGGCTTTCGATTCGACAGCGGCTTTATGCGGACATTTCGGAACCACAGCGCCTTTCCGCCGTAATTCTGCAGGCCGATGAATCCCTCACGCGGCAGCGAGCCGATGGCGTAGGGGAATTTGTTGCCCTTGCCGTCGGGATTCCTGCGGGGGGTCGTCCATTTGCTCAGGTCGGCTTTGACTATCGACTTGCCGTTGAGTTCGATGTCGACGAGGGCGTCTTTGACGGTGATCCGGCAGTGGTTCCACTGGCCCATCGGCTTGTTGGCGTCCGTGCTCGGGCGAACCAGTCCGTAAAGCGCGCCGTTTGCGTTCATGGCGTTCCACTTCGCTCCGTAGGCGGCGTTGTCGAGGATCTGGATCTCCATGCCGGTGGCGACCGCCTGGGCGCGGTTGTGAACGCGAATGAATACGCCGCTGTTGCTCTTGGCCCCCGCGGCCATCTTGAAGTCCAGTTCAAGGACGTAGTCGCAGTATCGCTGTTTGGTGAAGATCGTCGGACCGCCTTTGGCCGGCAGGAGTTCGGCGTCCTGGCTTATCGTCCACACTCCCGCCGCCGGGTCGACGTCCCAGGCGTTCAGATCTTTCCCGTCGAACAGGATCTCCCAGCCGTCTTTGTCGATTCTCGGCTTGTAGTCGGCTCCGAATGATGGGGCGGCAAGCAGCAGGGCGGCGGCGCACAGCAACATGATCGTTTTCTTCATCGACAGATCCTCTCGATCCGGGGTGTTCGGCACAAGATATCGGCCGCGACGATCGCAGTCCTTTCACGAATCTTATCATGTCTTCGGACATCGCAACACTCTTTCCTCGCCGGCCGAACGCCGGTTTCGTTGCCGACAGGCGCGCCGTTGTGCTAGAATCGCTTAGACTCCAGCAAACCCGAACAGCTACGGAGAGACTGCAATGACCATACGCTCGACACAACGCCCCGGCTGCGAAACGGCTTCACGAAGACAGTTCCTCCAGGCCGGCGCCGGACTGATCGCCGCCGGCCTGTGCGCTCGCAGTCTTGGCGGCCCGAAACCGAAGCCCGACGGCATTAAGATCGGTATCTTCACCGATTCGCACTACGCCGACCGCAAACGCGCCGGGAGCCGCTACTACAGCGATTCGAGCGCCAAGCTGGCGGCGTTTGTCGCCGAGATGAACAAGGCCAGGCCCGATTTCGCCATTGTGCTCGGCGACTACGTCGACAAGGGCAAGAGCGTCCAGGCCGAGATGGCCTATCTCAAGCATATCGAGGGGGTGTTCGGCAAGTTCAAAGGCCCGCGCCGTCACGTGATCGGCAATCACGACGTGGCCACCTTCACCAAGGCTCAATTCGTCGACGCGGTGGGCATGCCCGCGCCGCATTACTCGTTCGACTCAGGGCCGATCCATTGCATCGTGCTGGACGCGAACTACAGGAAGGACTTCTCGCCCTACAAGGCCGGCAACTACAACTGGACGCAGACCTACGTGCCGCCCGACGAGCAGAAATGGCTGGCCGACGATCTGAAGAAGACCTCCAGGAAGACTGTGGTTTTCGTTCACCAGCAGCTCGATAACGAAAAGGACGCCCACGGTGTGAAGAACGCACCGGAGGTCCGGCGGATTCTCGAGCGGTCCGGCAAGGTCCTGGCGGTCTTCCAGGGTCACAACCACAAGGGCTCCTATCGCCGGATAAACGGCATCGACTACTGCACCATGCGAGCGATGGTCGAAGGCCCGGGCCTGAAAAACAGCTCCTACGCAATGGCCCGCATCACGCCTGGCGGCGTCAAGGTCAAAGGCTTCATCAAACAATGCGACTATCCGCCCAGGCTGCAGCCGACGACCTTGCCGGGCGGGAGGAAATAGGGGCGATGTCCGACCCGCCTGGCCGACCGAACATACGCCTATAGATCTCGCATTCCCGGATAATATCGACTTTGCACAGTCCGGCGGCTCGTCCTCGACCGACTGGTGCGAATCTCCCGTCCCCGGCCTCGTGGTCCGCCAGTCCGACATCCCCGAACCGGCGATGCTGGCCCCTGGGCGGACTGGCGACAAGAGATGTACAGCTTCTCTACAGAGCAGATCTGACGCGGGTCGATACGAGAAATCGACCGGCAGTATACAAAGCAACTGATTGAGGACTCAGTCGCCCTCGATATCTCGGCGCAAATGCTGTTTCGCGGTTGTCTTGACGCAGAGCTGCTCGGACCGGCAATTCCAAGGTGCTATGCGGCGTCTCTTGTCAGCCTGAAGATCACGACATTTCCGTATGGCAGTCTGCGAGTCATCTGCTGTCCCACTGCGCTTCTTCTGCTCATTGCAAACCCAAACTGTTCTTTCAATCCCATCGCCAGGATCAGTTTTTCTTTTGCTTTTCTGTTTGTGGCGATATCTTCAGGGGCGGCCACCTCAATGGTGTAGCCGACAACGAGATTCTCATGCCTGCTGTGCCCAATGCCCGCGTACATGCCAAGCATTGTAAAGAGCTCATCGGCGGTCTCGTCAGATACGTATTCCGGAAGATCAACGGCGATATGGCTGTTGCCCGGATTTACAGTTACGATATACGCCGGGTGTTTTTCGCCGTACATCCGGGTAATGGCGCTGTCCAAATCGCCGAAACACGGCACGCCCCTGGCGGTCCGCAAGACATCGCCGGCCATTATTGCAGCACCTTGGTCATCCAGTACGGGAGGCCCGTTATCCACAATCCCAAACATGATCTCCCCGTCCGCGGCGCCCCTGCATAATCCTTTGAAGGAAGACGCCGCCGCTGTCCTGGATTCTCCCATGACGGTATGATCGACAAGGAAGTTAGCCGCATTATATACACTGTATTCAAGTAGTTTTCTAAGCCACCTGTCAGATTGGACAGCAGTTCCTCTTCTGAAATCTCTCTCGCTTGTCCTGGCGACGATCAGGCCGGCATTAGCGTATTGCTCCTGGGTGTCCATTTTCCTTCCTCCTTTGAAGGTCGTTGATGATAGAGAACTCGATTTATCGCGGGCATGCGTGCGAGCCCCCGGGTGGCGGGAGATTCGCGAGCATCACCAAGGCTCTTGGAAGGCTCTTTTGTACGTACATGATCGCGCCCCTTTCCCTGTCGCGGTCCGGACAGGCCGCCGGAGTTCGCCCCGTCGACGAGTTGCCGGAAATACGCAACTGCCCGCCGATCGCATGCGAACGCAGGTTGTCTAACGCGGGAACTTGGCCGATGCGGCCGGAAAAAAACGTGCGAACAGAAACCGCTTCCGCCTTATTTCGGATTCGACCGGACGAGGTCGAACCCAGCCCGCCGCTCCACTACGAAGCGGGCCTGTCTATCCTGATAATTATACCATGAGATCCCGATTCGACAAGGGAAAAAATCTACTTATTCCGCCCGATTCGATCAAAATCCGGTTGCTTCGACGACCGCCATGTTCCGCCTTTGACGGCGGCCCGATCCCGGCGTGAATGAACCAGACGCAGATAGCGACGATTTTGATTGGGCCGGTATCGCGCATCATACTGCCGGAAATGGGCTTGGGGGCGGTCTGTCGGCCTGAACGAATCGACCGAACCGGCCCCAGGGACGCTCGTTCCGGATCATGTCAGTTTCACGTCACCGCAGGCTTCCGCCGCTTCCACCAGGCCAGCGTGCCCAGGCCCATCAGGCCGAGCACAGTTGACCCTGGAATCGGAGTAAGCCTGAAGGAGCTCCAGATAGCCGCGTTCTTGCCGCTCCGGGGGAAGTCCGCGAGATACCACTGGCCGTCGATCAGTTTCAGATCGTACTCGTCTTTCCCATCGCCGAAAAGATCTCCGTTCGAGTCGTAAATGAAGACTTTTCCGCCGGTCAGCACGCCGTTGGCGTCGACTGTGGCCTCGAAGCCCTCCAGGGTGACGAAGTGGTCGCCGCTGTCCTCGGGCTTAATGCCCAATTGAATGAACTTCTTCTTCGTAAGATGCTCGAAAGTGCCCTGGAGTTGTGATGTATTCAGCCCGTCGCCGCTTGCGAGATCCTGCTTCAGATTGGTGTACGGGTTTTTGCCGGTATTCTCTCCAATGTAATCGTCCAGCCAGGCCTTCTCTTCAGCGAACGTCCAGCCGCCCTCAAGTGACCAGTCCGTCGTGCCGGATGAATTGATGTCATTGACGATGCTCTGGTAGAGCGCGTCGGCGCTGTCGGCGGTCGTGCCGTCGGGCTTCTTATTATAGCCTGCGGCCCAGATCATGCTTGTAACGGCCGCTACGCCGCAACTGTCCTCGAAACCCTGTTGATAATTGCCGTCGGCATCCGTCGGCTTGTCTATGTCGGTAAGGCCGGTTGCATGGAAGCTGGCCGGCAGGTCCGCCCCGGCCGGGCCGGCCGTACATGCCCCCAAAAGGGCGCAAACAACCAAGGTAAGCGTGCGTTTCATCATTCTGCTCCTTTCAAGTTCCTGTTCCCGTTTCAGGAACTGCAGATGTTTCCGCCGCCGCCGAACCGCCTCAAACCGCGGAACCCGCGCCGGCGGCGGCGCGAGAAGATACGTTGTCCGATTCCGGGACTTCTCAGATACTGCTGAGTGCAGGAAGGAGAACATGCAAACGAAACCGCTCCCGCCTCAGTCAAGATACGACCAGCTAACGTCAAATCCCGCCCGTCGCCATACGGGGCAACGGACTAATCAACAACTGGAATTATATACCGTCAGCCCCGGTGATTTCTGAAGAATACGCAGGAATTTCCTGTGTTCAGTGTTATCCTTGCAGAAGGTGAGGTGTTTACCTGACAACTGAGTATTCCCGTTTCCGCCCCAGCCAACGGTGAAATGCCGTCATACCCCACGTTCGCGGCTGCATGGGATAGGGAGTCAAGGAAACCTGTCCGACGCCGAAACAGCGCAAAGAAACGGCGGGGCTGGAGTCTGATCCGGCCCCGCCGCCGTGAGTGTGTTTGTCGCCGGAGCCTCAGCGGGCTCGGCATTGAACATGCTTATGCGGTACTCGCCTGACGCCGTTTTCGGCTATAGGCTCCGACCATGCCGATGCCGATCACGCCGAGTATCGCCGCGCCGGGAACGGGGACGATGACGCCGCCTGTCTGTTCAAAACCTGCGTAGCGTACGGACTGCTGCGAATAATTATAGAAACCGAATTCACCTGATGAAAACGTATTGTCCATGAGGGTGTGATCCCACAGGGTCGTTGCGCCCTGCTTGACAATGATATGGATCTCCCCGGGATTCTGATTGAAATCCAAATGGAAATCATATGAAGTATTGCTGGCCCACCCCTTTGTGGAGCCATGGTTCTGGGCAAGCACGGTCATGTCCCCAAAGTCGCTGACGTTTTCCCAGAACTCGGCCAGAGACAGGTCAGCAATACCGTCACCCGTTCCGCCGGTCATCTTCTTGATCGTCATCCCTTCGTTAGCTGTTCGGCCCACATAACCTTGAGACCCGCGCTTCCAGTCGAACAGGTAGAAATTGCTGGAGTTCTGGTAACCGAATACGAATCCCATGTAATCATCGTCACCGTTGCCGGCGGGAAGAACGAGCCACGTACCATCCATTGAGAAACTCGTCTGATTCAGGTTGTTCATGTAGAATGACGGATCGGCGTTGACCGTCTGATCCACATAGGTGTTGCCGCCCCCCAGGACCCAGTTACCCGCCGGTTGGCCGCCCGTGTAGTCCAGCGTTAACGGAGACCAGGTCGTAAGGTCCACAGGCGTCGGCATATCGCCCAGGGCGGTATGTGCAAACACCAAAACGGCGATGATTGAAATAGCTCTTCTGGCCATGATGCAACTCCTCGCTTTCTTAATCTTCCTTAATTAGACAAAAAATGGACGACATACAGTTAAGATATGCCTATTTTAGTATATCCCAAAATAAGCGCGCATGTCAAGGATAATTTAGGGTTTGCGACGATTCGATTACCTTTTTTGAAGTTACGGCCTGGAGGATGCCGTACTCCCAAGATTCCGTCAACGGCCGACGGCGGAGAGTAGAAAGTAGAAAGGAGACCGCAGGAGGATTATTCGGCACATTGGGGCGGTTATGGGCGTGGCCGTTTGGTGTCTGCTCTACTTTCTACTATCTCCCCTGTCCTGCTCTATTGAAAAAGACCGCCTTTACCGGCGGTCTTTCTTACTGGGCGATACAGGACTTGAACCTAGCGGCGTAACGAATAGTAATGACAAAGGTTTACAGAATACGCCCAACAGAGGCGGTGCATTTTCCGGTGCAGAAAGTGGCGTTTTGGGCGATATCGACCTGTCCGCCGGTAGGCTGGACGCCGATCTGCGGAAGGTGATCGACGCTTGGCCGACGTTGCCCCAGGCGGTGCGGAAGGACATAGCGGCGACGATTGAAACTCACGCCACAAGGGGCGCCAAATGACAGGACAGGAACAAACGGTTTGCAGACGGTCCGACGGGACATTCGGACGCGGGAACAAGATCGGCAATCGCTTCCGGCCGGGGCAATCTGGGAATCCCAAAGGCCGACGGCCGGAACGTCCGTTGACGGCCGCACTGCGGGATGCTCTTGACGCGAACGATGGGGAATTGATCCGGGAGCTTGTCGGCGTGGCGATTGATAGAGCCTTGGCGGGGGAGTTCCGGTACTTCAAAGAGATCATCGACCGCACAGACGGGAAGACCGCAGCCCGGCTGGACGTTTCCGGTAACGGTACGATTGCGGATATCTATCCCAGCTTGAGCGCCGAACAGCTTGAGTTGATCGGCCAGACAGAAGACGGGCCCGAGTAGTTCAAGGGACAAGAGTATCCTTACTGCGGCTTGATGATACCGCAATTCGCCGTAATTGCTGAAATGCCCCCATATACTAATTTCTCAAGTCCCTTTCGCAGTTCTTCTGGAAGTTGTTTGCGGTTCGCCAAGCCGTCTATTCTCTTGTACGGCCCCCAGGCGGTATTTTCAGGTTGGTCTTTGGCCAGCGCAATAATCATGATGTCATAGGGTCTGTAGGGCACTGATCGCTTGCCTGCGATAATGAACCGCGTGAGTTGTGCAATGGTACGTATCGCCGACGCCGCCTTGTACAGTTCGGTACGAGTCTCTATTGGCAACTCTAAGGGGATGCTGTCAGCAAGCATGGGATTGGTCCGGAGTTTTCTGTTGAGGGTGGATTCTACTGAAACGAAATCGCTTGTGTAGACGTTCTCGAATTCGTTTTCCAAGAACATCATAGCCCGAGATAGGGCCTTTAGGCTCTCTTCTTCGGATGTAGCGGAAGCCAGTTTCTTTCGCAGCTTTTCTCGTGATGTTAAGAGGCATCGATGCCAATTGATCCGCACTCTTGCTGTTACGGCCATGAGAGCCTTGCGTCTCGGGATATCTGATTGTGGGCCTATGTATTCCACGAAGGCCTTATTGTTCATGTTAGTTCCGTAGGCGTAGGCGGACTTTCCGATCCATAGCATTTGACTTCCCCGAGGGATGTCTCCCGTAAACTCTGTTTTGAATCTCGAAGCCATGTCCGGACTTAATTCCGCCCACACTGACAGGACAGGTGTTTGAGCCTTTGGGCCATGATCTTCGCCCGTGTTGCTTATGTAGATGCTCTTGATTCGATTTCCATCTTCCGGTCGCAATACGCACCGAAAGAACACGCCGTTCTTCAAGATCCAATCACATGAATCCGGTTCGGTGCCCATGAATGGTCTGGGCATCTCCATTCCGTGAGCCTTGCCAAAAGCCAGAATGTCATCGAGTGTCAGTTTCTCTATCTCTTCGACAGGCTTTCTTGAGGCAATGGGTTTGCCCGGTACCGTTGGCTCAGACTTCGGGGTTTGTGCAGTAGGATAAGTGGCGAACACAATCACAACGGCCAAGATCGTCGCAGACACAAACCCCAGGATCGCGCCGAGCCAGAACGGTTTGATTCTACGGGCGGATGATTCCTGCGGCACGGTGACAGTTTGGCCGCACGTGGGGCATTGGTCCTGTAGTCCTGCAAGAGTATCTGGACTTTCGAGTTTCTCTTTGCAGTTTTCACAAGTGTATCTAATCATCGCTAGGCCCCTTTCATTTCTGTTTGCTTATGGCCGCAAGGATATTGCCCAATGCGAATAGAAGTACACCGCCCACGAGCACAACGGTTCCGCAAATAGGACCGGTAATGGCTTCGGACGTTCTATTTCCGCCAGTGAGGATCATGACTATAACGCCAAGGGCCATCATAATACACGCAGTCAGTTTTGTTCCGTCCCCCGGCTGGCGGGGGGCGCATTTGGTTGGAATCTGGAATCCTTGGATTGTGTGTTGTTTGGGAACTATGATTTCCTTGCCACATTCGGGACAGGTTTCCGTCTTGCCTTCTTGTGATTGGGGTACTTCAATCGAGCCTTTGCATTCCGGGCATGTTGTTTGAATCATCTTCGATATCCCTTTCAAGTTGTGCGGTCTCGACCCGCTTGAATTCTACCGGACTGATCCCGATTTGACAAAGCAAAACACTGTCGTACAAAGAGGGATGCATATACCACGCACTGGAAAGTTCGGCAAATCGGGATGATTAAAAACAATCATAGTACCACGAAAAAAGTCATTTTTTTGGAATGTTTCTTGAAAACTCTTGCTAGTCGCTTGAGATTAACGTCTTGGCGATCGATGTTTACTGTAAGGATCTATTGACAAAGGGTTGGTTGGGCGAAAAACGTGCACAAATTAGCACATTACCTATAGAGGGGTGTTACAAATATACCCCATACGTATAGAGGAGTACTGCATTGGAACGCCTCTGACTGATTTCCGAACGCCTCATTCCGCGCTATTGCTGCGGACCTGCAACTCTGTCCAGTAACGGGCCCAAGTCTTAGACGAACCGCCCGGATTCTGCTGGACCTTCACCCGCTGTCTATTCCACGGATGCTCTACGCCTGCATTGGCCGTAGTCGTCCGTTCCCGATTACCTGTAGGAGTCAATAATGTATCGAAGCACAAGACAAGTTGCGAAGCTGTTGGACGTAACCCCGAGCCGTCTAAGCAAGGCTGTATGGGATGGAAGGCTGGACGAACCGAAGCGGGGGCCAAGCGGGGCGTTTCTGTGGTCGGATACCGATGTGCGGCGGGCCTGCTGGAAGCTGTTGGGTTGTGAACTGGACGTGCATACCGCCTACGGAAGCGAGGCGGTGTAATCATGGTTAAGCAAGTCCAAGTGATACCCCGGTTACTGCTGGACGCCCACAAGACGGCGCGGGCGCTTTCGATTTCGGAACGCAAGCTTTGGGAACTGACAAACAAAGGCGAGATTCCCAGCGTCCGAATCGGGCGCCGAGTTTTGTACGCCCCGAGCGCATTGCAAGCATGGATCGACGGACAGGCGGACAAGGGCGGACCTGTCGGAACGGAAGGCGGTGCGGAATGAGTGATCGAAAGACTAAGGAAGCTCTCCAGGTATGCGATAAGGCGGGGTTTTGCGGCGCCCAGAGCGACGATCGCGCGAGAAACGACTCACAGACCGCCGGGAGTTCCTCGGGCGCTAAGAGGAAGCGAAAACTGGCCGACACGCCAAGCAAGTATCGCGGGCTGTACCGCATGGCGTGGAAACGCAAGAGCCGAAAAAAGGCGATTCGCGGCTTCTGTTTGGAATGCGTCGGCTATATGCCTTCGGAAGTGCGCCTTTGCACGTCGCCGGACTGTCCGCTGTACGAATATCGGCTGGAAGGGTAGGCGGACTATGCTCAATCTCAATCAATGCGACACCCGTGTCAGTATCAATGCGACAGGCTTGTCAGTCCTTGAATATGCTATGAATACACGTCGGCTTTCAGGGAAGGGGGTTCTTTGTGTGGGCAGATAAAGCAAAAGAGTACGCCCAGAAAATCAGCGCCCGAACAATCAGGAAACTTGCTTCAGAATGGAGCGTATCGCCCGAAAGCCTGCGCGCGTTGGGCGTCGGATTCGCCACGTACGCTTACACCTTCCCGCTGTACGATCCGGACGGGCGGGTTGTGGGGATTCGCTATCGGCCCGTGAAGGATGTCTCCAAAAAGCACTTTGCCAAAGACAGCGTGCAGGGCTTGTTCATCCCGGACGGTGTGACACCGGCGAATGTACAGCTTGGGTGTGAAGGCGAGAGCGATACGGCGGCGGCGCTGACTCTTGGCGTTGCTGCAATCGGACGCCCAGGCGCCCGCGTCTGCGCCGACATGGTTGGGACGTTCGTCGATCGTCGGGCAAATCCCTGTCTGTGCATCGTGGCGGACAATGACAGCGAAGGCGAACGCGGCGCCGAGAATCTGGCGGAGTATCTTCTGAGCGTTGGGGTTCCGTGTCGCACTATCGTACCGCCCGATCCTTACGGCGACTTGCGGGCATGGTTGGCGTCCGGGGAGTTGTCGGCGGATCTGTTGTCGGCCGCTGTCAATGCTGCGCCGATGCGGTATCCCGAAGCTATTGTCCGTCCGCCGGGTTTCGCCCAGGTTCCCAATTACCTGTTGCGGGGCGGTTTGATCGGCAAGCTGAACGCTTTGTCTGCGGCGCACGGAAGCGGCGGGAGGCTTGGACCGGCGGCGTTCAGTGTCCTGCTGGCGATAGAAGGCCATAGCACCGGATCGGAGATCTTGCCAAGACCGTCCCGCGATGAACTGGCGCGGATTATTGACAGGGATGTGCGTACCGTGGACCGGTGTCTTGTGATTCTGAAAGAGGCCGGCGTACTGCGTTGGCGTACCGGGCGAACGAAAAAGACAAACGAATACGATGTTGACTTTGGCCCGTGTCGAGAGTTTAAGGAACCGTACACGCAGAAGCCGCTTTGGACGCCCGGAAAAATAATCCCGGATGCTGGTTGACATATGGACACCTACAGCGTATTATACTCCTGGTTAATCATGAAAGCACTAAGCGAACAATTGAAGCAGGCTATTCGGAGAAGCGGTTACACCATGTACCGCATCGCCCAAGAGACTCATATTGACAAATCCCAGCTTTCGAGGTTCATGGCTGGCAAGCGCACCTTGTCGATGCAGAGCGTTGACAGGATCGGCGAGTTTCTCGGCTTGACGTTGACCGCGACGAAGAAGGGAAAATAGAAAATGGCATCTATTTCACACGACAAAGCAGCCGGACGGCGGACGATTCAGTTTGTGGCGCGCGACGGGCGGCGGAAGTCCGTGCGGCTCGGCAAGGTTTCCAAGCGACACGCGGAAACGGCCAAGCGGTTCATTGAAGACTTGGCCGCTTGCAGCGTTTCCGGCGGTTCGCCCAAGGCCACTACGTCCGAATGGCTTGCGGACTTGCCCGACGTTATCCGCCGCCGGATCGAGCGTGCGGGCCTGATAACGCCGCGACAGCGCGTAGAATGCCCCACGCTGGCCGAATGGGTGCAGAGGTACATTGACGGGCGCCAGGATGTGAAACAGGCTACGGCGACGGTATACGGGCATACGCAGCGAAACCTGCTGGCGTACTTCGGCGACTCCAAGAGGCTTGACGAAATAACGCCGGGGGACGGTGACGCCTTCCGCATTCACCTGATAAGCGTGGAAGGGCTTGCGGAAAACACAGTGCGGCGCCGTATGGGAATCGCCAAGCAGTTCTTTATCGCTGCGGTGCGTAAGCGAATCATCCCGCAAGATCCGTTTGACGGACAGGCTACGCTTGTGCGTGAGAATCGCAAGCGGTCTTACTTCGTGGGCCGGGACGAAGCGCAGGCGGTTCTTGACGCCTGCCCGAGTGTCCAGTGGCGTCTTGTGTTCGCCCTGTGCCGCTTTGGGGGTCTGCGGTGTTCGTCGGAAGTGGCGCGCTTGAAATGGGCGGATGTGGATTGGGAGCGTATGCGATTCACCGTACACGCCAGCAAGACCGAACACCACGCCGACGGCGGTATCCGACAGGTTCCGATCTTCCCCGAGTTGTATCCGCACCTGCGGGACGCCTTCGAGGAAGCCGAGCCGGGCGCGGTCTACTGCTGTCCGCAATACGACAACGCAAACCAGATGTACCGCAAGCACGTTAAGGCTATGGTTGAGCGTGCGGGGCTCAAAGTATGGGCGAAGCTGTTTCAGAATTTGAGGTCCACGCGGGAAACGGAACTGGCCGAACAGTACCCCGTCCAGGTTGTCTGTGCGTGGATTGGCAACAGTCCTGCTGTGGCGGCGAAACATTATCTGCAAGTGACGGATGAGCACTTTGAAAAAGCGGTGCATTTTCCGGTGCAGTACGATGCCGCAAGAGGGGGTATTGAGTTGCAGTCAGATACGCAAGGGGACGAAAACCCTGTAAAAGACGCTCCTAACCTGTGTCAGGAGCGTCACTTACTGGGCGATACAGGACTTGAACCTGTGACTTCCTCCTTGTAAGGGAGGCGCTCTAGCCAACTGAGCTAATCGCCCGAATGTCGAGCGGGGTATTATACAGGACAATCGCGGAAATGCAATGGTCCGGCTCCGCTATTGTGGAAACATTTGAGGCCGGGCGGTGGGGTCCATGGGGTCTCCTGCTGTCGCTTCCTTCCTTATTGAAAAGCAGCCCATATCTCTATGGACTGCTTTTCAATAAGAGAGGAGGCGGACCCGGGGTTCGGGGAGGCCGGGTCCGCGTGATACTCTGCGGCCTTCACGGTTTGGGTCGGGGCAGACCTCAGTGGATTACCGCTTATGCCGCAAGGTACTCCTCATTCAGTGTGGCTTTGAGCTTCGCCAAAGCCTTTTTCTGTATCTGTCTTACGCGCTCGGTAGTCAGGCCGACCTGCTGACCGACCTGGCTGAGGGTCTTTTTCTTGTCGCTGTCGCCGAGTGCGAACCGCTCGGTTACGACTGTCTGCTCGACTTCCGTCAGGTTGGCGCGATTGGTGTTCAGCACTTCCTTCAGGTCGTCTATGGCGTTGTCCTGCTGGATCTGGTGCTTCAGGACGTCGTAGTCGCTGCGTTCGAGTTCCGGGTCGAACTCGGTGGGGAACCGCTGCACGTAGCGCCCGGTCTTGGTGGCCATTCGATTGAAACCCTTGAGGATCGCCCGGCAGGCGTACGTCGAAAACTTGAAGCCTCGCGATACGTCGAATTTCTCGATCGCACGCAGGAGGGCCATGTTCCCTTCGGACACCAGTTCGGGGAAGTCCACGTGGGGTATTCTGGTGCGTCTGGCCATCGCCATGACCAGGGCCATGTTCGCGTCGACGATGCACGCCTGGGTGGCCCGGACCTTCTGGTACCACTTGACCATCTCTTCCGAACGGCGCTTGGAGAAGCGTTTGGCCTGCTTCCGGGTCAATTCGCCGAGTCGGTACCTGGCGTAGTTGAACCGCAGGAAAAGCGTCGCCTCCTGGTCCTTGCTTAGGGCCTTGCGGGCCTTGCGTGCGGCGGGGGAGTCTTCAGGCACTTCGGGGAAATGCGTCCATCTCGGTACGCTGACTTCCTGCGATTCTGATCCGAAGAGCTCTTTTTCGGTGGCCCGCTGTGAAAACGACTCGTGGTGAACGTGTTCGACCGTCTCGGGGATGCGCCTGTATACGCTCTGGTGTTCCGGCGAAAGTCCCTTCGAGGATCCCGATATTCCATTGGTTTGGACAAATGAGTAAGTCATTTTAATCTCCTTAATCCGCCCGTGCCCTTACTTGACCGCCGCGACCGAACCGTTGCCAGCGGCCAATCAGACCCGAACCATCTTTTCCCGAACTAACTATTCATTTTTCACCGTCTCATTCACGGTGTCTGTTAGTACCGTCTTAATGGTATTGTATATAAGTGGTACTACTTGTCAACATAAAATGGATTTTATTATGTACTTTTTTTACATGTTTAAGGGCTGGGTGGCGTAAAGGTTGTATTAGCAGGTCGTTAAGAATCCATCTAAACTCCATGATTATCTCGCTCAATGCTAATTGACGTTCATGCGGCGAGTTAAGAGTCCACGCGGAAAGACAGTTCTGGCGGCATTTGCGATTCCGCAGATGCTTGCTGACAACCGGATTGACAGAACTCATGAGGCCCGATCGCGCATCTGGCCGGCAGTGGTCCAAGGCGTCTTTGAGCTGGATGAAGGAGGGTGATTGAGATTAACCCTGGGTGAGCTGGCGGCGAGCCCCGGGGTCCAAGGCTGAAAACAGCCCAAGTTCTTCGCAGGGACGGTGGCTGACACAAGGCCTGCAACTGATCTCGACTCTCAAATTCCATGTGTCAAACCTCCTCCGATGCCAAATGGCACAACCACAGGAGGGCTCAAAGACCGGGCCGAGGCGATCTATCTGTCCGAAGGTTGGCGGCGGGGTGTCTTGGATGTGCTGTTGCGGGAGAAGGGGGCTCGTCGATGAAGTGTTGCGCGCCAAACACGGTCCCGCATTTTGCGGCCGGCGTGGGGGGGGGAGTTTGCTATCGCGTGATCACGCCGACAGCCTGGAGGTAAGATGACTGCTGATGCATGGCAATGCTCATGATTTGCCGTTACGTATCTCGACGTCTTGTGTTAGAGTAAACGCGCAAGACCAAGCGGCGGGTCTCGCTGTCTTGTGTTTCAGGGTTGACTGTTAATCGCATTATCGCAAAGTCGAAAGGAGCCTGATGTGAAACACGCGTTGATGATTCTGCTGGCCGCGATGCTCATCGCGTCGCCGTTGCTCGCTGCTGCTGGGGCCAAGCGTCCTCGAGTAGTCGTCCTGACCGACATAACCAACGAGCCGGACGACGAAGAATCGCTGGTGCGCTTTCTTGTCAGTTCGTGCGACTACGAAGTCGAGGCGATGATCGCCACGACATCGACCTGGCTGCGGAAGAAGGTTCACCCCGATAAGATCCAGGCACAGGTCGCCGCCTACAAGAAGGTCTACCCGAACCTGATCAAACACGATTCCCGCTATCCGAAGCCGGACCATCTTCTTTCGGTCACCAGTTCGCACCTGCCGGTTTACGGCATGGGCGGGGTGGGGCGGGGCAAGAACAGCCCCGGATCGAAGCTCCTGGCGCGCGTGATCGACAAGGCCGACAAGCGCCCGGTCTGGGTCACTGTCTGGG
>Ga0180430_10001295_pt1 | contig 24766 bp, 27 predicted proteins | sample SS_ome_9_FD_132999 | JGI IMG/M metagenome (GOLD analysis project Ga0180430, IMG submission 132999) | Hypersaline lake sediment archaeal communities from the Salton Sea, California, USA - SS_1_S_2 metaG | ecosystem: Environmental > Aquatic > Non-marine Saline and Alkaline > Hypersaline >... | reverse complement strand
GTTACCAGGGGAGTCGCCGGTTAACAAAACCTATTGCAACCCCACGGGAGATATGCTACGATGGCGAAAATGAGCCAACCTGCCGAAAGTAACTGCACAGAGGTGATGTGATGGCGAATATCAAAAGCCCTCCGGGTCCTCGCCCAGATCCCCCTCCTCGGCCAAAGTCTCCCCCCGAGTTTGACTACTCGACCTGGTTCTGTCCGAAGTGCGGGGCGGAGTCTCCCGATCCGCTATCATCGACTGGCCCTCTTTTCGGGAGTCGCGGTTTCTGGCCGGCGAACAGGTTGGAATTTGTCGATGATGTACACGGGGATTATCTGCGAGAGACATGCTGGCGTTGCGGTGTATTCGTCCGAAGAAGAGAACCTCTGGAGATAACTGTCTGTGAGTATGTTTATAACGAGGATGGTTCCAAGAAAACAAACTCCGAAGGCCATCCATTGCGCCGTTCCGTAGTTGTTCAGAATTATACGCATTTCGGGAAGGAGGTAGTCAAGTGAGCAAGCTACCTATTGGCTATCGCCTACAAGAGGGATGTTACTCGTGCAAGAGGGTTTATGTGAGATACCATCAGATAGACGGAACGACTTATTATTGCGTGCGCGGGATTTCCGATAGGCGCGAGGATGGATGCCCCAGGAACTTTAGGGAGTTGACGAGGGAGCGCAAGGTGTGCGAGTACGGCATCTGTGACGAGTGGGAGAATCGGGAATGAGCGACTGGATAGGCGACAGGATCAGCGACTGCAAGAAGTGCGGGGCGAAGCAGGTATCGGAGTTCGGCTCAGATATGTTTCCACGGATCAAATCCGACCTGAAATACGAGGGGACAGTCGGCGGCAATGACTGGATTCTCGTCACCTGCTGGCAGTGCGGCTTCCAGTGGGAGATTGACTGCCTTGATATCATACCGGAAAAGTTTGGCGCATTAAGAGCCAGAGTAATTAAGTTCCTTACCACGGTACTTTTAACCGACCCGGAAACTGGCGAGGAATTATCGATGGACAGAGACCCGGTTAACAATGATGATGGAAGAAGCTACTCCATCGTTGTGGTCGATAAGCAGGGGAATCCTCGCTGGAAGCATACGATTGTAACGGAGGAGATATAATGAGAATAGTCGATCGTATGACATTCCTCGCCATGCCGTCTGGAACGCTCTTCAGTAAGTACGAGCCGTGTATCTTCGGCAAGCTCTGCATCAAGGGGAAGACGATATCGTTCGATGATACCAGACCGATCGACTTCTTCTACGTATCAATCGCCGACGCGATAGACTGTCACGATGACGGGGACCGGGCAGACAAGCTATTCGCCGCCGAGGCCGGGGCCCGCCTCGCCCTCGACCTTGAGTGTGAGTCGCGCGACGGATGCTTCGACGGGGACCAGCTCTTCGCCGTGTGGGAGGATGACGACCTTGCCGACCTGATCTTCAAGCTTCAGGAGATAGCCGACCCGACGCCGAAGGGCAAGGTGATTTACTGTGGTAACGTCTACGATATCGGCAACAGCAGGAACGACATGATCGAGCTCTACAAGAACGGGATATTCGAGAGGGTGGTCAGGCTCTCGGATGTCGAGGAGGTGAAGTGATGGAAGCCGTGACTGGTTATCCATTACGAGATATTCCTATCCGTGAGTTTGAGTGGGAGATGGACTACCGTATGCCGCTGTTTCATATCTCGGAGCCGATGTTCGATAGGCGTCCGTTTATATATCTCCCCATCGACTATACCTGTAAATCTCTACGCTATCAGGTGATAGGTAGATTTACCATACGAGACCGCAAGGTGACCGGAGAAATCGGTGACGTTGAGATGTGGATATATGCAAGGCATGACTGGGACAGGTTTGCAGCAAACAGGATGGGGCTTTCAATCGCCGCGGACAAAGCTATGATTGAGTGGTATACTGATCAAGTGAGGAGGTGACGTGATGGCCGACGTATCGTACCTGAAAAAAATGGCATCCGAACTGAAGGCGATGGCCGAGCTCGTCCACGAGATGCTGAAAGACAAGGACGCGGAGATACAGAAGCTCGCAGGAGAGACGGAGGAGTTTCATAGAAAGAACGTGGAGCTACGGCTTGAGAATAACAGGCTGCGATATTACATCGATGTCGTCAGGCCGTACCTCGAAAAGTCAGAGGGCTGGCTTGATAAATCCGGGTCGGTTCCGAATATCCCGGACCCGCCGCCCCCGCCTCCACGGCGAGAGAGCGACAAAGAAGAACTCCCGTCGATTAAAAATATCCATCAACGAATGTGTGATATCGAGAACAGGCTGTTTCTGGTCGAGGAGAGGCTGAGGCCATGTTCACGCTGAATGAGGCCAGGCAGAAGAGCAACCTCTGGAGGCTGTTGAAATGACTGACACCGAACGACTCGACTGGCTCGAGCAGCACGGCGATGGCATGGCGCTCATCTCCGACGACAACGGCCACTGGACCGTCACGGGCGACGGTATGCAGAACTGCCCCATCGGGGATGAGAAGCAGGACATCGAGACGGTTTTCTTCATCGAGGCTGACGGCTGGAGCGATAGCATCCGCGAGGCCATAGACAGGGCGATAGGAGGGGGTTGATTAAGATGAACGAAGCGGAAAAGCAGAGACGAAGGCACCGCAGGGAGCGGCGGAACAAGTACAAGAGCAGGCGCCTCGCCGACCACGGCCAGGGCCGCCCGAAGTTCATGGGGCGAATGATCGCCAAGGGAGACGGGTTCGCCATCGAGGAGGACGAATGAAAAGAGAGCCAACAACGTGCATCGCCGCGATAGCGCAGGACGGGAACGTGTGGATGGGTGGAGATAGCCTTGAGGTCTGCGGCTGGTCGCAGGGCAGGAATAACGCCGAGAAAGTATATATCCGCAATAAGATGATATACGGCTTCACTGGGCTATGCAGGGTCGCTCATTTTCTCCGGTTCTCTTTTGATCGCCCGAGGCAGTATGAGGACGAGGATAACGAGACGTTCCTCAATACGCGCTTTGTCGATGAACTAGCGAAGGCCGCCAAGGATAAGAATATAGCCGAGCTGAAAGATAACGAGCTGTCACTCTCCGGCGGGTTCCTCCTCGGCTATAAGGGAACGCTCTACAGCGTCGATGGAAGTTTCTACGTTGCGAAGTGCAAGCACCCGTTCGAGGCTGTCGGGTGCGGCGGTGAGTACGCGATGGGTTCACTGTACCAGACTATCGGGTCGGAGATGACGCCGAAGCATCGAATACTCGAGGCGCTGAAGGCAGCCGAGGAGTTCTCGCCCGGCGTTCGTGGTCCGTTCACCGTCCTGAAACTCGAGGGAGAAATAAAGTGAGCTCATCTATCAAGAAGCCATGCTCGCGCTGCGGGAGGGTGGCCCACATGCTCTACTTTCTGAACGGCGAAGGCTACTGCTCATGGAAGTGTATCGAAGCGGAACTTGACGAGCGGTATCATCCGAAGAGCAAGAGCCAGATGCGTAGGTTGAAAGCGCAGGCAGTCAAGGAGGCGTCAGATGAGTGACGAGTGTTGCGGTTTCTGCAGGTTCTGGGACGGCGATAAGGGCATCGGCCGCTGCCGGCGGTATTCCCCGATGGCTCTCCAGGAGGGCCAGTCCGGCGTCTGGCCAATCGTCAGCTCGTCGCAGTGGTGCGGCGACTACGAGGCGTCCGACATCGAGGACCGGAGCGATAAGATCCTCGTCAAGCTGCGGTGCTGCCCTCGCTGCGGGATTCTTCTCGGCGAGAAAGAAAACACCCTCCGGTGCTTGGTGTGTGGCTTCAAGTTCGGGCCGAGCATGTATATCGTTGGGAAGAGGCTTTGATGAAAATCGGCGGTGATATCTTCGGCAATCTTCTGAAGCTGATCGTCTTCTGGCCGTTCTGGCTTGTGCTTGTTCTTGCTCTTGGCCTCGTGAATCTCCTCGGGATACTCGTATGTAAATTTGAACTCTGGAGGCAGGAATGAATCCGCTTTCTCACGCCATTGGTTTCTGTATCGTAACGGCTCTCCTTGCCGTCGCCTACGCTACGCTCTATTGCGTTATCCTGATAGGCATATTCTGGACGGCGTTGAAGAACACCCTACGGAGGGTGAAATCTGCTTTTCACCGGCGAGTGGGTGTATCAATTACAATGCCTGATTTCTCATCGGAAGAGGAGCGCAGAAAATATATCGAGGAGTTCAAGGCGAAGTGGCAGAACTATCATCGAGGATTTAATTACCTTGAGATTTCACAGCGGATGATACCGACATCGAAGAGATTTACGCAGGGTGATAAATGAAGATTCCAGTCGTAGCCTTCGACGTAGACGGCACCCTCATCGGCCAGACGGTTGAGGACGGGGATCATCCGCTTTACGAGAACATCCAGCTCTTTCTCCTGCTTCAACGGGCCGGCTGCGAGATGGTCATCTGGTCCGGTGGGGGATCCGACTACGCCTCCCACTGGGCCGACAAGCTCGGGCTGAAGGCCGAGACGATGGCGAAGGGGGAATGCCGCCCGGACATCGCTTTCGACGACGAGGAGGTCAAGCTCGGGAAGGTGAATATCAGGCTGGCGAGGAAGGACGTAATCGAGACAATCATGGGGGAGATCGAGTGAGTATTCCGAAAGACATAATTAAAGAGCAGAAAGGGCTCGGAGAATGGAATATTCTCTCATTCTACCGTGGCTCTGTCTCCCACGGAATGTACGTACCGAATAGCGACCCAAACAGCATAGATGACAAAGATGCGATGGCCGTGTGTGTTCCACCGAAGGATTACTACTACGGCCTGAAGAAGTACGGCTCTCGTGGCACGAAAGAGATCAAGCGCGGTGAGTGGGATATCGTGATCTACGAAGCGAGAAAGTATATCAGCCTGCTCGAGAAAGGGAACCCGAACGTCGTCTCGAGTCTCTGGCTCGATGATGTCTACTATCTGAATATCACCCCGGCGGGCCGGCTCATCCTTGATAGCCGAGAGCTATTCAGCGCGAAGCATCTATACCGGTCGTTCATCGGCTACGCCCACGGGCAGCTCCACCGGATGACGCATTACAAGTTCGAGGGGTATATGGGCGAGAAGAGAAAACGCCTTGTTGAGAAGTACGGGTACGACACGAAGAACGCCAGCCATTTGATACGCCTTCTCAAAATGGGGATCGAGTTTTTCGTCGAGGGCAGGCTGTATCCGACGAGGAAACACGACGCGACGTATCTTCTTGAAATCAAGAACGGGGAATACACGCTTGAGCAGGTGAAGGCTGAAGCCGAGCGCCTTTTCAGGTCTATCGAAGATGCCTATATCAAATCGGATTTACCGGCAGAACCGGATCGTGATAAAATTAATCAGCTCGCCGTCGAGGTCGTTGCGATGGCTCTGGGGGAGAGAGAATGAAACTACGTAAGTATAGGTGTCCTCATTGCGATATGGTCGTGGAGAGAAGAAGCGACAAGAAGTGGATAAAGTCATTCTGCGAGCCGAAGCAGAGGTATGTAAGGCTACAACTGGTGAAAGAGGAGGCCGAATGAGTACAGATTATTCAGCTATCTGCAAGAAATGCAAGAAGGAGATTCATCTAGGGCAACGCTTCGCCGGCGGATGCTCATTCGGATTCGGCTCAAATGACGAGACGAACAGAAAGAAAGCGATGGAGTTTATTATCGACCACTGCGAGCACGGCGTGGTCGAAGTGATGATAGCCGACCAAGTTCCCGATGAATATGATTATATCCACCTGGAGGTCGAAAGATGAAAGCAGCGATACTTTTTCTCTCGTATAACCGCCGCGAGTACACGATGGAGGCCCTCGACTTCCTCCTGCGGAACACCCCGGTCGAGCACGATATCCTCTGCTACGACAACGGCTCGACCGACGGGACCGCCGAGTGGGTCGCCAACCGCGCGGAGGATGAGCGGGATGCGGGGCGCCGCGTCTTCTTCATCGGGGCGAAGCAGAACAAGGGAATCGCCAAGGCGATGAACGTGTTCTTCGACATCTACCCGCATGTCGACTGGTACGGGAAGGTGGACAACGATACGGTCGTGCCGGAGGGATGGCTCGACAAGCTGATCTATGCGGCCGAGGCGGCGAACATGGACGCCCTCCAGGCACTCCATCACGTGATGGCGAAGCCGGGGCAGACTTGGGAGGACGTGAAGAAGGCGAATAAGCACGAGAAGATAAAAGTCAAAAATCACTATTTGAGGCCAGACCTGCTTCGCAGTCGCTCGTTCCCCGATGCCTCGATTTCCAGCAATTTATCTCCACCCGTTATACAGGTCGACGAAATAGGCACCGTCCACAACTTCGGCTGGTGCGGAGGCTCCGGCCTCGTCATCCGTCAATCGTACATCGGCGAGAATCGACTGCGGGAGGACGTGCAACCGATGGCGGGCTGGGTCTACTACCGCCATATTCACCCCGGCAGGCTCGGCATCTACGACGGGGTATTCGTCCGCCTGCTCGACATGGAGGACCACGGCAAGTACAAGGCCAGGGAAGACTACCCGGAATACCGGGATGAGATCAATAGACTCAGGGGCTGGAAGACGCAGCCCACATGAGCTACTGGGTCCCGAAAGCCAAGAAGACCGCCTACGAGCTTACCAGGAAGCAGGCCCTCGCCCGCCTGCTCTACCATCCCGACGACACGACGAGCGGCTGGCCGCAGATTCCGGGGATGAGCAAATCGGAGGTCGCCCGCCTCCTCGGCGTCAGCCGCTGGACGATCAGGCGCTGGATGATGGCGTGCGAGGGGATTCCCATACGGGAGATCGCCGAGCGCTTCATCCGCGGCGACCAGATATGCGACGCCCTGCGCCTGGCCCGCCGCTGCGGTGACCTATCGTCCGAGGACTACAAGGGCAGCGGCATCGAGATGATCCAGCGGGCCATCCGCGAAGGGCGTGACTACACCCAGTTGCTGCGCTAGTTCCTCGTAGAAATATCCATCCCGTAAATTGCGTCCGCTTACACCTTCGGGCGGACCATCCCGCCCTGCTCCGTAGATATTTCCACGGAGTCGTTTTACTTGCCCCTCAGCGTATTTTTACTCAGACGCCTGCGTAAAAATAACGGCAGGGGAACCCCTCCGCCTCCCGTTACCGCATCGCCATCTCCATGATGGTTGCCACATTACGGGAAACTATAGGAACTCGAACAGGAAATCACTGCGCCGGTACGCAGACATGCCAAGAAAAATACTCGCCCTCATTCCGGAAGCGGGCTCGATAGAGCATTACCGCGTGCACCTGCCCTTCGGCCGCCTGGTCGAAGAGGGGCTCGCGGAATTGCGCGTCCGCTCGAAGCTCGACGACGAAGACGTCGAGTGGTGCGACACCGTCCTTTTTCAGCGACAGTACCACCCCGGCCACCTCCACAACGCCACGGCCCTGAGCCGCCACTACGGGAAGACCATCTGGTACGACATCGACGACTACGTCCTCGATATGCACACGAGCCATCCGCACTACCGGGCGTTCCGCGAGGCCGACGAGTTCTATCGGGCGTTCCTCGCGGTGGCCGATATTGTCAGCGTCCCGACCGACGAGTGCAAACGACTTTACCGGAAGGCCGGCGTCGACGGGAAAAAGATTGCGGTCCTGCCGAACTGCGTGGACCTTGCGGCTGAGAAGGACTGGCCGCGTCAGGAGACGGACGGCCAGGAGGTCCGGGTGCTCTTCCAGGGCGGCGTGGCGCACGCGATGGATCTGCACGTGCTGACGACCGCCCTCTTCCGGGTGGCGACGGACCTGCCGCAGGTGAAGCTGGTTTTCTTCGGGCTGCCGGAAGACCTCGTCGATCAGGCGCGGAGGAGCCGGTCGCTCAACGGGAAGCTCTGCGGGGAGACACCGGCGGACCGTATCGAGATCCACCCGGCCACGCCGTTCGATATCTTCCGGGAGAAGATGGCGGCGCTCTCCTGCGACATCGGCCTGGCTCCACTCGGGGGCACCGCATTCTCGAAGGGGAAGAGTCCGATTAAATGGTTCGACTACACGCTCGCCGGCTGCGTCACCGTGGCACAGTTCCAGCCGCCCTACCGCGGCATTATCAGGGACGGCGTTGACGGGGTACTGGCGTCGAGCGGAAACGACTGGTACGTGGCCATCCGCGAGCTGGTTGAGAATCCGGGCCTGCGCTCGGAGATCCTGAAGAGCGCGCAGGAAAGATTGTGCGAGTTCGGCATAGAAAACCACTGGAGGAAATGGGCTGATGTTCTCGGGGATGTTCGATCTGCCGGGCTCTCTCGAGCGCCAGGTGACGCTCGTGGAGCGGTCTGTTGCGGGGTGTAGCGTTGAGGTCGACGAGGACGGCAGGGAATCGGTCGTTCCCGGCTCGATCCGCCCGCTCACAGATAGGGAGTTTGCGCGGCTGCTCATCGGGGACTACGAGTACGACGAGGATGACGGGCGCTATCACTACATCGACCCGGTGGAGGACATAGGATACTGATATGAAATTGCTCGAGGTAGCGGGAATATCGGCGAGGATCAACCGGGGAGGGTTCCATATCGGACCGTCGCGGAAGGCCGCCAGTATGCAGACGAGCGCGGCGCGAATCATGGACCTCTCTGGCGTAGGAGAGACGGGGTATAAGCGCAACTACGCCAGCTACTTCCGTATGTACCGGGACCTGGCGTGGTTCTACATCTGCGTCAACGAGATCGGCATCGCGTCCTCCCAGCCGAAGCTGCGGTTCTACAAGGTCATCGGCGATGACGAGTGGAGCGAGCTGCCGACGAACCACGCCGCCTGCGACCTGGACCTTCACCCGAACGCCTTCATGCCGCGCGGCCTCTTCTGGCGCACGGTAATAAGCTACAAGATCATCGCCGGGAATATTTATCTGGAGAAGCAGATGTGGCCGTGGGGCGGCATCTACTCGCTCTACCCCCTGCGCCCCGACCGGATGACGATCGTCCCCGGCGGCGACTGGATAAAGCACTACGAGTACGCGACGGCGGGCAAGCCCGTGATCTACGGGCCAGACGAGATAATCCATATCCGCGAATTCAACCCGACGAGCGACTTCTATGGCCTCGGAGCAGGCCAGCCCTCGACCACCTCGGCCAATATCGACTACAAGGCGCAGAAGACCAACGAGAAGCTCTTCGACCAGGGCGGCATCATCACCGGCGGCATCGAGTTCCCCGATGATGTCAGCTCGAAGGAGAAGCGCGGCATCAAGCGGGCGTGGGACGCCTTCCACAAGGGGTTCGAGAAGGCCCACCGCCTGCTCATCCTCTCCCACGGCGCGAAGTTCGCAAACTACTCGATGGACTTCGAGAAGATGCAGTTCTCGCAGCTGCGCAAGATGAGCAAGGAGGAGCTCTGCGCCATCCTGCGCGTACCGGGCGAGATCGTCGGGGCCACCGAGCGCAAGATTTACAATACCTACTCCGAGGCGCAGAAGGACTTCTGGCAGCGCACGGTCATGGGTCACCTTTCCGACATCGAGGAGTGGTGGAACACCTACGTCTGCCCGACCTTCGGGGACGACATACGCTGCGCCTTCGACTACTCGGAGGTATCGGCTCTCAGGGGCGACGACAAGGTCAAGGCGGAGATAGCGAAGAACATGACCGAGAGCGGCGTCTGGAGTCCGAACGAGGCGCGGCAGAGGCTCTGGGGCATGGACGGCTTCGGCGGCGGCGAGATTCACTACATGCCGATGAACCTCCTGCCGGTCGGCTCCGACGGCTCCGACAGGTTCGCCTCGCTCGCGCTCTCAGGGAAAGATGGCAAGCCCGATGCCCTGTCGCTCCTTCTGGCGAACCTCTCCGGCCAGAAGGCGCTCCCTTCACCCGAAGGCAAGCAGGGAGTCCCGATGCCCGGTGAGATCGTCGACAAGGCGGAGCGCAGAAGGCGGTGGGAGAGATACACGACCGTCAAGATGGCCGGCGAGCGAAGCATGGGCCGCGATATCGAACGGGAGTTCAAGGGCGAGATAACGGGCATGATAGGCCGCCTAAACGAGTTGGCCTCCGGCAAGGATGGGTGGAAGCCGTCGGGCGCGGACATAGCCGATATCTACGGCAGCGAGGAGCGCATGGCCGACGAGCTGGCGAAGCTCGGCACCGCGCACATCCTCAAGGTGTACGGCAGGGCCGGCGAGGAGGAGATGGTCACGATCCGGCGCCGGCTCCCGAAGACGGCGAACGGCGTGGCCGCAGAGGGCAAGTTCAAGCAGCCGCAGGGCCCGGAAGTCGGCTTCTTCGATATGGCCGACCCGAAGGTCCTGGAGTTCCTGCGCGAGCGGCGCCTCAACCTCAAGACCGTGGCGAAGCGCAACTACGGAGCGGTCAGGCAGATCCTCTACGACGGCGTCGCCGAAGGGCTGGGCCACCGGGAGATCGCCGAGAGGCTCCGCGACCACGTGAAGAAGCAGAGCCACTGGCGGGCCGAAAGGATAGCGCGTACCGAGGTCGGCAAGGCCGTGAACCACGCGACGCTCCAGGCGATGGGCCAGAGCGGCCTCGTCGAGTACAAGCAGTGGCTCACCATGCAGGACGGGCGCGTCAGGGACGAGCACGCGGCGATGGAGGGCGAGAAGGTCAGGCTGGGAGCCGTGTTCTCGAACGGGCTGGAGTACCCCCAGGAGCCGAACTGCCGCTGCGCGATCGTCGAGATACTCGCGAGCGAACTATACGAGTCGTAGGGAGATGGCGAAGAAGAAAAACAGGAAGAAGGCCGGAAGCTCCGGCCGCGACTGGAGGAAGGGACTGGACAGCGGCCCCCTCCACAACCCGGTCGTAACTGAAGAGTTTTATCAGAGCTGGCTGGCCACGTCGCAGACACGGTCGGCGGCACGGGAGGCGAAAGAGGAGACGATGAAAAACGAGGAGAGAGATCGCGAGTGGAAACTGAGCGGCGGGGACGCCGGCCAGAAGGTCCTGAAGACCTTCCGGGCCACCGTCGAGGACATCAACGAGGAGAAGCGGCAGGCGACGATAGTCGTGTCGTCGGACGACGTAGACCGTGACGGAGAGGTCGTCTGGTCGAAGGCCATGAAGAAGGCCATCAAGTCCTTCCTCAAGCACGCCCCCCTCCTGCACTCCCACAAGTGGGGCGGGGACCTCCTCGCGCAGATAGGTCATATCGTCGCGCTGAAGGTCGTAGACGGCCAGACCTGGGCCACGATGGAGTGGTATCCGGGAGAGGGCATCAACGACAACGCCGACTGGGGCTGGAAGATCGCCTTGCGCAAGATGGCCGCGTTCTCCATCGGCTTCCTCGTGAACAAGCGCCTCGCTCCCGGAGATCCGGGATACCCAGAGCAGTTCCTCGTCAAGTCGGAGGATGGCGAGGACAGGCCGAGAGGGCCGATGGTCTACTCGGACATCGAGCTCCTCGAGATAAGCCAGGTGCTCATCCCCTCGAACCGCGCGGCCGTCCAGGAGCGCGCGGCCGCCGAGGACGCCCCGGAGTTGGAGAAGGAGATGGCGGAGATGGCCCTCAAGAGCAAGGGGCTTTTCACCGAAGCAGAACTCATTGCGACCGCCGAAGAGGCCGAGAGAAACAGAGGCCATGATACCGCAAGATTCGAGCCGCCAGATTCGCCCTCGATGCCGGCAAATCCCTACCTCGGGATGCTCTGCGATTTCCTCGGCTGTGAGGTGAAGAGCATACACATGATCTCGCACATGGTGAGGAGTGCGGAAGTCGGCAACTTCCTGTCGGCGTTCAAGGCGAAGACCGTCGGCCATAAGGAGCTCGACGTGCGGAACATTATGTCGAACGGCACCGAAAGGCCGCCCCTATACGAGTCGATACAGCTCAACAGCAAGATGGAGGATAGCTTTCTCGTCGACGGTATATCGTTCAGGACCGCAGAATCGTTCAAGTACGCCGTCGAGTTTGAGGTCAAGTACTTCGGCGTCTCTATAAGTATCTACGCGAACGAGAAGGACGCGGACTCAATCGGCGACCTTCTCTCCTCATCTATCCGGCACGCCGATGAGAATCACGTCCTGAGAGGCGAGGCGTTCAGCCTCTCCGGGGCGATACTCGGACGCGGGGAGAACACGTGGGGTGACCTTTTCCTCAAGGACGAGGTCAAGAAACCCATCATGAGGGCGGCGAAAGTGCTCTCCGAGAAGGGATCGTCGGCGAGAAATCGCGGCGTCATACTCATGGGCCCTCCGGGGACTGGCAAGACTCTCAGCGGCCGTATCATCAAGGACGAAGCAAAGACGACGTTCATCTGGATAAGCGCCAAGGACTTCTACTACTGCGGCGCGACATTCGGCCTCACCGAGGGATTCGGCTTGGCCGCGAAGCTCGCGCCCTCCGTGCTTTTCATCGAGGACGTGGACAACTGGCTGAACAGCCGCACGATAGACCTGCTGAAGACCGAGATGGACGGCATCGACACGAAAAGAGGGGTACTGACTATCCTCACCAGCAATCACCCGGAGACCCTCCCGGATGCAATTATCGACCGCCCCGGACGCTTCGACGATATTCTCCATGTCGATTTCCCGGACGAGGCCATGCGCTCGGCCATGCTTCAGGCGTGGGCTCCCTCGGCGACGAAAGCCGTGGTGAAGTCAATCGCCAAGGACATGGAGGGCTACAGCGGTGCACACCTGAAAGAGCTGGTCGTCTACGCCGGGATTATCGCCGAGGAGGACGGCCTCGCCCTCGATGCCGCGCTCGTCGCCGCCGTCGAGAAGATACGGGAACAGCGGGAGCTCATCGACGAATTACAGGTGGAGGGGAGCAAGTACGACCCGAAGAAGGGATACCTCTCTGGGTTGGCATGGACGAAGGGCCGCTCCGAGAGATGGGCGGTAGAGAACCGCATCGTCGACGAAAAGGCAGGCGATACAGTGTCGCTCGTCAATCCGCCGTCCGTAAAGGAACCTGCTCCATCCGGTTCGTGGAAATACTGCGTCTGCCGCTCCTGCGGCTACTTCGAGGAGCACAAGGCCGGCGAGCGGTGCGCGGACAAGAAGTGCCCCGAGTGCGGCGAGGCGCTCATCGGATCGGACGAGAAGCCGAAATCCACGGAACCTGAAGCGGTTGAGTCCAGCCCGGCTATCGATGAATCGCTCATCGAGGGCGTCGAACAGGTATCGGCGTCAACGCTGGCGGCCGTCGAAGCCATGGGCGAGAAGGTCGATGCGCTCGCCAGGAACATGGAACTCGTCTCCTACGTCGTCGAGGCTCTGACCGAAAAGGTGACCGATATGATCCCCGTGGTTGCCACATCGCGGGAAACTATAGACGCAGTACGAACTGATCTTTGCGAACGGAATAGCGAGGCGCCGGAGTACCTCGGGGCCGTCATCGGCGAGATAGAGTCGCTGAAGGACGCACGCTCCGAAGCCGAAGCCGGGACGCTCGCCGCCCTCAAGGCGGTGCTCGGCGAGGCGCGGAGGCTCCTGCGGGATCTTCGGGTATACCACGAGGACCTCGCGGAGAGCCGGGATTTCCGCATAGCCGAGGTCGCCAGGCGGGAGCTCGAGCAGCCCGAGGAGGCCCTCCCCGAAAAAGGCGAGAAGACGTACACGAGGGAGGAGCTCGAGGCCGAGATCATGCGGCAGGTACCGGGTCTCGTGAAGGACGCCATCATGGAGCAGTCGGCCGCGATGAGAAGGGAATTAATGAGCGCCCAGAGGAAGGGCGCAGGACTCCAATCGAAGGAGAAAAAGGAGGAATAGAGAAATGGAAAAGTGGAAGTGCGAGTGCGGGCATGAGAACGAGGCCGAGGCCAAGTTCTGCGCAGAGTGCGGTGCCAAGCACGTAGTCGAGGACGCCCCCGAGGCCCCCGCGGCCGATAAGGGCAAGTCCCGCGTCTCCGAGAAGGAGAAGCAGCTCTCCGAAGAGCTGGTCGAGACGCAGAAGAGGCTCCTGAAACTCGAGAAGGACGTTGCCGAAGGCAAGCGCTCCGAGTCCGAGGTCAAGGAGATCGGCGACAAGGTCAAGGACGCGATCACCGAGTCCCTGAAGGCGATGAACCTCGCCCCCGCCGAGAGGAAGGCCGAGCCCCAGGACCTGGGAGAGCTCGACGCCCCCGGCATCCAGCGGGTGATCAATTCCGACGAGGAGCTCCGCTACCTCAACGACCGCGCGTTCATCGTGGCCAACGCCCTGTTCCACAAGGACAGGACAGGCCGGACGTTCGCACAGGTCATGCGCGAGACCGAGTCGTTCAAGCTCCTGCAGGAAGCCCTCGGCAAGCAGATGTACACCACGGCGAGCGGAGCGGGCAGCGAGTGGATCCCGACGCAGTTCTCGGGAGAGGTCATCCCCGACCACAGGCTGGCCCTCAGCATGATCGCGGAGCACCGGCACGTTCCGATGCCCACGAAGGTCTATACCTCGCCCCTCATCGGCAGCGCGAACTACGGGTACTACGTCAGCGAGTCCACGGGCTCCGACATCTTCGCGGACCCGTCCTCGATCCTGCGGGACATGAACACGTCCAACGTGAGTCTGACCGCCCGGATCCTGAAGTACGGGACGGTGTTCTCCGAGGAGCTCACCGAGGATTCCATCATACCCATCGTGCCCGAGGTCAGGGCCGACATGCTCGACGGCCTGAAGAGGACGCTCGAGAGCGCGGCAATCAACGGCGACAGGACTGACGGGGTGGGAAGCCACTTCGACTCGAACGTCACCGCGGCCACCGACAGGCGGCACATGATCGACGGCCTGCGCTACGAGGCGAAGAAGTCCTCGGACGGCGGCGAGACCGACATCTCGTCCTTCTACGCCGACACGATCATACCCGGCGTGAAGGGCAAGTGCGGCTCCCTCGGGATCGACCCGGCGGGCGGCTACTGGCTGACCTCAGTGGCGGGCTTCTACAAGATGCTCACGCTGCGGGACAACAGCGACAACAAGCAGCCTGCCGTCCAGACGCTCGACAAGTTCGGGCCGATGGCGACGTACCTGACCGGGTACCTGGCGGCGTTCGCCGGCAGCCCCGTTCTCGTGAGCGCGGAGGTTCCGCAGAACCTCAACGCCTGCGGCGAGTACGACGGCGTTACGACCTCGAAGACGATCCTGCTCTACGTCCCGAAGAAGGCGTGGAGGTTCGGCGATCGGCGCGAGGTCACTGTCGAGTCCACCAAGTCGATCGGGTCCGGCCAGTATCTCATGGTTGTCACCATGAGGACGGACTTCGTCCCGGTCTACACGCAGGGAAGCGACAAGCGCAACGTCGGAGTCGGTATCAACATGCCGACCAGCTAGGCGCAGCCATAGCACGGCACAGTCAGAAGCAAGGACAGAAGGCCGTCGGCGGGCAGAGCCCCCGTCGGCGGCCCTACTTGTATATAAGGATACCTCGGGATGACTCTCAGGAGTAAGCGAAGGGTAGTAAAGAAGGCCATGGATCGCCTACGCCGGTGGTCGGATAAACCTCTTTCCCGAAAGTTCCTCCGGATGGCCTACTCTCTGGCCCTAGTATCCGGCCTGGCTCTCCCCGGGATCTCCCTGGCACAGACCCCGACACCTACCATCACTCCGACGCCGACGGCGTTTACTGTTGTAATAATACCTGACACGCAGAACTACGTCATAGACGGCAACAACTACTACGACATTTTCGATATGACGACGGAGTGGATTGCCGACAATAAATCCGCTCTCAACATCACAATGTGCCTCGGCCTCGGCGACATTGTCGAGCATTACAACGACAGCATCGAGTGGAGTTATGCGTCGAGTAGCATGAAAGCCCTCGACGGAGTGGTCGATTATATGGTCGTTCCCGGTAATCACGATATAAATGTTAATGTAGACCCGAAGACCAGCGTGGATTACGACACATGGTTCGGCCCGTCCAGGTTCGATTCGTATCCATACTATTCCGGCAACTATCCATCGGGAAGCAATCGAAATAACTATACCCTATTTGAGGCTGGGGGGCAGAAGTTTATCGCCATCGGTATCGAGTTTTGTCCAGATGCGGAAGATATGGAATGGGCCGACCTGATACTAGCGGAATACCCTGACAGATACGCAATCGTATATACCCACCTCTATATGTTTTTGAATAACCAGAGAAGCGTGGGGGAAACAGGAATAAACTGCCATGACTATGCGTGTGGTGGGACAGAGGCCGATGTGATGTTCACCGACCTCGTGAAGAAGCATAACAATATCTTTTTGGTCGAGAGCGGTCACGTTTCATACGAAGCGATGCCTACGCCCATCAGCCGCATAACAGACTCGGTAAATAATAGGCCCGTACACCAGCTATTGCATGACTGGCAGGATGTGGGCGATGGCGGTGACGGATGGGTTGCATACCTGACTGTATCCCCTTCGGAAAATAAGATTGAGCATTATGCCTATTCACCATATTTGGAGGAGCTTCCGGCGTATCCCGATATACAATTCACGCTCGACCTACCGCCTCCGCCTGCTGTCTCGTGGCTGGAGTACAACAAGAACAAGAAGAATCAGGGCTTCACAAACAGGACCGGCCCCGATGAAGACGTCACCCTTGAATGGTCGTATGACGTCGGCGGCGACCCGTACAGGCTTAGGATGAGTACCGACGGGAAGATTTACTATCTATCTTCTGCCGACCTGTACGCTATCAATTCTGATGGAACTATGTTCGGTAGTTACGACCCGGGAATATGGTCGGGAGGGGGATGGGCGCTCAGTGAGAACGGAACCGCTTATCTCAGCACGGCAGATGCTGGCGTTGTTTTTGCGGTTAACTCCGACATGACGATGGAGTGGTCATACGTCGGACTGCCGAACTGGTATAGCGGGGATACTGGGCCAGGTGGAATTACAACGGTGATGGCAGACGGAGATATAGTGGTGAACGGCTCATCGAGCGAGGAGGGGCCGGGATGGCTTGCGTGTATCAGTTCAGTGGGAGGTCTTAACTGGAGTTACAATCCAATCCCCGGCGACACTTTCTGCACTATAACAAAGTTAGTTGTGAGCGATACTGACAGGATATGTGGGCAGGCCGGAGGTGATGGGACACCGCAGATATTCTACTCCTACAACTCTGACGGCTCTCTCTACTGGAGTTATGACGCAACCGGATTTCCGAGCATAACTTCGTACCCCGTAATAAATAAGTACGACCAAATTGTATATCCGCTGTATGGTGGCGAATCATTCGCCGTATTTGAATCGGACGGAACCTTCCTCTGGAGTTATAGTGTGGCCGACGATGACAACCCCCATAGGGTCACCTACGACTACGGGAACGAACTCTATGTAGGAGTACAGGACGCTACAGGGCAAAGACTCGCCTCATATAACTCCAACGGAACGCTCAACTGGAGTTATGCCAGCGGACTTCCCCACGGCTCCAGTGCGATAGATTATAACGGGAGTATCTATTATGGCTCGACGGACAACAGGCTATACTCGCTCACCTCCGCAGGGCTGTTCCGATGGAGTTACCTCACGGACAATGACGTGTCGAGGTGGTCCCCCCCCTGTGATAGGTGGGGGGCTTGAGATTTACATGGGCTCGCAGGATAACAACATCTACAAGCTAGTGGGGCCATCCCCCACGCCATCCAATACTCCGACTCCAACAATAACGAATACGCCAACCAACACGCCGACAAATACTCCGACTAATACGCCGACGAATACCCCCACCCATACACCGACGAACACACCGACCAATACGCCTACCTCCACCCCGACAATCACGAATACGCCTACTTGGACGCCGACGAGCACGCCAACGCCCACCTCCACCCCTACGAGCACGCCGACATCCACGGCAACCGGTACGCCGACGGGTACCTCTACTCCGACCGCAACCCCGACCTCGACTCCGACCGGCACGCCTACAATCACGCCGACCCAGACCCCAACCCAGACTCCGACGATAACGAATACATCTACTCAGACACCAACCATCACGGATACACCTACTCAGACTCCCACAATCACCAATACGCCGACAATCACGAATACGCCCACTCATACGCCCACAGTGACGAATACACCGACCTCGACCCCTACGGTAACAGATACACCCACACAAACCCCCACCGTAACGAGCACCCCGACCCAGACGCCTACTATCACGCTAACGCCCGTGAATACAAGCACACCTACCGGCACCCCCACGGTAACGCCCACGATCACGGGCACACCAACTCATACCCACACGGCGACGGCCACCCCGACAATTACCAAGACCCCAACAACCACCCCGACTTTGACGAATACACCCACAATAACTCAGACACCGACTATCACGCAAACGCCGACCAACACGCCGACCCCGAGCGGCAGCGGATACCCGGCGAACATCTTCAACCTCGGACTATGGGAGTAAGTGAATGAATATAGCGAAGATAATCGGATACATAGCCGCGGGCGCAGGACTCGTGGCGATCTGTGTCGCGACAGCCTGGCCGATTGACGTGACGAAGGACGCCGCCCGCTCGCTCGAGGTGCTCCTCGTGGACTCAAGCGATGGCGTGACGGAGGAGACGGGGATTGCCGAGGGCGATGTAACAGTCACCATAAGAAAAGCGGGTGGCGATAATACCGCCTATGATGTGACGGGGAAATGGACCGAAAAAGGTGACGGGCTCTACGAGATAGCCTTTACTGCCGCCGACTTGGATACCCTCGGCACGTTCATCTACCTTGTCGAGGCGACGGGATGCAGACGGTTCCCCGGCAGGGTGAACATCGTCAGCGGCGACCTCACGGCGATAAAGACACGGGTGGACATGCTCCACTAGGAGGAACTCATGATATACGGAAATCCAAGAGTAGTCGATTCGACGCTCGTCGCGTCGCTCCATATACCGGGGTCGGAGTCCACCGATACCGTCACGGCCAAGGTGAAAAGAATATCCGACTCGAAATACTACGACTTCGATGACGACACCTGGAAGGCGTCGCCGACGACCGCGACCGCGGCGATGACCTGGCAGGGTGACGGGATCTGGACCTACTCGTTCGACAGCTCGGACGCGGGGGCCGATACGTTCCTGTTCTACTGCAACAACTCCACGAGGAACTATTCCGATACGGTCCTCATCCGCACGGTGTCGTCCTCGTCGATCTCCCCCGACGCATGGGCCGGAGCGAACCTGACGACCCTCGGCAGGTACAAGGCGTATGCCGAGATAGAGTCGGGCGAGACCGATTCTACCTTCGACTCGCGCATCGAGACGATGATCGCCGCCGCCTCCCAGTTTATCAGCCGGGCCCTCTCCGGGGACCCGACGCACAACGCGGAGTTCGTAGCGGCCAACTACACCGAGTACCACGACGGCGACGGGGAGACGGGCATCATCTATCCCCACCATAAGCCGATAATCAGCGTGACGAGCATACACGACGACACGCTGAGGACGTTCGGAAGCGGCTCGCTCGTGGACTCGGACGACTACGTGGTCTCGCAGGACAAGATGTGCATCCAGCGCATATCGAGCATCTGGCGCGTGGCCGGGACCACCGCCGTCTTCTCCCGCGGTGTGCAGAACATCAAACTGGTCTACCGCGCAGGCTTCGAGAGCCTGCCGGAGGACCTCATCCTTCTCGCCAACAAGGTGACGCACTACTTCATGGAGAAAAAGGAGTTCGAGGGCCAGAGGAGCGCCAACTACGGTGAGGGCATGGTCGTATCGACGCAGGAAGATCTGCCGCTCGATATCCGTAGGCTGATGAACGCCTTCGACTTTCACAAGTGGGACATACTGTAGGAGATACCCAGAGCCGGTGAAATCGTACCAGTACATCTCTGCCGCGCTGCTCGTGGCCCTCATCGCGTCGCTCGCCATCGTCAAGGTGAGCGCCGACTACCAGACTCTCTACCCGGATTCTGAAATATCCACCGAGATGACGGCTCGCTGCGCCAATACTCCCTGCGTACCTCTCATCTGCATCAACGACCCGGCGACGGTCAATTATATGCAGCCGTCGAACGGCGTGACGACGATGGAGGACGTGTGGGGCGTCGATAACCCGTCGCAGATTGCGGGGCAGAGTCCCGTCTGGGTGAACGTTACCATCAAGGGCAAGGACGGCAAACAGGACTATATCGGCTACCTCGGGACGAAGCTGAACGGTGCCGGCCTGCGGTCCTGCGGAGTCGGGGATGACGCGTGGCGCGAGTATTCCTGCGCCCCGTACTACACCGACCCGTCTGACGGTCAGCCGTGGACATGGTCGAAGTTGAACGACTTGGAGGTCTCGACCGTAGCACAGTACCCTGGATACGGCGAGATGTGGAAGGCTTTCGCCGCCATGCACGTGAACGTCTACTCGGCGGCGAACACTCCGACGCCGACGAGGACCCCGACGTACATCCCGCAGCCGAGCCCCACTCCCTACCCGGATGCGCTCTATGGAACGCGGCAGGTCCGCCGCCCGTTCGATACCGTCTGGCCGTACGAAGGAGGGCAGTATACGGAAGTCGGCGAGGGTACTGTCGCAAGCTGTCTCGCCAGCACCTCGACATCGGATTACATCTACGCCGCGTCAGCGGAGGCAGGGACAAACCCGTCGATACGGCTTCAGTTCTTTGCGAACGTAAACCCGACTCCGGGCCACTCCCCGACGCTGGTCCAGGTATTCGCGCGGACGATGGACTGGGGGCCGACATCGAACCAGCACAAGATCAAGCTCGAGGACGACTCTACGCTCCATTCTTTCAGCTATGCGCAGGCGTTTCGGTGGATAACCTACGACTATACGAGCAATCCGACGACGGATGAACCGTGGACGTGGGACGACCTGAACGATAGCTCGAACTTCAGGCTCGACCTCGGTGAGTATGTAGCGAATACCGCAACGACGAGGCGCTGGTACGAGGCGGGCGTATTCTACTACACAGCCGCGAACACCCCGACGCCGATACACAAGGAGCCGCGTATCGTTCACGCCCGCGACGAGAGCTCCGAAGAGCACGTCTTCGGCTACCGTAACCTGCAGCCGGGCGACTGGGTCTACTGGGACAACTACGCCCGGCAGGAGGGCGGGGCGATGACGAGGGACGAGTGGGTGATCGGTTCAGAGTCAGGTTCCGTTGATATAGTCGGCATGACAGAGGTCGAGGTCACTGGCGACTATCGGCTGGCGCAGGAACTTGCGGTGATGAAGTCCTCGTCCGGCAATCACACGCTCTATATCTATAATACACCGATGAGGACTGACATTACACAGGCGGCGGCCCAGGCCCGGAACTCCGCAAACGGCCTCGCGTACGACACGTGGGTCATCACCGGGGGGAACGACACGGTGGATATCGCCGAGGTCGGGGACGTGAACGACGACGGGTTCGAGGACCTGGCGACGATTGTGAACGACGAGGGGAGTTTGGAGCTCTATCTCTGGAACGCCCCGCTCCCCGGAGATAACACCTACGCCGAGGCGCTTCTCCGCAACCCCTCACCGCTGGCGAGGGATTTCTGGAACATCCCCTCTGGCGATGATTTAATCTGCATCGCCGGCGTCGATACCGACGCGGACGGCGAGTCCGATAAGCTGGTGATCGAGAAAGTAGAAAGCGGAAACGCCACCCTCAGCCTCTACAACATCCCCGTCCCCGGCGACTGGACCTACTGGGACACAACTGCAAGGAATCCGAGTCCGTGGGCGCGTGACTACTGGATTATTCCCTCCGGCAACGAGCCGCGCAAGATGGCGGGCGTATGGACCGAGGGGCAGGCTGACGAACTCGGTGTGATGGAGGAGACATCGACCGGCAGCTTTACCTTTTACCTCTACAACCTTCCCGCCGAGGGAAACTGGAACTACTGGGACGCCTTCGCCCGGAACCCATCCCCAAGGGCGAAGGACTCGTGGTTCATCGGCGCTTCGTTCGACGGGAGCCACGGCCTTGCCTCCCCCTCCGTCCCCTATCCCGATCACGACTGGCCGTTCGCCGGAAGCACGAAGGCGAGGACGGGAATCGGGCCGGACGAGGGATCGTATGAGGCAGTCCTCGGATGGTCGTGGGTGGCCGCCGATGACGTGACGGGCCATTCTGTCATCGACCCGCAGGGAAGCATCTATTTTGCCGACACCGATGATAATGTCTACGCCCTCAACTCCGACGGCTCGCTTATGTGGTCGTATCTCCCCGTGGGGGCGGCAGGCGATGGCGACACGCTCATCGGCCTCGGGTGGGAATACGCCTACGTCTACGACTCGAACGGCGTGCTTCACGCCTGGCTTCCGAGCGGCAGCAGGGCGTGGACGTACTCAACGGGCAACCCGAACTACTCGTCAAGCCCCGTCGTCGGCCTTCCGAACGTGCAGGACAGGAGCGAGACGGTCTATATCGGAGGCAGCGTCTACTCGATGTTCGCAATCAATCAGACGGGCGAACTGGAATGGACATACCGCTCGACGAAATCAGACGGCTTCAGGACGGGGGGTGCGACTGACAGCGATGGAATAATCTACGCCGGCTCTCATACCGAGAGGTTCAGGGCCCTCAACTCCGACGGGTCGATGAAGTGGTCCTACGGCATCTCCGGCGGTACCTGGGGCCTCCCGTCTCTCGATTCAGTCGATGGCTCGATCCTTGTGGCGATGGATGACGGGTCCGACAGGCTGTTCCAGCTGACCTCCGTCGGTACGCTCTCGTGGACGTATACCGGCGTCAGCGATCCCGACAACGGCTCGGCTATCGACTCATCGAGCGGTATCTGGTCGGCGGGGAGCGACCGTCTCGCTCGGCTGACCTCTGCCGGCTCTCTCTCGTGGTCGTATCTGCCGGGGGGCAGTATCACCACCTCGGTCAGCGCGGCTGGGGACGGATACTCCTACTTCGGTTCGGACGACAACCGGCTCTGGTGTCTCGACTCTTCCGGATCGATGGCGTGGACATACGAGACGTCCGATGATATCACCGGCTGGCCGTCGATAGACGAAGACGGGCGCGTCGTCTTCGGCTCGGCGGATAACAGGCTCTACGTCGTTGACGGCAATCTCCCGACTCACACGCCGACGCAGACGCCGACCGTGACAGATACACCGACGCAGACGCCGACAAACACACCGACGGCGACCCCCACAGATACCCCCACGGAGACGGCGACGCCTACGGCGACGAACACACCGACTATCACGAACACCCCGACGCCCTGGCCGACGGGAGTCCCGACCTATACGCCGACCGATACCCCGACGGTAACACAGACGCCCACCGATACGCCTACCATTACTCCGACCGACACGCCTACGCAGACGCCTACTGCGACAGAGACGGCGACGCCGACCGAGACGCCTACCGCGACTCCGACCGATACGCCGACACAGACGCCAACGAGCACACCGACATTCACCCCGACAGCAACACCTATCAACTGGCTGCAGTACAAGAGAGACGTGCAGAACACCGGAAGGCAGCCTGCGGGAACGCTCGGAACCTCCCCGTCGCTCCGATGGAGCTACGACCTCGGCGAAAGGACCTGGAGCTCACCCGTCGTGTGGCAGGGAAAGACCTTCATCGGTGCCGAGCAGAAAATATTCGGCATCTCCGATGACGGTTCTCTCCTGTGGAGCTATGAGGCGGGCGGCAAGGTGACGAACGCCCCGATGGTGGTGGAGAGATGAAACGGTTTATAGAAATCCTTGTAGTTCTAGGTCTACTAGGTATTCCAGCGATAGGGCAAACTCAGGAACCGACCGCGACATCTCCTGCGGCCCCTACTGCACAACCAACTGCCGGCCCCACTCCTCAGCCGTGGTCTCAACTCGGGAACGACCACTCGAGGACGGGGAATACCGCCGCCGAGGCGATAGCTGAAAACGTAGCCATGCACTGGTCGTATATCACCGGTGATGATGTAAATAGTTCACCGGTTATCTTTATGGACGGGTCGGTCTCGTTCGGTAGTATCGACGATAGGGTCTACTCGCTAAACTCGAATGGAACCCTCCGGTGGTCTTACCTTACGGGTGATAATGTCTTTTCGGGGGTGGCCTGTGCTAACGCCTACGGCACGTATGCCGGGAGCATGGACGGTCGGCTTTATAAAATCCACTCGACCGGAGCCCTCCACTGGACGTACTACTGCGGGAGTGGGATCTATGGTCCCGTCTGGACATCGTATGCCGATGATTACGGATACGTATCAGTGATAACCCACGATGGAAAACTTCTCAAGTGGTATAAGAACAGCGCCCTTTCGTGGTCGTATAACGGCCTTGGGACCGCGCGGACCGGCCCTACGCTTAATAGTTTCGGAGCCGAGGACTGCCTTATGGTTTCGACCTATTCGGGGGTATACGATATATCGTACAAAGACGCGTATTATATACGGGATGGAGGGATGCTCCACTGGTCGTATTACCCTGCATATGAAGCACACTATTCTAACCCAGTAGCGGAGACCGTCGTCTGGCCATACGGCGATGGAACCTCCGGGACCCTCGCTTATATCGGGATAGGGGACGGTGGGACCGCCAGCACGTATGGGAGGGAATACCTTTTCGATACGGAGTGGGAGAACGAGGGGAAGATCGCAGAATATGGTTCAGACGAAACTAATAGTAACGTCGAGACGACGGGGGCTCTCTTCGGTGACGAGTCGAAATACGTATACGGAAACTATATCGGGAGGGTTACCTGCCTGGCCGCCGAGGACTTTACCCTTGAATGGAGTTATTATACTGGCTCGAGTTTAAGTAAAACGGTATTCGCGACGGACGGGGACGACCGGGTATATTTCGGGTGTACCGATAGCCGCTTCTATTGTCTCGATTCTGCCGGGGCTTTTTCCTGGTCGTTTATCGCCGGCGCCTCGACGGCGAAGGGGGGGGTCGCTTTAGACGAAGGCCGGATATATTTCGGATCTGAGGATAACGCCCTTTACG
>Ga0180430_10001294_pt1 | contig 24766 bp, 17 predicted proteins | sample SS_ome_9_FD_132999 | JGI IMG/M metagenome (GOLD analysis project Ga0180430, IMG submission 132999) | Hypersaline lake sediment archaeal communities from the Salton Sea, California, USA - SS_1_S_2 metaG | ecosystem: Environmental > Aquatic > Non-marine Saline and Alkaline > Hypersaline >... | reverse complement strand
GGAAAATGGCGGCAAGCATCATGTAGCCGGGACGGGGCGTCTTGGGGCCCGCGAAGGGACCGCCGCCCATCGATTCGAGGAAGGTGCCCCTGGCCTCGAGGAAGGAGATCTCGCGATCGCCCAATTCCCGGTCTTCGAGTTTCGTCTCGGGTTCCCCCTCGAACTGGCCGATCCAGCGATCGAGGTTTGCCTGCTTCCCTCCGCCATTGGACGGGCCGAAGTAGAAGATGACCAGCTCGATATCCTTGAGCGCCTCGTCCTCGTGATCGTAGACGAGTTGTCCCGCTCGCATGGAGCTGTTGACCTGTTGGCGAATCCAGGGCTCCCCGAATTCGAAGGTGAATTCGCTCACCGTGAGCGTTTCGGTTTCCTCGGCCTGGATGGGGCTGCCGAGGGTGATGAGGACGGAAAGAGCGATGACGTGGCTGATTTTCATGGCCGCGGAACGTACGCCAGCGTGACGCGGTGACAAGCGGTGTCATCTTCGCGGAAGGGGCGGAATGGCGGGATGGGCCATCGCGGGGCGACATTCGTGCTTGTCGGGCGGCCTGCCTCAAGGAATGATCACAACCATGGAATTCGATCTGCAAGATTCTCGTCGCGTCCGGCCATTTCTCTTGATTGCATTGTTCTTCTCGTGCGTGCTGTCGGCGGTGGTCGCCTCCGATGTCGCGACGGAGGGTGCCGAGGCGGGCCGCTGGACGATGGACTATGAGGCCGCGGTCGCCCTGGCCGACGAGAAGGATCTCGCCATCCTGCTCAATTTCACCGGTTCGGATTGGTGCGGATGGTGCAAACTCATGGACGAGGCCGTCTATGCGAAGGACGAGTGGAAAGAGTATGCCACCAGCAAGCTCGTGCTGGTCACTCTCGACTTTCCCCGCGACACGAGCATCGTTCCTGAACAGTTCGTGGAGCAGAACGAGCGGCTCCGCGAGAAATATGCGGTTCGCGGCTATCCCACCTATCTCATCCTCGACAGCGATGGCGAGACGCGGCTCGGTCAGCTCGGTGCCGGACGCGATATGACGCCGGCGAAGTTCATCGAACAGGTCGAGGGCGTCCTGCGCTTCCGTTCCGCCAACGTCGAGGCGAAAGTGGACGAGCTGGGAGAGGAGAAGGGGGCTGCGTATCGCGCGGCGGTGGAGGAGTTTCGCGCTGCGGAAACGGCCCTCAAGGATTGGATCGCGACGCGTCCTCCCCGCAACGAAGAGAACGAGGCGAAATTCTCGGAATTCCTCGAAGCGATCGAGGAGGCGGGGGCGAAGATCGAGGCATTCTGATGCGGTCCTTCGCGATTTTCGTGCTTCTCTCGGGATTGCTCCATCCGGCTCCGGGCGCGGACGGCGCCGGGGCGTCCGCCTCACCGGACGTCGGACCTCCACCGCCCGGTGTGGTGGCGACGCTCGAGCTCGACCCGTTTTATCAGAAGTATCTGTCCGTCGGGGGCTTGCCGATCGTGGCCTCGGGCCGGGTTTCGGATCACGCCCTGCTCGAGGCGGCCTACCTGGTCGGGAGGATGATCGGACATCGTCCCGACCTCATCGAAGCGATCGCCGGGGAGCAGGTGCGGATCGCGATCATGGCGGTCGACGAGTTCACGACCGATGTTCCGGAGCACGCCACCCTGCAGCCGGCGGCCTATTGGGACAGGCGGGCGCGCGGGCTCGGTGCGAGCCGGGAACGGCCTGCCGTCAGTTGCGGCGAGGAGAATCTCCTGGGATTCGCGGGGGATCCCTACGCGGCGGAGAGCATTTTCATCCACGAGTTCGCTCACACGATCCACCAGCAGGGCCTCAACGTCGTCGACCCGGCCTTCCAGGGACGGCTCGAGCGCGCGTTCGGCAGGGCCTCTCTGAAAGGGTTGTGGAAGGGCAAATACGCCGGTACGAATCCCGCCGAATACTGGGCCGAGGGCGTGCAGTCCTGGTTCGACACGAACCGGGAGGACGACTTCGATCACAACCACGTCGACACGCGCGAGGAGTTGAGAGACCACGATCCGGAGCTGGCGCGCCTGATCGAGTCCGTCTTCGGGGATGGCGACTGGCGTTACCGGCCGCCCCGGGAGCGGCGGGGACGGGGCCATCTCGCGGGGCACGACCCGAAGGAGAAGCGGTTTTCGTGGCCGGAGGAAATGGTGCGTGCCTACGAGGACCACCAGGCGGGCAGGGGATTGGCGACGATCGAAATGAGGGACCCGGGGGCGCTTCCCGCCGGCGCCCGCTCGCCGCGTTCCCGGAAGAGCGTTTCGGTGCGATTTCGAAATGGCCGGGCGGAGACGCTCTCCTTCTCCTGGATCGACTTCGACGGCGAGAGAAGGGAGTATGGGAAGGCGGACCCCGGCCGGGAGTTCCGCCAGAGCACCTTCTCCGGACATCTCTGGCTCATCACGGGCGAAGATGGTAGTCCGGTTGCCTGGGCGGCCAGTCCGGAAAAGGATGCCTTTGGGGTCGTCGAGTGAGCGAGCCGCAATCTGCGTGCTCCTGGAGCGAAGCCGCCGGAGGGTTGAGTCGACAATTTCTTGCGATCCGTGCCGGGCGGCCTCTACTGTCCCGCATGACGCCATCCAAGCCCGCGGTCGTGGAAGCATTGCGTCTCGAACTCGAGAGGCAGTATGGCCGGGTCGTGGCGGCGGCGGCGGAGTCCCACGGCTACGCCACCGACCAGGACAGCCGGGCCGAGAGCAAGTATGACACGCGCAGTCTCGAGGCATCCTACCTCGCGATGGGGCAGGCGTCGAAGGCCGATGAGTTGGCGGAGGCCCTTCGCTCCTGCGACATGTCGCATTTCCCCCCGTTCTCCGAGACCGATCTCGCCGGGGTCGGGGCGCTGGTCGAATTGCGCTACGAGGAAGGCGAGCGATGCTACTTTCTCCTCGCGCGACACGGGGGAGGGGAGATTCTCACGGTGAGTGGGGTGAGCGTAATGGTTGTCACCGCCGGCGCTCCCCTCTTCCAGGCGGTGCAAGGCAGGAGGGTGGGCGATCGCACCGTGCAACCAGCCACCGAGGTGACCGGCGTCTGGTAGCGAGAGAGTTGACGCCGGTGCGACGGGCCAATCGAGGCGGCAAGAATGACAGGATCCGCGAGGCGACAGGGGAGGGGCACGATCAGATTTTGGTTCAATCGGTGACCTGACCGCGTGGATCATGATCGATCGTCAATCTCTCCTGGCTGCCGGAATCGTTTGCGCCACTCTGGCGGTCTGCGGTGTCCGCGGCGAGGAACCCGAGCGGGCTCCGTCCGAGGAACTGCGCCTCTACCTCCAGGGGCGCTACGTGTATGAACGGCAGTGCCTCGATTGTCACGGCGAACGAGGTCGGGGAGATGGGCCGTGGTCCGAGGGGCTGACGTCCCGTCCGCGCAATTTCCGCAGCGGCGTGTTCAAGTTCCGGACGACTCCGTTCGGCAAGCTGCCCGTGAAAGCCGACCTCGAGCGTACGATCCGTGCCGGTATCTCGGGAACCGCGATGCCGACGTTCACGAACCTGGGAAATCAGGACCTCGAGGCGGTCATCTACTACATCACGCGCCTGTCGCGCGCCTGGAAGGACGAGTCGCTTCGTGCCGAACCGGTACAACTTCCGACCACCCTCCCCGATTGGTTTGCGCACCAGGAAGAGAAGGAAAAACACGTGGAGCGCGGGTCCGCCCTCTTCGGGGCCAGCTGTGCGCTCTGTCACGGTGAGGGGGGACATGGAGATGGTCCCGCGGCAGGAGGATTGGTCGATTTCTGGGGGCATGCCGTCTCGCCTGCGGCCCTCTCCACCGAGCACCACAAGGGCGGGGATTCTCCCTTCGACCTGTACCGCACCATCGCGACAGGCCTGAACGGAACGCCCATGATGGGGTATGCGGACATCCTCGGAAAGGAACAGATCTGGGACCTGGTCGCGTGGATCGAGAGCATCGAGGGGACCGCTCCCGGCGAGCCGAACTGATTGCCGCGTGGGCGGGCGGTCGCCACGGGAACGACCGTCGTCTGAGGCTTGTTCAGGGTTCCTCCGGTTCCGCCCGCAAGCGAAAGTCGCAGATGACAATGCGATGCGGGGTCTGATCCGAAAAACGGGTGCGCAAGGCGATGACCTCGATTTCGGGCGAAGCCCATACCTGGTCGATTCGGTAGACCGGATAGCCGGGCGGGTAGGTGTTCCCCCAGTCCTTTCCCCTCAGCCGATAGGCATCGCGAAGCCCGGCTCGCGCGAGGGGACGAAAGATGTCGTCGCCGGGCGGGGTTCCGAAGTGGCCCGCGACAAACCGGGGTGGATACGCCTCGCCGTTGCCGTAGTCCCCGAGATAGCGCCGAATCTGTTTCCGGTGTCCCTTTCTCTGGAGAGTGAGATCGTCCCAGACGTCGGCGCTCCAGAGGCGCCACGACGGAAGGGTCCGGTCGAAATTCACGTTCGAAAGATCGAGGAGGTCACCGTCGGGGAGGCGGAGCCTTGCGTGGACCGCTCCCGGCTCACCGGGGGATGACTGCGTCACGAATTTGCCGCGGGCGATGATCGCACCGGTCTCGGAACGTGCCGTGATCCCATCGAGTCCGAAGAGCTCCGTCGAGATTTCCTCCAGCTGGTCCTCGGACGGGGTTCCCTGGAGAAAGACGATGTCGGGCGCGAGCGAAAGGGACTCCCGTGCCGCCGTCTCGTTCCTCTCGCAACAGTGGAGCGTGACGAGTCGCAGGACTCCGCGATCTCGGTCGAAGCGGGACGCCGGCTTCTCGGTGCGGAGGGCATAGCGGAGTTCCCGTGCGATTCCGATCGTCTCCTCGGACAAGCCAACCGTGGCGAGAATCCAGATCGCGAAAGCGGCGAAGGACGCCGCGTTGCGAAAGGTCAACCACGAAACCACGGACGAGAGAGTCCCCAGGGATCCCCAGACCCAGAACGGGATCAGGGTGAGCGGAACGACCAGGTCCCACTGGTTGAGCCGGCAGACAAGGATGGCGACAAGGAAGCTCAGCAACACGGCCGGCACCAGACTTCCCAGGATTTTCTTCGCACTGCGCCACATCGAAACCAGTCGAACTATAGCCTCTCCCCGACGAATCTCGCCCGGGAAAATGCACTGTGTTCACCGGGCTCCCCTTGCCATGCCCGAGTTTCTACGCTTGGCTGCGCCATGCTGGAATCTCTGAAGGAGGCTGTCTGGGAAGCGAACATGCGTCTCGTTCGCGAGGGATTGGTTCGTCTCACCTGGGGCAACGTGTCCGGTATCGATCGCGAGGCGGGCATCTTCGGGATCAAGCCCAGTGGAGTCAGCTACGATGACCTGCGCCCGGAAATGATCACGCTGGTCGACCTCGAGGGTGCCGTGGTGGAGGGAGAGTTTCGGCCCTCGTCCGACACCGCGACACACCGCATCCTCTACCGGGCGTTCGAGTCCGCCGGTGGCATCACGCACACGCACTCGCCCGGCGCCACGGCGTTTTCGCAGGCGGGTCGACCCCTGCCGTGCCAGGGGACGACCCACGCGGATCACTTTTACGGCACGATTCCCGTGGTGCGGGAATTGAGCCCCGACGAGGTTGCGGAGAACTACGAGGAGAATACCGGCCATGCGATCGTGGCGCACTTTCGTGACGAAGGGATCGACGCGGCGCAGATGCCGGCGTGTTTTCAACGATTTCACGCACCGTTCGCGTGGGGAAAAGACGCGGCCAAGTCGGTCGAGAACGCCGTCGCCCTGGAAATGGCCGCCCAGATGGCGCTGGCGACGTGGCAGCTCGATCCCCGTCAGCCGGGATTGCCCGGATACCTGCTCGACAAGCACTTTCTCCGGAAGCACGGGCCGGGCGCCTACTATGGGCAGGAAGACCGCCAGGTGGCGGCTGACCCCGGCCTTCAGGAAGACGCCTCCGCGGCGCAGTCGTGAAGAAGGTGCCCGTACACCTCGGTGGCTTCGATGGTCGAGTCGCCGGCGACAGTGGGCAGGGGACCAAGAAGGAGGGGAAGGTCGTCGGGATCCTCCGGGATGCGCCCGTGGGATCCCCGGACGAGCGACGCGTCGAGCGGGATCACGTCCATTTTCATGCGCAGACCGAGGATCTTCTTCGCCAGCCGAGTCGCCACGGCCAGGCGCGGGAAGCGGAGAGCGGGATCGAGAAACAGCTCGACCGGGTCGTAGCCGGGCTTCCGGTGGATGTCGACGCACCGCGCGAAGTCGGGCGCGCGCTCGTCGTCGTTCCAGTAGTAGTAGGTGAACCACGCGTCGGGTTCCGCGACGGCGACGAAGTCTCCCGAGCGCTCGTGGGCGAGCATCCTCTCGGGACACTGGGCGGGATCGAAGACGCTCTCCACCCCGGGGGTCTCTGCGATGGCACGGCGGACTGCCTCGCGAATCGAGGGGTCGTTGACATAGACGTGGGCGACCTGGTGATCGGCGATGGCGAGAGCACGGCAATTCCCCGGATCGATCTGCTCGTGGCCGAGTTCGTCACGGCAGACGATCCAGCCATGTTCCCGGAAGACCCGGTTGAGATGAATCGCTCGTGACACGGGTGTGATGCCGTATTCGCTGAGCAGGATGACCTGGACTCCGCGGCTCTCGTAGAAGGTGACGAGTCGTTCGACGACTTCATCGATGTCGCGGAGATCGGGTTCGATCCCGGGACCGTCCGGGTGGAGGCGCTGGAGGTTGTAGTCGAGGTGAGGGAGATAGACGAGGTGGAGATGGGGTTGGAACTGCTCCTCGAACCACCGGGCACAGTCCGCGATCCAGCGGCTCGAGGCGATGCCGGCGCCCGGGCCCCAGAAGGCGGGGAAGGGGAAGGCCCCCAGGTCGGCCTGGACTTTCGGACCGAGGTCGAGCGGCCAGGTCTGCACGTCGAAGATCTTCTTGCCGTCGACCCGGTAGATCGGACGGGGTGTGACCTGGTAGTCGGCGGTGGAATACATGTTGTTCCACCAGAACAATTTCGCGCAGGTGAAACCGGGAAGTCGCTCGCGCAATTCCTCCCACAGCTTGCGGCCCTGGACGAGACGATTCGACTGTTTCCACGCGCGATGCTCGCCGTAGTCCCGATCGTACCAGTAGTTGCCGACGATTCCATGACCGGACGGGGGCTTTCCCGTGAGGTAGGTCGCCTGAACCGTCGAGGTCACCGCGGGGAGAACCGGAGTCACGCGGGCGACCCGGTTGCCCTCGCGGCGTGCGAAAGAGGAAAGAAACGGAGTCGATTCACCGAGATGCCGCGAGGTCAGGCCGACCACGTTGAGAACCGCGGTGCGAATCGGGGAGGAGGGGTGGGACACGGCGATGACCGGTTACGAGTGGGGCTAAGGATTCCACATCCTGGCCGGCTCCGCCAGTCGATTGGGACGAGACCACGAAATCCGCGCAAGAAGCAGGTCGCCGCGGGCTCCACCCCGGGGTAACCACTCCCCCACGGTGACCCAGGATTCCTGAGGCGTGACATTGGTGACGTGAAAATTCCCCATCAGGGGGACGCCGTCGGGATCGTTCACCCCGTCGCCGACGAGGGGGAGGACGGTTCGCTCGGTGTCCCGGAGGAGGCAGAGTCGCTCCGGATCGACCCGTGCCATCCAGAGGGGCGAGCGCCAACGGATCACGTTCTCGTTGGAATCATCGCGGCGGGTGTAGACGAGATGCAACGCATCGGAGTGGGTCAGCCAATGCTGCTGCGTGGTGGAGAGGGTCAGCGGTTCGCCGTCGTCCCAGCACCATGGCTTCTGGACGGTGTAGTGCAGTCCGTCGTCGCTCACGCTGACGTAGCCGCGCTCATCTTCGGCACGGATCGTGAGAAAATACCTGTCGTCGAACCGGGTCACGGAGGGCTCGAGCAGGCCCCGGCCGTGGGGATTGCGGAGCGGGGGACCGACCTCCACCACCTCGAGCGATTCTCCGTCGAACGAGCACCGCACCCCCGCCACCATGCGGGCCTCCGCCTTCGGTCCAAAGGTGAACGACATGGCGATATCGCCATCGGGACGCACCACCCGCTGTCCACAGTTGTTCGTGTAGATGAAGCCGCCGCGCAGATCATTCCACTCCAGGATTCGGCGGTCCGACCAGCCGCGTTCCGGGTGCCAGGTCGCGTAGACCGGATAGCGCGCCAATTGATCCTTGCGCGAAAACCGGGGCCCGCGGTAGAAAACGACGTGCCCGAGGGCGAGAATGCTTCCGGTCGCGGGGTGATACTCCGGAACGACATCGCACACGCCCGCCTCGAGACCGTCGTGCCCCGGAACGGGAATCCGGCCCAGGGCGGGTACCGGATCCGGACCGTCCCACGTCGATCCGAGGTCGGAGGATGTCATCCAGTGGACGGGACCGAAGTAGTCGGATCCGCCGATCGATTGGAGCGTGAAGAAGGCGATCGGTGATCCGTCCGTTCCGGGAAGGATGGTTCCACGCGGATGGAACCAGGTCGTTCCCTCGTCGCCCGTGCGATTGCGTCGCAGGGTGACCTTTCCCACCCCCTCGACGAGCGTGCTTCCGGAGCCTGAGGCAGCCTTGGCACAGCCTGCGAGGGGAATCGCGTGCGCCGCTTGACCGAGGAAACGCCGGCGGTCGATCATGGTTTCTTGCGAGGAGTGGGAACGGGCTTGATCATGACGATCTCGGCGTCGTTTTCGAGGTCGGGTCCCGGCGTGGAACGTCCCCGCTCGATGAGTCCGGCGAGTCGTCGCTTCAGGTCGGCGACCTTGTCCGGCATCTCGAGTGCGAGGTTCTTTTTCTCCCCGGGATCGGTCTCGAGGTCAAAGAGCTGGACCGGCGGCATCTCGCTCATGTCGACCCGGCCCGGACGGGGATCGCTCCATCCACCGGAACCGGGGCAGAGGGCCAGCTTCCACTTACCCTGGCGAATGGCGAAACTGCCGTTGATCGACTGCATCACGAGGGAATCGCGAACCGGCTCCCCGACCTCTCCGAGAAGGATCGACAGGAACGAGATGCTGTCCCCGGCTCCTGTCTCGGGCAATTCGGCTCCCGCCAACTCGGCGGCGGTGGCGGTGAGGTCGATCTGGCCGATGAGCTGGTCCGACGACGTGCCGGCGGTCACTCGCGCGGGCCAGCGCGCCACGAAGGGCACGCGGTGTCCGCCCTCGTAGATGTCGGCCTTGTGGCCGCGGTAGATGTGACTCGGCTCGTGGCCCGCTTCGCGCAGCTCCGGGATGTTCGCGGCGGGCGAGCAGCCGTTGTCGGTCGTGAAGATGATGAGGGTGTCGCCGGCCACGCCGGTGCGATCGAGGGCCTCGAGCACCTCGCCGACGCTGTCGTCGACCTGCATGGTGAAATCGGCGTAGTCGTTGATCCCGCTCTTTCCCTGCCACTCCGCGGTGGGCAGGATCGGCGTGTGCGGGGCGTTGAGGGGGAAGTAGAGGAAGAAGGGTGTGTCGTTCCGGGCACCCTCCGCACTGGCCTCGATGAAGGCGACCGCTTCCTCGGTGATCCGAGGAAGGACATCGACCGCCTCGAACGACGCAGCGGCTGGGCCCTTGCGGTGGAAGGCTTTCTCCACCGTCGCCGGCTCGGTCGGCACCCGGTCGCGAATGTAGACGTAGGGAGCCATGTCGAGCGAGGCGCTGATCCCGAAGAAGGTGTGGAAACCTCGATCGACCGGGCCGTGCTGAATGGGTGCCGTGTAATCCACCTCCCATCCCTTCGCGTAGCCCGGGCCGCTGAAGTCTCCCGCGTCATCGGCGATGCCTCCCTCTTTCAGGGGCCAGTCCATTCCGAGATGCCACTTCCCGACGCAGGCGGTGCGGTAGCCATTCTCGGAGAGCAGCCCCGCGACCGTGAGTTGGCCGGCATCGATCAGGGGACGGGAGAAACCACCGAGCACACCTTTCTGCAGGTGGGTTCGCCAGTGATAGCGCCCGGTGAGAACGGAATAGCGGGTTGGCGTGCAGACCGACGAGGAACTGTGCGCGTCGGTGAAGATCATTCCCTCGCGGGCGATTCGGTCGATGTGGGGAGTCGGGATCTTCGACTCGGGATTCAGCGCGGACACGTCGCCGTAGCCCTGGTCATCGGCAAGGATGAAGACGATGTTGGGGCGATCGGCCGCCGCGGAATTCCAGGCCAGGAAGAGGGCGAGGAAGGAGGTCAGGAGAAAAGGGCGACTCATGATGGATGTGGGGAGAGGGTAGGGGGCGAGAGATTTCCTGTCGATGGCGTTTTCGGGGCGCCCGGGCCCGGCGGGTTGGTGGGACCCGGTTCCGCTTGACCCCGGCGCGGGATCGAGGTGAACTGAGCGATCGAACGTGTCATCATGAGAACCCGGCGATCGATCCTCGGTTCGGCGTGTGGGGCCGCCCTTGCCGGCGCCTTGCCTTTCCGCACAGCCGGGGCCGCCTTGCCGTTTCGCGAAGTGCCCGGGGAACGGCCGGCTCCGCCTCCCGAGGGAGTCGAGGTTCTCGATCCGTTCGGGGGACGAGTGCCCGTCAGTTTCATCATCGACGACTCCACGTGCCTCGTGAACATGGGCTACTATTGCATGCCCCAATTTGCGGAGGCCTGGGGCCGGGAGCGCTACGAACTCGATTGGCGGAAATGGCCCCGCGAGATTCCCGACGATTTCGTCCGTCGCTTCGGTGAGTTCTGTCAGGGCGAGTGCGTGCGCGGAAAGTACTCGGTCGTTCCCTATCCGGCCATGGTCGGTTGGGTGGATCGCGAGATCCCGGGCTGGACGCGGCGGGAACTGGTCGCGAGCCGACGCCTCGTCCGCGACTTCCTCATGCCGTCGTGGGACATCCATCCGGAGATGATCAGTCACACGCGGATCATCGATGTGAAGACGGGACGCCCCACTCCCCAGCGCCCCGACGGGAGCTACTGGATGGAGAACGGCGGATGGACCGCCGGTCGGAGTGTCGATGAGATCGCCGCCTACATCGCCTACGCTCTCGACATCCTGCGCAATGCCGAGTTGCCCTGCGAGGGTTTCACGACTCCGGGAGGATTCGGCAACGGCGAAAAGGAACGCCTCGAGATCGCGGGAGCGGAGGCGATCCGGTCGATTTTTCCCGCGACCGAGATTCCCCACTACTTTAAGTATGTCATCACCGATCCGGAGGAGAGTGTCGTCCCCCGGGTCCAGCGCGTGCGCGGGCTCGACACGGATTCCCCGGAGTGCCTCGTCAATATTCCGTCCTGCACCGGGGACTGGTTCGGTGCGTGGCACGGAGGCCGGCCCGAACCGACGGACCAGACAATCGATCGGCATATCACGGCGGACGGTTCGGAGGGGCGATTGGTCGAGGTGATCGAGAAGGGGGAACCGGCGGCTTTTCTCACCCACTGGCCGAGCCTGTATGCGAACGGGACCGATGTGGCTTTTGCCGCATTTCGCGGAATCGTGCAACGCGTCAACGAAACCTACCGGGACCGGATCATCTGGATGAAACTGAGCGAGATGGCGCGCTACTGGGCGGCGCGGGAATTGACGGCGATTCGGGGTTCCGGAGCCGAACTGACCCTGTCCGCCCCCTGGTCGTGTCCGGGATTCACTCTCCGGATTCCCCGCGTGGCCGACTCGTCACGCCTGGTTCTTCGCGCCGGGGACGATGCGGCCGTCGCCCTGACACGGGTCGATTTCGGGAAAGCCCACGCCATGCAGCCCGGAACCTTTCGCCTGGGGGAAGGAGGGACCGAAATCTGCATCGACCTGCCGCGGGGCGAGTCGACGATCCGGGTGGCCGACGCGTGATCCGAGTCGTCACGGACTCTTCTCCCCGGACTCGCGGTCCGGGCCGGCGAACCGCTCGAGTTCGGCCTCGGTCCAGGGAGTGGTGCGACCCTGCGCCTCGATCCGCGTCCAACTGACGGCGCCCTTCGAGACGGGGTCAGCGGTGTTTCCCCACTCGCGCCGAATGTAGGTGAGGACCGCGGCGATGTCGGTATTCGTCAACGAGGCGAGTGGCGGCATGAGCGGTTGAATCTCGGGGACGGCGTAGTGTTTCCCGCTGACCGTGACCGGTCCGGAGAGGCCATGGAGGAGCACACGGATGAGCCGTTGGGGATTCCCCTCGACCCAGTCGGAACCCGCGAGGGGCGGAGCGAGGTGGACCATTCCCGCCCCGTCGGCGCCGTGACACGACACGCAAGACGCGAGATAGACCCGCCTGCCCTGGACGAACAATTCGCGCTCGCCCTTGTCGAGGGCTCGCACACCGGTCGCGGGTGGGGGCGCTGGCGTGTGGCCGGGCCAGGCGAAGTAGGTTTCGATTCCGGCGACATCATCTGCGGCATCGGGGGCGGAAGAGAGGACGACGGGATCGGAGGCGAGTTCCGGACCTTGCAGGGAAAGCGCCGTCCGGATCGCCTCTCGTCGCCAATCGTCATCGCCCTCGGCGAGCAGAGCGAGAAGATTACCGATCGATTTCGCGCTCCGGGACTGCAGGATCGCCTGGGCGAGGGATTCCACGAGAAAGGAGAATCCCCCACCGGGCACCGCGGTCTCGAGGCCCGGCCACCACGAGGAGAGAAAGGGCCACTCGCGACCGGCGAGGCCGCTGAGGAGGGCGTCCCGCATCAGCGGATGGCCGACGCGAGGCTCGATGAGCGCACGCAGCAGGGGGAATCGCCGGGTGTCGTCGATCTCCAGGTCCCCCACGGTCAGGATCAACTGGAGGGCGTCCTCTTCGGACCGGGGCTGCCCCGCCTGTGTGGCGATGTGATCGGCGAGTGCGGAGTCCGGAAATCCGAGTGCGGGCAGGATCCGGAGAGCGGCCGTGCGAACGAGGGGACTGGGATCATCGAGCGCCGGTCCGAGCCTCCCGGGGTCCCGGGCATTCAGGCCCTCGAGGGTCCAGAAGGCGTGGAGACGCGCCAGGGGATTCGGATTCTCCAGCGCCATCGACTCCAGCGCGGGGATCGCTTCCCGGATGTTTCTCTCGACGAGATGCATCTGCGCCTGGTCGCGCCACCAGCCGCCGGGATGGTCCAGTGCCTCGACCAGATCATGGGAGGTCATGGCGAGAAAGTCCGGAGCGGGAGGTTGCGTGTATCCGTCGGGCACGATGCGCCAGATCCGGCCGAGGTGAACCGGGCGATCCATCTCTCGTGCGATGCTGTGTTCGCGCAGGTAGGGGGACATGTGAGGGCCGTCCTGGACCACGCCGCGATACATGTCGGCGATGTAGATGGCGCCGTCCGGACCTTCCGTGATCCAGCAGGGGCGAAACCGCTCGTCGGTGGAAGCGAGGAAGTCGCGGTCGGGATAGGCGGATCGCCCCGTCACCATCATTCCCTCGTTCTCGAGCACGCTGCACTTGACGAGGTTGCCGACGGTGGCGCAGACGAAGGCGTTCCCTGCGAATTCGGGAAAGAGGTGGCCGCGGTAGATGAGCGGAGAACAGGCGCTCGTGAACTCCTTGATCCGCCCCTGCTCGTCGAGCGCTCCCGGAATGTAGCCGCGATTCGCGGCGGTCGTGGGGCGGATCGGGAACACGGCATTGGAGGTCGTGACGCCGACTCCGAGTCCGGTCGAGGTCTCGTGATGGGGATTGCGGGCGAAAGCCCCCGGGGGGACGAGGTCGGTGTGGAGCTGGGAGTGATTGTAGTTGTAAAAGAGGCGTCCCCGGTTGTCCTGACAGATGCCCCATTGACCCCGTTCTTCGGTTTCCTCGCGTATCCAGCGATCTCCCTCGCGGCGATAGCGGTGGCCTTCCTTCGCGTTGTAGATCCGGTTGTCCAGGGCTCGGAGGAGCCCGTTCGCCGAGTGCTCGATGCTGTCCCGCGCGTAGTCCTCGTCGACCAGGGTTTGTCGGTCGGCGACGAGGTCGCCATCGGTGTCGCGGACGAACCAGAGTCGCTCGCTCTCGGCGACCAGCGCGCCATCCGGATGCAGGGAGATCGCACGGGGAAGCACGAGGCCGTCGAGGAACACGGTGCTCCGGTCCATCACGCCGTCGCCGTCGAGATCCTCGAGAACAGAGATGCGCCCGATCGGATCCTTGACCCCGCTGCGATCGATGTCGCGCATGTAGCCCCGCATCTCCACGACCCAGAGGCGGCCCTTTCCGTCGAACCGGATCACGACCGGGTCCTGGACCATCGGATCGCTGGCGACGAGCTCGATCCGGTATCCTTCCTCCGCGAAGCGAAACGTGCCGGCCTGCTCCTCCGGGGAGAGAACGGGAGGCGGTGGTGGCGTTTCGACCGCTCCGGTTGGCGGCGCCTGGCAGAGGAGGGCGAGGGTCAGGATCAAGGGCACCCGGCCCGGTAGGGGAAGACGGTCACGCATCATCGCTCGAAAACGAATCGTCACTCGTTTTCTGACACGAAAGGAAGGACGAGGTCACGCCCTTTCCGGTCGCGTCATCGAGCACGCTCGGGGAAATCGGTCAGGCCGTCACGGTGGCGTCCGCAACAGGGGCCACCGCCTCGACGCGAACCGGGCAGACCTTCAGTTCGGCCGTGTCGGTCACGGGGGCGTAGCCGGAGCCGGTGAGGATGTTCACGGGAACGTTCGCGAAGGAGAACGAAGTGAAGACCGTGCCGGGAGGCGACATGTCGGTGATCTTGACGGCGATCTCGACGGAACCCCGCGCGCTGGTGAGGCGAGCCACCGACCCCTCGCTCAAGCCCCACTTTTCGGCGTCGGAGGGATGCACCTCGAGGGATTCCTCGGAGAGGAGATACTCGATGCCGGCGCTGCGACCGGTCTGGGTGCGGGTGTGGTAGGACTGCAGGCGCCGCCCCGTGGTCAGCCAGACCGGGAATTCCTCGTCGATCACCTCGGCGGGATCGCGATAGCCGATGATCTTGAAAAGCCCGCGGCCATTCTTGAACTCCTTCTCGTGGAGGCGCGGGGTGCCCGGATGGTCCTTGTCGGGAACGGGCCAGTGATACTCGCCCCTGTCGATGCGGTCCCAGTCGAGCCCGGCGTAGATCGGGCTGACGCGGCAGAGCTCGTTGAAGACGTCCTTCGCCGACTCGTAGTCGAATCCGGGCGTGCCAAGACGCTGTGCGATCTGGCTCACGATCCGCCAGTCGGGCTGGGCTTCCCCGACCGGGGGCACGGCCTGGCGCAGGCGCTGGACCCGGCGCTCGGTATTGGTCTGGACGCCATCGGTTTCGCCCCACGCGGTCGCCGGGAAGACGATGTCGGCCAATTCGGCCGTCTCGGTGAGGAAGATGTCGATCACGACGAGGTGGTCGAGGCTGCGGAGGGCATGCTCGCAGTGCTTGCGATCGGGATCCGTCACGACGGTGTTCTCCCCATCGATGATCATCGCGTGGATCCCGTTGCCACACCGGTTCAGCGCGGCGACCTTGGTGATGCCCTTCTCCGCATCGATCTCCCTACCGTAGAGAGTCGAGAACTTCTCGGCGTTGGCCGGGTCGGCGCAGGCCTGGAATCCCGGGAAGTTGGACGGCACCGCCCCGCAGTCCCCGGCTCCCTGGATATTGTTCTGGCCCCGCATCGGGTTGATGCCGCCTCCCTCGACGCCGAGGTTGCCGGTCATCAGGGCGATGTTGCAGAGCGACTGGACATTGTCGACGCCGCAGATGTGCTCGGTGATGCCGAGCGTGTAGTAGATCGCCGAGGGATTTCCCCGGCCGTAGATCACGCCGGCGCGCTCGATATCGGCCGCCGGCACCTCGCAGATCTCCGCGGCCCACTCGGGTGTGAACTGCCGCACGTGGGCGAGAAATTCCTCGGATTCGGCGGTTCGGGTCTCGATGAATTCGCGATCGAGCAGGCCCTCGCGCTCGATGACGTGCGCCATCGCGAGCAGCAGGGCGACGTCGGAACCCACCCGGATCGGCAGGTAGAGGTCGGACATCTTGGCGAGGCCCGTCTTGCGGGGGTCGGCCACGATCATGGTGGCTCCCCGGGAAATCGCCTTCTTCAGCCGTGTCGCGGCGACCGGATGGCACTCGGTCATGTTCGTCCCGATCGCGAAAATCACGTCGGGCTTCTCCATGTCCCCCAGCGGGTTGCTCATCGCGCCTCGTCCAATCGTAGCTGCCAGACCGGCAACTGTCGGGGCGTGTCAACTTCGACTGCAGTTGTCGATGTAGTTCGTCCCGAAACCCGCCCGGATGAACTTCTGCATCGTGTAGGCGGCCTCGTGGGGGGCCCGGCCGGAAGCGATTCCGTAGATGCTTCGCCGGCCGTGTTTCTCCATCGTCCGGCGGAACCCGGCGGCGGCGGCATCGAGTGCCTCGTCCCATTCGCACTCGTGCAGTTCCCCGTCGTCGCGGCGAATGAGAGGCTTCTTGAGGCGGTCGGCGTTCTGGACGAAGTCGAAGGCGAATTGGCCCTTGATGCAGAGCGCCCCCTCGTTGGCGGGACCGTCCATGGCCGGTTGAACCCCGACGAGCTTGTCGCCCTTGGTGAGTAGGTCGACGGTGCATCCCACTCCGCAGTAGGGGCAGACCGTCCGCGTCTTCTCGATCTCGCCGGGGGTGTCGGCATCGCGAAGCGCCTTCTTGTCCCCGAGGGCACCGGTCGGGCAGGTCTGGACGCACTGACCGCAGAAGGTGCAGGACGAATCGCGCAGGTCGTTGTTGAATTCGGTGATGATCTGGGTTTGGAAACCGCGGTTCATCACGTTGATGGCGTGGTCCCCCTCCTGCTCGGCGCAGACGCGCACGCAGCGGTAGCAGGAGATGCAGTTGTCGTAGTCACGGAGGATGAAGGGATTCCTGTCGTCCTCGTTCGAGGTGCCCGACTGCTTGCCCGCGAAACGGCCGCCCCGCGCATCGTAGCGATCGACGAGGGTGGACAACTCCTGGGAGGAATAACCGCTCAGGGGATCGACGTCGATATTCCGGTTCTCCGAGGCGACGAGCTCGAGCAGGGTCTTGCGGTGTTTTTCGATCGCTTCCGAACGGGTGTGCACGACCATTCCGTCGGTCGCCCTGGTCGTGCAGGACGCCACCGGATTGCGGATCCCCTCGACGTCGACGACGCAGAGCCGGCAGGCACCGAAGGCCTCGAGGCGGTCATCGTAACAGAGGGTCGGAATCTCGCGGCGGTGACGTTCGGCGACCTCGTAGATCGTCTCCCCCTGTCGGAAGGAGACCTTCTCCCCGTCGAGAGTGAGGGAGAGGAGGGCCTCCCCGGCGAAGCTTTCGGCATCCGAAATCATCCTGCTTATTCGTTAGTCAGATTCGGCGTGGCAATCAAGGTCCTTCGCATCCGAATTCGCGTGATGATCACGCCTTGTTGGCGAGGTGATTCTCGACCTGGCCCGAGAAGTAGCGCACCAGCGACTCCGTCACGTGCGGGGCGGCCATGCCGAGTCCGCAGGCGCTGGTCGACTTCATCGTGCTGCCGATGTCCTTCACCTCGGCGAGCCACTCCTCGAGAGTGAGCCGGGGCGCTTCGCCGTTGAGTCGCTCGGTGAGTCGCTGGGTGCCGATCCGGCAGGGGAAGCACTTGCCGCAGCTCTCGTGGGCGAAGAATTCCATCGCATCGTGGGCGATCCGGACCATGTCGCGCGAGTCGTCGAAGACCATGACTCCGCCTGCCCCGAGGAAGGTTCCCTTCGGCTTGAGGCAGCCATCGTCGAGGGTGGCGTCGAGGTCCTCTCCGCCGAGGAAGCCGCCCGAGAGTCCCGCCATCGTGACCGCCTGAATCGTCCGTCCCTCGAGAGGGCCGCCGGCCCAGTCGTGAAGCAACGTTTGCAGGGGAAGGCCGATCGGGATCTCGTAGTTGCCGGGGAATCGAATGTCGCCCGAGAGGCTGATCACCTTGGTGCCGGCATTTTCCCCGGCCCCCAGATTGCGATACCACTCGGCGCCGTTCACGACAATGGGTGGCACCGAGGCGAGGGTCTCGACATTGTTCACCACCGTCGGCTTGTCCTCGAATCCGTGGGTGACGGGGAAGGGAGGCTTGTTGCGGGGAAAGGGGTGCTTGCCCTCGAGGCTGTTCAGCAGGGAACCCTCCTCCCCGCAGATGTAGGCACCGGCACCCCGGCGGACGTAAAGGTGGAAGGTAAGCCCGGAGCCGAGGATGTTCTCCCCGAGAAGACCGGAGGCGCGCGCGTCCTCGATGGCGTCTTCCAGGATTTTCTCGGTCTCCGGATACTCGTAGCGGAGGTAGATGAAACCCCGGGGCGCGCCGGTCGCGAAGGCGGCCAGGGTCATGCCCTCGATCAGGGCGAAAGGATCGTGATCCATCAGGGTGCGGTCCTTGAAGCAACCGGGTTCCCCCTCGTCCGCATTGCAGACGATCGACTTGGGATCGCCGGGCGCGTCGGCCACCGCCTTCCACTTGACCCCGGTGGGAAATCCGGCCCCTCCGCGTCCCGCGAGCTTGCTCTCGCTGAGAACGTCGATCACTCCGCCGGGACCCAGTTCACGAACCGCCTTTTCCAGCGCCGCGTATCCGCCCGAGGCCCGGTAGCCCGGGAGGGTGGCGCGTCCGAATTCCCGGATCTTTGCGAAGACGCACTCCTCGATGCCGCCCGGATTGGGTGCGGGAAGGGGAGTGGCGCGATGCTCGAGGGTGCCCGGTGTCTTCCCGACGTAGACCTTGTCGCCGCGGATCACGGGAATCATGTCGTCGCAACGCCCCGAACAGGGCATGGGAGTGGCGCCCTCGTCCTTGAGGGCTTCGTACAGTTCGTCGCCGCCATTGAGGCAGCAGATGTTGCCGGTGCAGACGCGGGGAGCCGCTTTGCCGGGCGCCTCGCGAGAGAAGTGGTGGTAGAAAGTGACGGTGCCCCAGAGTTCGGCGAGGGGGATGCGAAGTGCGTCGGAAACCGCGCGAATCGCGGTTTCGGTGAGGTAGCCGTCCCGGTTGTGGAAGGCGTGGAGCATGGGAAGGAGCGGAGCGGGCTCGCCCTTCCAGTGGTCGATGATCTGCTGATCGGTCATTTCCGACATGAGCATACGTTGCCGTTTCGCAGCGGGGAACGTCAACCCCGGGAGCACGGGGATGTGAGGTCTTGCGTCAGGCCACGGGGCACTGCGTGATCGTGCGGAAGAAGTCGTTGCCCTTGTCGTCGACGAGGATGAAGGCGGGAAAGTCCTCGACGTCGATTTTCCAGACAGCTTCCATGCCGAGCTCGGGGAAGTCGAGCACCTCGACCTTGCGGATGTGGTTCTGGGCCAGGATGGCGGCGGGCCCCCCGATCGAGCCGAGGTAGAATCCGCCGTGCGCCTTGCAGGAATCCGTCACCTGCTGGCTACGGTTGCCCTTCGCGATCATCACCATGGACGCGCCGCGGGACTGGAAGAGATCGACGTAGGGATCCATCCGCCCTGCGGTGGTGGGACCGAACGATCCGCTCGCCATGCCGTCGGGTTTCTTCGCCGGTCCGGCATAGTAGACGGGGAACTCCTTGAAGTAGCCGGGCAGTTCCTTTCCCTGCTCGATCATCTCGCGCAGCTTGGCGTGGGCGATATCGCGGGCGACCACGATCGTCCCGGTCAGTTCCAGCGCGGTGGTGACGGGGTACTTCGACAGTTCGGCGAGGGTGTTCTGCATTCCCTGGTTCAGGTCGATCTTGACGCCGTGGAATTTGTGGTCCCGCCATTTCTCGGGAATGTACTGTCCCGGGTTGGTCTCGAGCTGCTCGAGGAAGAGTCCCTCGCGCGTGATCTTCGCCCTGGCCTGGCGGTCGGCCGAGCAACTCACGGCGAGTCCGACCGGCAGGCTGGCCCCGTGCCGGGGAAGGCGAATGACCCGGCAGTCGAGGGCGAAATACTTGCCGCCAAACTGGGCGCCGATCCCGATCTCGCGCGCCTTCTCGAGGAGGAGCTGCTCCATTTCCAGATCCCGGAAGGCCTGGGCGTGCTCGTTGCCCTCGGTGGGCAGGTTGTCGTAGTAGCGGGTCGTCGCGAGCTTGACCGCCTTCGTCGTGGCCTCGGCACTGGTGCCCCCGACGACCCAGGCGAGGTGATAGGGCGGGCACGCCGACGTCCCGAGCATGGCCATCTTCTCGATCGCAAAGTCGACGAAGCGCTCGGGGGTGAGGATGGCCTTCGTTTCCTGGTAGAGAAAGGACTTGTTGGCGGAGCCGCCGCCCTTGGTGATGAAGAGGAATTCGTAGGTGTCGCCGCTCGTCGCGAGCAGGTCGATCTGGCAGGGGAGGTTGCTGCGGGTGTTCTTCTCCTCGAAGAAGGTCAGGGGTGCCATCTGGGAATAGCGCAGGTTCTCCTCCTGGTAGGTCTTCCAGATCCCGCGGGCGAGCGCCTCCTCGTCGCCGCCACCGGTCCAGACCTGCTGCCCCTTTTTGGCGAAGATGATAGCTGTACCGGTGTCCTGGCACATCGGGAGAATGCCGCGGGCCGCGATCTCCGCGTTTCGCAGCAGGGTGAGCGCGACCATGCGATCGTTATCGGAGGCGTCCTCGTCATCGAGAATCGCGGCGACCTGCTGGAGGTGGGAGGGGCGCAGCATGAACGAGATGTCCTTGACCGCCTCGTTGGCGAGCACGGTGAGCGCCTCGGGATCGACCTTCAGAATCTCCCTGCCGTCGAACTCCGCCACTTCGACGTAGTCGCTCGTGATGTGACGGTAGGTGGTGGTGTCCTCGCCCTGGGGAAACGGGTTCTGGTAGACGAATTCGCTCGCGTCGCTCATGCGGTCAGCTTCGCAAAAATCGGGATCGGCTCAACCGCCATTTTGGGCATCGAACGCGACGGCGGAGGGTATGTGTTTTGCAGTTGCGCTCCTGCAATTGAGACCGATAATCAATTTAGGGACCCGTAGGGAAGGTGCGACGAGAAAGTCTCGCCTTTTCAGCTTTCTCTTCTTTCTTTGCCATGAACGGATTAAAACTCGAGTTGATGCGACTCGATCGATTGCCTGCCGGCGAGACTGCCCGCGTCGTGAAGATTCACGGAGACGGCGACAGCGCGGTGCGACTTCACGCCCTCGGAATCCTCCCGGGAAGCCGGATCCATCGCCGCCAGACCGCGCCTCTCGGTGACCCGGTCGCCTACGACGTGAATGGCCAGAAGATCAGTCTTCGCCGCGGCGAAGCCAGTCTGATCGAGGTCGAGCCCGGTTGAAGGCACAGGGTGCCCGCGTCGACGACCGTCCATGACCACCGCAGCATCTCCGCCGGTCGAGGCATCCCGCCGTGTCCGCAGGGTCGCCCTGATGGGCAATCCAAACACGGGGAAGTCGACCATCTTCAACCACCTGACGGGGATTCGCCAGCGAGTCGCCAACTATCCGGGGATCACGACCGAGGCCAAGCACGGGACGATGTCCCTGCCGGGAGGATCGGCGGAACTGCTCGATCTGCCCGGCGCCTACAGTCTCACCGCGAGTTCGCCCGATGAGCGGGTCGTCATCGATGTCCTCCTCGGGCACGAGGGTTTCGTCCGGCCGGACCTGCTCGTCTGCATCCTCGATGCCTCCAATCTCCAGCGGAATCTCTTCCTCGCCTCGCAGCTGGCCGAGTTCGAGATCCCGATGATCCTCGTGCTCAACCACTGGGATGTGGCGAAGAAACAGGGACTCCGGATCAGCCGGGAGAAGCTGGAAGAACATCTCGGCGTCCCTGTTCTCGCGACGGTGGGAGCCAAGGGCGAGGGAATCGCGGAGCTGCGCGCGGCGATCGCCGAGACCCTCGAGTCGCCACGAAAAATGACACGGATCTCCTGGCGCGACGGAGTGAACGAGGCCGCCGCCGCCGTCGTCAGCGGTGGTTCCGAGTGCGGGGTCGAGCTGACGCGTCCCGAAGCGATGCGCCTGCTCTTCGATTTCAACAGCGCCCTCAAGGAACGTTTTCCCGCCGAGCGGAGGAAGGAACTCGAGGCCATCCTCGATCGCGCCCGGGAGACGGTGCATGCCGCGGGATTGAACCCGGCCGCGGCCGAGGCGGTGCTGCACTACGGCCATCTCGAGCGGATCCTCGAGGAGTCGGTCGAAGGCGAGGTCAGCGTGGCAGCGGGGCAGGCCTCCGAGTCGATCGACCGGCTTCTCCTCCACCGGGTCTGGGGCAGCCTGATCTTCCTCGGCATCATGTGGCTGGTGTTCCAGTCGGTTTACGCCTGGGCCGGTCCACTCATGGACGGGATCGACTCCCTGACGGGGATCGTGCAGGATGCGGTGTCGCCACTGCTCTCCGGCCTGCCGATCTTCCAGAGCCTCGTCGTCGACGGAATCATCGCAGGAGTGGGAGGCGTGGTGATCTTCGTCCCGCAGATCGTGATCCTGTTCCTCTTCATCGCCCTGCTGGAGGGCAGTGGCTACATGGCGCGGGCGGCCTTCCTGATGGACAAGATGTTCGGATGGTGCGGACTGAACGGGAAGAGTTTCGTCCCCCTGCTCTCGAGCTATGCCTGTGCCATTCCCGGGGTCATGGCGGCGAGGTCCCTCGAGGACGGGAAGGCGCGGATCACGACGATCATGCTCGCCCCGTTCATGAGCTGCTCCGCGCGCCTTCCGGTCTACCTGCTCATGATCGGGGCCTTCATCGAGCCGCAATACGGGGCGTTCGTGGCGGGAGGTGTTCTCTTCGCGATGCACTTCGTCGGGCTGGCGGTGTCGGTGCCGATCGCCTGGTTCGTGAACCGGGTCGTGACACGCACGCCCTCGCTCCCCTTCATTCTCGAGATGCCGCGTTACCAGGTCCCCGTGTTGCGCAACCTCCTTCTCAAGATGTGGGAGGGAGGCAGGGAGTTCATCGTCCGGGCCGGAACGATCATCCTCGCTTTCTCGGTCATCATCTGGGCCCTGCTCTACTTCCCGCGGAGTGCATCCGTCGAGCAGGCGGCGACCGAGACATTCATGCAGGAAGTGATCGCCGCGGGTGGGATCGCCGAGCAGGAACTGGCGACGCGGCTGGCGGACGAGGAATCGGAACTGGCCACCGAACTGCGGAACCGGGTCGAGGGAGCCTACGTGGAGCAGAGCTATCTCGGCCGGTTCGGGAAGGCCGTCCAACCCGTGTTCGATCCGGCTGGCTTCGACTGGAAAGTCACCGTGGGCGTGATCTCGAGCTTCCCGGCCCGGGAGGTGATCATCGCCACGCTCGGCATCACCTACAAGCTCGGCGGAGACGTCGACGAGGAATCGGACAGCTTGCGGGACCGGATGAAGGCCGAGACGTGGACGAGTGGCGCCCGCGCCGGCCAGCCGGTCTTCACGATTCCGGTGGTGGTCGCCATCATGGTCTTCTTCGCACTCTGCTCCCAGTGCGGAGCCACCGTGGCCGTCATCGCACGGCAACTGAACTGGGGCTGGGCGATTCTCTCTTTCGGAGGAATGACCCTTCTCGCCTGGGTTGCGGCGGTCGTCGTCTACCAGCTCGGAACATTCCTCTCCTCAATTTCATCCCCGTAATCCGATGTCGCTCGATCTCGCTCTCTCGCTCTCCGTCGTCTTCCTCGCGGTCGCCTCCCTGGTCGTTCGCTTCTGGCCGCGCGGGTTCCGCCGCGGTGGGGAGAGCTGTGGATGCCGGGATTGCCCCGGGTCCGGTCTCACGGCGAACCGGGCGGTCACCGCTCGGGTGGAGCCGTCGCGCCGAAGGTGAAGAGATCGGCGTCCCGCAGGAGGAACTCGATCCGGATGGGCCGTCCGGCGAAGGCGTCGAGCGATTTCTCGCCCCATTGCACGGTTGTGCGCGTCGGGTCGTCCGTGGTGAGGAGGCGGGAGTCGGCGTGATCGAACCCCTCGTGGGTGTCGCGGCCATCACCACTGATGCGGACGGAGATCGCGCAATCGTCCGCCTCGGGGACCTGCGCCGCATTGATCCAGAGGTCGCCCCCGGGCCAGGTGATCTCCCGGGTGCAGACGACCCCTCCCGCCACCGGACCGCGCCGGGCGAAGAGACGTTCGCGCAGGCAGGCCGCCATTCCCACGTTTCCGCTGCGTTCCGCCGTTCCGTGCGGGCCGTCCCAGCCGGTGTAGTAGAATCGCCACTCGTTTCCGGATTCGACCCAGCCGGGACTGGCGAAGATCATGGTGTCGTCCCACGAATCCTCGGGACCGAAGGGGACGAGGGCCGGCCTCGAGGGAAGGCGATCCCAGTGCACGCCGTCGCGGCTGGTGACGAGCTCGGTGTGGACGTAGTCGTTGAGCCGGAAACACTGGAGCCCGCCCCAGTAGAGACCATGACGGTGCACCGTCGGCATTCCGTAAAAATAGAGGCGCCCGGTTTCCGCATCGACCTCGTCGGGCACGAGCAGTGTCTGGGGTTCTCCGTGGGCGAGCCAGTCCGACCAGAGGTCGGTCTGCCGCATGGTCGCGATGCGGCGCGAGGCACCCGTGTCTATCATGTCGCCACGGAAGCGCCGGTAGAGTTGTTTCGCGCGGCAGAAGAGCTGGAAGTGTCCCCGCGCCGGGTCGTAGCAGATCGCATTGGCGGTGTCGCTGTGGAGGTGGGCGAGTCTGTGGGCGCCGTCCTCGTCGAAGTGGATGCCGTCGCTTGAGCCGGTCAACCGGATGCCGGCGATGTCACCGCACCCCCTTCCGCTGACCCGGTGGAGCAGGAGAAAGCGATAGCCGCGCCGCTGTTCCACGGGCACGTTCTCGACCAGGAACGGACCGTTCGTCTCCGCTTCGGGACGGCCGGAAATGCCGACGACGATGTTGTTCGGTGAGGCCCATCCGGACTTTTCGGGAAAGAGGTCCAGGTTCGGTCTGATCCACGACACCCCGTCGCGGGACTTCGCGTAGGCCACGTCGGTCCGGTATTTCTTGGCCTTCTCCGGCGCATCGGGAAGCCGGAAATTCGCCTGGTAGTAGAGCCGGTAGAGCGGGGCTCCCTCGACGGAGCGATCGAGAACGACGGTGACGTAACTGGGGTTGTCGGGGGAAAAGGCCGGGAACGGAAGGGACGCGTGTTTGCGGGGTGGGTGAAAGACGCGACGCACCG
>Ga0180430_10001292_pt1 | contig 24770 bp, 21 predicted proteins | sample SS_ome_9_FD_132999 | JGI IMG/M metagenome (GOLD analysis project Ga0180430, IMG submission 132999) | Hypersaline lake sediment archaeal communities from the Salton Sea, California, USA - SS_1_S_2 metaG | ecosystem: Environmental > Aquatic > Non-marine Saline and Alkaline > Hypersaline >... | reverse complement strand
TTCGTTCCGAGGCGCTGCATTCGGGGGATCGCGCGTGCGACCTCGTCCATGCTCGCATCGCTGGGATCGGTGATCTGCTTGGCCCAGTTGGAGATCGCCGAGCCGAAGCAGTTTATCGAAACGCCGGCGTCCTGGAGCTTACCGTAGACTATGTCGAACTGCTCGTCGCTCAGGTCGTGTATGTTCTTGCCGTCGACGTTCCGGGCTTCGATGTTCGACCAGCCCAGTTCGAGCGTAGCCTTGATCTGTCCGTCGATCCCGTCGGCCGCCTCGTCCGCAAATCCGGTTAAATACATTTTGTATGAGTCCTCTCTAACCTCTAACCTTCTAACTTCTGCACTTCTAAAACGTTCCTTCGACGTCCATGACCTTGGCCTTGGTGGTGTCCTTCACGTAAGTCGACGAATCGATCCGTTCCTGGAGGAGTTTGTGGTATTTCTCGGCGTCGATCGGCAGGTCGACCCACGCGTCGGTCCAGGCGCTTAGCAGCATGGCGTTGCTGAGGGTCAGGCTGTTGATCCCCTCTGAGCCGTCGGCGACCATCAGCGACGGGTCGTCTGCGAGGATCGCCTTGATCCATGCGGCGGTGACTTCCGAGTGCTGTCCGCCGGTGTCTTCGGCGGGTATCCCGCACTTCCAGACTTCCGGCGAGCCGAATCCGCCCTCGTACTCGGCGTTGAACTGCCGCTCCGGCGTGCGATTGCGCCAGAACGTCAGCTTTTCGTTTTCCATGATGATCTTGCCCCTGTCGCCTGCGATCTCGAATCGGTTGGTGCCCGGCGCCTCGCCGGTCGACGTGATGAACGTGCCGGTGGCTCCGTTTTCGTATTCCACGTAGGCGGTGACGTCGTCTTCGACTTCGATGTCGTGATACTTCCCGAACGAGCAGAACGCCCTGACGCGTTTGGGCATCCCGCAGAACCACTGCCACATGTCCAACTGGTGGGGGCACTGGTTCAGCAGCACCCCGCCGCCCTCGCCGGCCCAACTGGCCCGCCATCCGCCTGCGTCGTAATAACTCTGCGGGCGGTACCAACTCGTCACGATCCAACTGTTGCGCTTGACCTCGCCGAGTTCGCCGGAATCCAGCAGATCCTTGAGCTTCTTGTGCAGGGCGATCGTCCGCTGCTGGAACATCATCGAGAACATCCTGCCGGCCTTGGCCGCCGCGGCGTTAAGCTCCTCGACCTGGGCGGTGTATACGCCGGCCGGCTTCTCGCTCAGAACGTGCATCCCGCTTTCCAGCGCCTGGACCCCGAGGGCCGGGTGATGGTAATGGGGCGTGGCGATCAGGACCGCGTCGATGCGGCCCGAGTCGAGCATCGCCTCGAAGCTGTCGAACGTCTTCAGATCCCCGCCGAGCTTCTTGGCGGCGGCCGACAGCGATTCGGCGTTTGCGTCGCACAGGGCCGTCAGTTCGGCCCCTTCAATCTCGCCCTTGGACAGGTACTTGCCGTGGGACAGTCCCATGCCGCCTGTGCCGATAATGCCTACACGAACTTTCTCCACTGATCTGCTCCCTTTGGTGTTTCGGCTGTTGGATGCTTACTAATAGATGCTGATGATGTCGGCGCCGGGGTAGTAGAATCTGATTATCTGCGGGGCCTTCCAGCCGGCCATCGCCTTGCCCTGGAGTCCGTACTGGCACATTCCCACGCCGTGTCCGAATCCGCGCCCATCTCGGAACTCGATGGCGTTTCCGACGTCGACGATCCGGCAGTTCATCGAGTAGAGCTTCTTGCCGGCGGGGCTCTTGCTGAAGATCAGGGCAAGCCGGATCTTCTCAGCCCGGAGCCGAGCGGTCTTCCCGCCGTTCCCGACAATGTCGACCCATACGGGCCGCCCGTGGGCCAGTTTCTGCGTGACGCGGATTGTCTTCAGCGAGCCTAGCGCCGCGACCGACGGATGGTATCGCGCCAGGCGCCTGAAAATCTCGGCCTTGGAGACCTTGACCGGCGCCCATCGGTATCGTTTGCTGGTTGTGCAGTGGAGGCATTTCTGTCCGCCTCGCAGCGGTTCGATCGGCGGGGCGTCCCTCAGGACGATCGCGCCGTTGACGAATCCTCCGCAGCAGGATGAATACTGCGGCATGAATATGCGGTTCTTGCCGGCGTGCCTGACCGTAAGGATCCACCCGGGCGTCGAGTCGACGGCCTGTCGCGATCTGCTGGTCTCGGCGGAGATCCCTCCGTAGACCTGCGACGAGACGGTGTCGTCGACGTCGTATTCCCGGGACCGCCTCTTCTTGAGCATGTGGTTCAGTGCGAAAGTCCTTGCGGCCACCGCGAGGCTGCGGTAGGCCTCGATATGCCACGAAGGGAACAGCTCCCTGGCCAGTACGCCGGCGAGATAGTCCTCGAAGTCGACGTAGTTGATCACGACGAATCCGCTGGGTCCTTTGGCCAGGAGATGGAGCTTGCCGCGATAGGTCTTGCCGTTGAATCCGACGAACCTGTCTGATCGGTTGTTTATCGGTTCGATTATTACGCGCGGAGCCTGGAAGGCTGATGCGCCCGCGATCCATCGTCCGCCGCGTCGCCGGACCGTGGAAATCGGGGCGGCTCCGAGCCCGGCGGGTATTTGCACGTTTCGATCGACTGCGATTGTCGCTCCTCTCCCGGCCGACAGGTCCGCCGAGGCTATCGGGCGGGGCGTCAGCAGCACGCGGATGATCGGTTTGCCGTCAGGAGCCTTCAGCAGCGGCAGGTTAATGCGCGCCGCCGGTCCGGGCGTGGGCGTTGACGGCCGGCATCCGACTACGCAGCAGGCCGCCAGGCCCGCGGCCAGCGCGATCGCCAACTTGCCGGTGAGATTTGTCGAGAGCTTTTTGTAGGCCATTTATTCGTCGCTTCCGGCCGCGGCCGAGGCCCGTCGAACGCAGCGGGTTTATTCGCTTAGTCGGATTCGGCCAGCCTCAGTCCGTACTGTCCCAGGGCCTGTCGTATGGTGTTGAGGCTTGTCTGACCGAAGTTCCTGCACGCCAGCAGTTCGGCTTCGGTTCTGCTGACGAGGTCTCCGAGCGTGTCTATCTTGAGCAGTTCGAGAGCTTTTCTCGCTCGCACGGACAGTTCGATTTGCGACAGCGGGGTGGCCATCACGCCGTCCTTGGCCTGCGGCGAGGTGTCCGGCGTGAACATCTCCGACAGGTCCGCCGCAGCCGAATCCTCCAGCGCCTGCCCGAGTCTCAGGCCCTTGAGGGCCAGCATGTCCCGGATCTCCTTGAGCGACGTTTCGCCGAAGTTCTTGTACTCCAGCAGGCGGGTTTCGGGCGTATTGACCAGATCGCCCAGCGTGTTGATGTCCATCTTCTTGAGGCAGTTTCTGGCTCGCACCGACAGTTCGAAATCGGTGACGGGGGTCTCGAGTATCGCGTTTCTCTGGGCCATCATCTTGGCCCGGTCTTCGTCGAAGTACATCGTCTTTGACGCTTCGGCGTCGCGGAGGAAGAGTCTGGCTCGCCAGTGTGTGGGGTTCAGCGCCAGTATTCGCCTCAGGCACATGCAGGCCTGATCGTAATCTTCGGCGTCTTCGTACAGGACAGCCATGTTCATCAGCGCCCCGACATTGACCGGCTGCAGGGTCAGGCACCGCTGGTACAGCTCCATCGCCCGGTCTTCCTGGCCGTACAGATCGTTGAAATACGCCAGCCTGAACAGCGCCGCGGGATTAGTCTCGTCGGCGGCCAGGGCCTGCTCGTACGCTTCGCCGGCGGCTTCGATATCGCCGTCAAGCTCGGCGAGCATTCCCCGCACGCAGAGGTACTCGGCTGTCCGACCGAGTTTATTGGCCAGGGGCTTGATCGCTTTGGCGGCCTTGGCGGTGTCGCCGGACAAGGCCGTCGCTTCGGCTATCTCCAGATCGATCTTCGGATCCTCCCAACCTCGCGCCTTGGCCAGTTCGAGTTCTTCGATCGCACGCTGGTGGTGTCCGAGATGCTTTTGGCACTGGGCCATGAAGTATCTTCTGTCGCGGTTGTCCGTTCCCGCCGACAGGACTTCGAGAGCCTTCTGGAATCGGCAGACCATGTAGAGTGCGATTCCGGTCTTCACCGCCGCGGTTCCTTTGGGCTCGGGGTCTTGGCCTTCCAGCACGCCGACCATTTCCCTGAGCTTGTCGGCGGTGTCGCCGGCTTCCGAGAGCGTGTCGTTGAGCTTGAGGTAGTCGTCATAGGTCCACGTGTCGCGGGCCACAAAGTCTTTGATAGCGTCCTGGGGCGTTTCTTCCATCTCGATTTCTCCGGCCTGTATATAGTCCGACTGAAAATACTGAGTCATTGGCTGCAAGCGACAAGTCGGGTATTATAGCGAAATGCGGGCCGACTGCAACCGAATCTGACCCGCGGGTAATTGACATGAATCACAAGGACAGCAGCAAGCCGGTTCACCTTATAGTGAATCCTCGCAGCGGACACAGCGGAAGGCGCCGCGACCTGGCCGAACTGCGGACGGCCCTCAGCGACGCCGGCGTGGAGTTTGTCGAGTACACCACTCGCAGCGCCGCCGACGCGACCGCTCGGGCCGCACAGATCGCTCCCGAGGCTCGCGCCGTGATGGTCTGGGGCGGAGACGGCACCGTCAACGATGTCGTCAACGGCATGATATCCAGCGAGACTCCGATCCTGCCGTGTCGGGCGGGGACCGAGAACCTGCTGGCCAAAGAGCTGCGGATACCGTCGGATCCCAGGCGAATAGTCCAGACGCTGCTGACCAGCCCGACGCGGCAGTGCGACGTGGGGGTCATAAACGGCCATAACTTCATGCTGATAATCGGCGTCGGGTTCGACGGCGAGGTCGTGCGGCGCCTGTCGGCGGTCCGCAGCGGGCACATATCGTATCTGAGTTATTTCTGGCCGATATGGCGCACGTTCTGGGAGCACGATTTCCCGAAGATGCGGATAATCGCCGACGGGCGGGAGATATTCAACGACTTCGGAATGGCGTTTATCGGGAACATATCGCGGTACGCCGTGGGCCTGAGGATATGCCGCGACGCGGTCTTCGACGACGGGCTGTTGGACCTGGTGGTCTTCTCCTGCAGGCGCCAGAGCGCCCTGATGCTGCACGCGGCGTGGACTCTCCTGAGGCGCCATCCGCTCAAGGGCGACGTGATATACAAGCAGTTCCGCGACCTGAAGATCGAGTGCGAAAGACCCGTATCCAGCCAGGTTGACGGCGACGTGGGACCCGATACGCCGCTGGAGGTTTCGCTGGCGCCCGGTAAGATAAGACTCATAATTCCTCCGCCCAGGCCCAGTCCGTGGGCGCTGTGGCCCTGGAAAGGAAACCCCTGATAATGATCGACGACAACGATTTTGCGTGCAGCATAGGGCCGGTCACTTTCGGTCAGGGCGCCCTGGCGGTCATCGCCGGACCGTGTATGGCCGAATCCCTGGAATTGTGCCTGCAGGTCGCGTCGGAGATGGCGAAGATCTGCAACGAACTCGATATCGGGTACGTTTTCAAGGCCAGCTTTGACAAGGCCAACCGCACCAGCGCCAGCAGCTATCGGGGTCCGGGCCTGGACACCGCCCGACCGTGGTTCCGGCAGGTGGCCCGCGAGGTCGGCGTTCCGATCGTCACCGACATCCACGATCCGTCGCACGCTCACGCCGCGGCCGAGGTCGCCGATTGCCTGCAGATACCGGCGTTCCTGTGCCGCCAGACCGATCTTCTGGTCGCCGCGGCCCGGACCGGGAAAACCGTGAACATCAAGAAGGGGCAGTTCATGGCCCCCTGGGACATGTCCCAGGCGGTCGACAAGGTCCGCGCCGCGGGTAATGACAGCGTGCTGCTGACCGAGCGCGGCACGACGTTCGGGTACAACAGGCTGATAACCGATTTCCGGGGCATACCGCAGATGAGGAAGTTCGCACCGGTTGTTTTCGACGCGACCCACTCGGTGCAGGAGCCCGGCGGATTGGGCGGAGCATCCGGCGGAAAGCGGGAATATGCGCCGCTGCTGGCCGGCGCGGCGATAGCCGCCGGGGCCGACGCGCTGTTTATCGAAACCCATCCGGACCCCGACAGCGCCAAGTCCGACGCCGCCAGCCAGATCGCGCTGGCCGACATGCCGGCGGTTCTGCGAAGATGCCTGGCAATACGAGAGGCAGTGATGAATGATGAATTCTAAATACGGCGACGGCGACATCATATTTCAACCGTGATTCGCGTCGGAGCGTTCTGGAGCCTGCCTGCGGTAGGCAGGTGCGGCGAGCTCTCGCCGCTGTCACTTGTCGCGGAGCGGCGGTTTTGCCGCTAGCCGTTAGTCGTTACAGATAACAGATAACAGACAACATGCTTTCAATTGAAATACAGCACACCGACGGCAAGGCCCGGGCCGGCGTTCTGTCCACCCCCCACGGACAGGTCGACACGCCGATATTCATGCCGGTTGGCACCGCCGGATCGGTCAAGGGCGTCACTCCCGATCAACTGAGCGCCTGCGGTTCGCGGATGATCCTGGCCAACACGTATCATATGATGCTCCGCCCGGGCGGGGCTACGGTTGAGCAACTCGGCGGACTGCACGCGATGATGGGCTGGGAAGGGCCGATCCTGACCGACAGCGGGGGCTTTCAGGTCTTCTCGCTGGCGCATCTTCGCAAGATAGATGATGAGAAAGTCGTCTTCCAGTCGCACGTGGACGGCAGCCTTGAGGAGCTGACCCCGCGCCGGTGCATGGAGATCCAGCGACAACTCGGGGCCGACGTTATCATGCAGCTTGACGAATGCCCGCCCGGCGACGCCGACAGGCGGCACGTTGAAAAGGCCGTAGATCGGAGCATTCTATGGGCCGCTCTGTGCAAGGACGCCTGGCTGTCTGAAGGGCGGCCCGAGAACCAGGCGCTGTTCGGGATCCAGCAGGGCGGAGTTTTCACCGATCTCCGCGCACGCAGCGCCGAGGCGCTTGTCGAACTGGACCTGCCGGGATACGCCGTCGGCGGGCTGAGCGTCGGCGAGGGACACGAGGCGATGGCCGCTGCGCTGGATGCGGTCGATTCGCAGCTTCCCGCCGATCGTCCGCGATACCTGATGGGCGTCGGCGAGCCTCGCGACATACTGGCGGCCGTTTTGCGCGGCATAGACATGTTCGACTGCGTCATGCCGACGCGAAACGCACGCAACGCGTTTGCGTTCACCTGGGGCGGACGCCTGCGACTAAGAAACGCCAAGTGGACAAAGGACCCCGCTCCGCTGGACCCAAGCTGCGACTGCTACGCCTGCGGGAACTTCTCGCGCGGGACGATCAGGCATTTGTTCATGGCGAAGGAAATGCTGGCCGCCACACTGCTTACGATACACAATCTGCATTTTTTCGCAGAATTCATGGCCGCGATTCGCCAGTCTATCGCCGCGGGAACGCTGGACAGCGACGCTCGGGAATGGTCCGCCCGGATGTACGCCGCGCCGTCCGGCGAAAGCAACTGAGCGCCCTCCGGGCGACAGCCGGTGCAGCTTTTCATTTGACCGCGGGGGGGCAATTGGGCACAATCTCGCGTTTGACGCAAGAGCAGCCAACCGCCAACCAGCCCGAAACGGGTTAAGAAGGAAGAAACGAAATGAAGATTGCCAGGACTTTGCTGTTTGTACTTATCGTTGCGGTCTCGCTTGCGGGGCTGACTGATTCGGCCCGAGCCGATACGGATACTCAGCCGGCGCCCCCGAACCTTGACGAAGGCGGCAGGTCCGACGGCGGGTCGACTGGGGGCGATCCGGCGATCACCGCCCCCGACCCTGCGGCCAGCCAGCCTGCCGTCACGCCCAAGAAGAAGCAGCCCGAAATCCCGTTCTACCAGAATCCCATGTTCCTGCTGTTGGGCGCCATGCTGCTGATGTTTGTCTTCATGGGCAGGGGCAAGCGCAAGACCGAGGCCAAGCGCAAGGAGATGCTCTCGGCGCTGAAGAAGGGCGACAAGGTCACCACGATAGGCGGGATCGTCGGCACGATCATGGAAGTGCGGGATGATGAAGTCACCGTCAAGATCGACGAGAGCAGCAACACCCGCATGCGTTTCGCGCGCTGGGCCGTTCGCGGCGTGGGAAGCGGATCGAAGACCGAAGAGCCCGAAGGCCGCAAGTAGTCTTCGTTTCGGAAATCCGCCCCAAAGGCGCAAACTGGCGTCCGGCGGCTTGCAAAATATGATCCAAACGCTCAAAATATGTCATTGGGCGGCGGGTCGCTTGTGCGCTCGGCCCACGAGGTACTCAGAGGTTACGATATGAGCAAGATAAAAGTCGCCGTTGTCGGCGTGGGTAATTGCACCAGCTCGCTTTTGCAGGGCATCCATTACTACACCGACGCACGCGCCGACGAGGCTGTCGGACTGATGCACTGGGACATTTGCGGATACAAGCCCGGAGACATCGAGATTGTCGCCGCTTTCGACATCGACAAGCGAAAGGTCGGCGAGGACGTTTCGACGGCGATCTTCGCTCGGCCCAACTGCACCACGGTGTTCTGCCCGGATGTGCCCAAGACCGGGGTGACCGTTCGTATGGGCAGAGTGCTCGACGGATGCAGCAAGCATATGAGCGACTACGAGGCCCGCTACACCTTCATTCGCGCAGACGCCCCCGAACCGGACAAGGACGACGTAGTCAAGGTCCTCAGGGACTCCGGAGCCGAGATGGTCCTGAACTACCTGCCGGTCGGCTCGGAGAAAGCCACCCGCTTCTACGTCGAGTGCGCGCTGGCGGCCGAGGTCGGATTCGTCAACAACATGCCGGTCTTCATCGCAAGCGACCTTGACTGGGCCAGGCGCTTCGCCGACGCGAACCTGCCGATAATCGGCGACGACATCAAGGCCCAACTCGGAGCCACCATCACACACCGCATACTTACCGACCTGTTCAGAAAACGCGGCGTGAAGATTGATCGGACCTACCAACTGAACACCGGCGGAAACACCGATTTCCTGAACATGCTTAACCGAGCCCGCCTGCTGAGCAAGAAGACTTCGAAGACCGAGGCCGTCCAGTCCGTCGCAGGCGAGCGGATCGACGATCACAACATACACGTCGGACCCAGCGACTACGTGCCGTGGCAGGAGGACAACAAGGTCTGCTTCATACGCATGGAGGGCAAGCTGTTCGGCGACGTGCCGATGAATCTGGAGCTCCGCCTGTCGGTTGAGGACTCCCCGAACTCCGCCGGCGTGGCTATCGACGCGATTCGCTGCTGCCGACTGGCGCTGGACCGCGGGATCGGCGGCGTTCTCGACGCTCCGTCATCGTACTTCTGCAAGCACCCGCCCGTTCAGTACACCGACGACGAGGCCTACAAGCTCACCGAAGCGTTCATAGCCGCAAACGCCCCGCAGGCAACCAGAAGCGTCGCGGATGTGAACGCCAGGAAGCTGTAGAATCTAGCGGTTCTTGCGATTGTCGATCATGTCCTTGAGCGCCGCGGCGAGGTTCGCGGGGTCGAGCCCCGCTCCGGTCAGTTGTTCGCCGCGTGATGCGTGGGGGATGAATTCGTCGGGCAGGCCCACCAGGCGGACATTGCCGGCGCTGAGGCTCATCTCCGCCGCGGCTTCCAGCACCGCCGATCCGAAACCGCCTGTCGCCGCGTGATCTTCGCAGACGATGACGGGCTTGCCGCTTGCGATCAGGCGCCCGATCAGTTCGGTGTCCAGAGGTTTTGCGAATCTCGCGTTTACGACCCCGACCGACAGCCCCTGCCCGGCCAGCAGTTTCTCCGCCGCCATCGCCGGCTCCAACACCGTTCCGTAGCACAGGAACACCCCGTCGTCCCCTTCGCTGATCACCCTCGCCTGCCCCGGTTCGAAGGTAGGGCGGTCGCCCGGCAGGTCCGCCGGCGTTTCGTCGCGCGGGTATCTTATCGCCGACGGCCCGTCGAGAGAGATCGCCAGGTCCATCGCCGCTTTCAGTTCGGCGGCGTCTCCCGGCGCCATAAGCGTTATCCCCGGCATCGCCCGGAGCATTGCGATGTCCATTGTCCCGTGATGCACCGCCCCGTCGGACCCGACAAGTCCGGCGCGATCCATGCACAGCACGACGCCGAGTCCCTGGAGGCAGACGTCGTGGAATATCTGGTCCATCGCGCGCTGCATGAAAGTCGAGTAGATCGCGACGACGGGCTTCATGCCGGCTTTGGCCATTCCGGCGGCCATCGCCACCGCGTGCGATTCGTTTATCCCCACGTCGACGTATCGATCGGGGAATTCCTCTCGGAACCCGACCAGTCCCGTCCCGTCGGGCATCGCCGCGGTTATCGCCACAAGCGACGGATGCTTCCGGCCGGCCTGAACGATTGTCTCGGCGAACGTCTCGGTCCACGTCCGCCGCCGCTCGGGCCGCGATACTGATTTGCCGTTGGTCGCGTCGAACGCCGAGGGGCTGTGGAACCGGCAGGGGTCCTCCACGGCGTACCGGCAGCCGCGTCCCTTGACGGTGTTAACGTGCAGGATAACCGGGTGGTCTATGTTGGCCAGGCGGCGCAGAACTCTTATCAGGTCGGGAATGTTGTGTCCGTCGACCGGTCCGAAGTAGCCCAGACCGAGCGCCTCGAAGACCTGGCGGCCGTGGATGGTTGTCTTAAGCCCGGCTTTGATGCTGCGGATCGCGTCGGTTATCTCGTCGCCCAGCGGGAGGTGGTGCAGGATGTTCTCGGTCGAGTGCTTCAGCCCGGTGTAGGCGTTTGTCAGCCTGACGCGGTCCAGAGCGTACGCCAGCCCGCCGCGGGTCCTGTCGATCGCCATTGAATTGTCGTTCAGGATCACCAGGAACTGGCGCTTCAGAGCCGCCAGGTTGTTCAGCGCCTCCAGCGACATTCCGTTGGCCATGCCGGCGTCGCCGACGATCGCGGCGACCTTGGTGTCTCGCCCGGCGTTTTTGTCGGCCCAGGCCAGTCCAAGCGCCGTTGAGATCGCCGTCCCGGCGTGCCCGGTGGCGAACAGGTCGTAGGGGCTTTCGCCCGGCGCGGGGAAGCCGCTGATCCCGCCGCTCTGGCGGAGCGTGTCGAACTTGTCGTTTCGCCCGGTGAGCATCTTGTGTGCGTAGCACTGGTGTCCGACGTCCCACAGCAGGCGGTCGGCGGAGAAGTCAAAGACGTAGTGCAGTGCGATCGCCAGTTCGGCGACGCCGAGATTGCTGGCCAGATGCCCGCCACGCGCCGAGACCACGCTGATTATTCGATCGCGCAGTTCGTCGGCCAGAGTGCTCAACTCCGAGTCGGACATATCGCGGAGCTGTTGGGGTGAAGTTATGCCGTCAAGCAGTTTGTCGGGTTTCATATCGTTCGTATTCAAGGTCAATTCGTTCAGGTCGGCGCCCCGGTGCGCCCAACCGGCATATATGATACGCGATCCGAGGCCCGGAGGCTCGTATTTTCCCTCGTCAATGCGGCAACGGCTTTTCCACCACCGACACCACCGATAGTTACAGCAACGGCTTGCGGCGGATAAACTACGGATAGTACGGATATGCTATGCCGGGCGAACGCTTGCCGTCGCCGTCAGCTCGCGCCGAGATGAGCCCCGCCGTCTGGTGACCTCTGTGTCCTCGACGTAGACTTGCCGCAGGGCCGTTGTCGTAACATCTTCGTCGCCGCTTGCCGTTCTCTGAGCTCTCTGTGGCAAAAGCCGTTGCCGTCGCCGTCAGTGGGTGCGTTTTGTCAGGAGTTCGGTAAGCTGCAGCAGCTTGTCGGCCCGGTTCCCGAACCGCCGGAGCGCCGCTGCGGCCTGTCGGCTGAGATCTTGTCCCATCGAGACAGCCCCTTCGAGTCCCAGTTGGGCCACTACGGTGTGCTTGTCGGTGTCGGCGTCTTTGCCCGGAGTCTTTCCGAGAGCTTCGGCGTCAGCGGTCACGTCCAGAACGTCGTCGAAAACCTGAAACGCCAGTCCCAATGCCTGGCCGTACCGGCCCAGCGCTTCGACATCCTCATCGCTCATCGCCGCGGAGATCCCGCCCATGGACGCCGCCGCCCTCAGAAGCGCAGCGGTCTTTCGCATGTGTATGTAAGTTACGCCGTCGACGCCGTCGGGTACGTCGCAGAGCTTCATATCGGCGACTTGTCCGGCGATCATGCCGGTCGGGCCGGCCTGGCGACCAAGCTCGCTGACCAGCCGTGACGAACGGTCGGGTCCGCTTTCAGTAAGCACGCTGAACGCGCGGGTAAGCAGGGCGTCGCCGGCGAGAATCGCCATCGCCTCGCCGAATTCGACGTGAGCGGTGGGGCGTCCTCGTCTCAGCACGTCGTCGTCCATCGCCGGCAGATCGTCGTGAACGAGGCTGTAGCAATGCACCAGTTCAACGGCCACCGCGGCCCGTGCGGTCAGTTCCGGTTCCGGGTCGCCGCCGATTTCCGCCGCCAGTTGCACCAGTGAGGGTCTAAGACGCTTGCCTCCGTTCATTGCGCAGTATCGCATCGCCTCGGAGAGTCTGTCGGGAGTTCCCGGCTCGATCAGCAGGCGGTTCAGGTGCTCGTTGCATTTCCGCGCGTATGGTTTCAGCAGTGCGGTTAAGTCTGCGATTGCAGTGTCGTCCGTCATAAGGTTGTTTCCAGCCAGTTGCAGGTTAGGTCTGTCGGCGTTATTATAGCGGCCCTTACCCTGTTGGCTATGATTTCGTCACGGTGCTTCGGCGCCGGTTGACTATATGGAGCGTAATAATGTCGAGAATACATCCGACCGCCATCGTCGATCCGTCGGCCGAACTTGACCGAACCGTGGAAATCGGTCCCTATGCGGTGGTGGAAGGCAATGTCAGGATCGGCGCGGGCACTGTTCTGCAGGCCCACAGCGTTATTCACAAGTACACCACCGTCGGCGAGAACAACCTGATAAGCCCGTTCGTTGTCCTTGGCGGAGGGCCGCAGGACTACGGTTTCAAGGATGGAACGGTCTCGTACGTGAAGATCGGCGACAATAACATGTTCCGCGAAGGCGTTACGATCAACCGCGCCACCGGCGAAGACAAGACGACAGTTGTCGGCAGCAATACGATGTGGATGGCGAATTCCCACGCCGGACACAATGCCGTCGTAGCCGACAATGTTGTATGCGCAAATGGCGTTGCTCTGGGAGGTTACGCTGAGATATCCCCCAGGGTGATCCTGTCGGGCGGCGTGATGATTCACCAGTTCTGCTGGATCGGCGACATGGTCATGACCCAGGGGATGGCCGGCGCCAGTTGCCACGTGCCGCCGTACTGTCTGCTGGCTGAGGGCATAAACATGCTGGTCGGACTCAATTCCGTGGGCCTGCGGCGATCGGATCACATTTCGCGCGAAGACCATCGGCAGATAAAGGAAGCGTTCAACATTACTTACCGCGGGCATACTTCGCTGTCCAGGGTGCTTGAGGATCTTGACGCATGCACCGACTGGGGCCCTGCGGCGGTCAAGTTCCGCGACTTCGTACATAAAGTCGTCAACGCAGAGAAGCCTTACAAGCGGGGTCTGTGCAAGTACTCCCACAAACACAAAACGCGTTAGGCTCAGTATGACACGGAGAAACCGTTGAATCGGCCGGTGAAGGGCGCCTCAGTCTCGGTGCGATTGCGAATGAAATGGCCCATTCGGCCCTCGAGCGACTGGAGAAAAGACGCAACTTCGCCGCGATCGCCTTCGACGACGAGTTCGACCGAGCCGTCGACGCAGTTGCGAACGGTTCCGGTTACGTCAAATCCTCCGGCTATGCGGCATGTGGTGAACCGAAAACCAACTCCCTGAACGTTTCCTGCGAATCTGACTATGCGTTGCTGACGGGACATAATAACAGACCTTTGAAGTCTACGCCGATTGCTATGCGATCAGTTTAGCATATAATCTCGGCGGATGGGATGAAACTGTTTCGGCCAGGAGATAGAAAATGACAGACGAGAAATTCGTATTCAGCGGCTTACTGAAGCGGGCCGTCGCCGGCGACGATCTGTCGCGCGATCAGGCTTACTGGGCGTTCACCCAGATCATGGACGGTCAGTGGACCGGTTCGCAGGTTGCCGGACTGCTTATCGCCCTGGCGTCGAAAGGCGAAACGGTCGACGAGATCACCGCCGCGGCCCAGGCTATGCGAGATCATTCGGTGAAAATAGACACCGGCGGATGCGACGTGCTCGACACCTGCGGCACCGGCGGAACGGGTCTGAAGACTTTCAACGTTTCGACAGCCGCGGCGATGGTGCTGGCGGGTGCCGGAGCGAAAGTCGCCAAACACGGAAACCGCACCAACACGCGGTTTAGCGGATCGGCCGACGTGCTCGAAGCGCTCGGCGTGAATCTCGACGCAAGCTCCCAGACCGTCGCCGAAAGCCTCAAACACGCCGGTGTCTGCTTCTGCTACGCCAGGCTCTGCCACCCGGCGATGAAGCACGCCGGACCGGTGCGAAGGGAACTCGGTGTGCGGACGATCTTCAACGTGCTCGGCCCGCTGACCAATCCCGCCGGAGCCAAACGCCAGCTCATGGGCGTTTTCAGCCGGGAGCTTACCGAGCCGATCGCCAACGTGCTGGCGAATCTCGGCGCCGAGCGGGTGATGGTGGTCCACGCCGCCGACGGACTCGACGAAATCTCGACTACTTCCGAAACGCAAATCTCGCAGTTCGACGGCGATAAGGTCACGACGCGGACAGTTTCGCCTGAGGATTTTGGAATTGCTCGTGCGAGTATGGACGACCTGCTGGCCGACAGCCCCCAGGCGTCGGCCGACGTGATCCGCGGCGTGCTCGGCGGGCAAAGCGGTCCGGCCCGCGATATCGTTCTGCTGAACGCGGCGGCTGGCCTGTTCGTCGCCGGCAAAGCCGACGACATATCCGCCGGGCTCGCCATTGCCGCTGAGTCGGCGGATTCCGGCGCCGCGGCCGGGGCGCTGGCCAAACTCATCGAAACAACATCACAAGGCGCAGCGGAATGACCGACAGAATCGAAAATATGCGCCGGCGCTTTGAGCAGCTTTACCGGCGCCCGCCGTCGGCCGTGGTGAGCGCACCGGGGCGCGTGAACCTCATCGGCGAACACACCGACTACAACGACGGGTTCGTACTCCCGATCGCCATCGACAGGTGCACGCTGGCGGCCTTTGCGCCGTCGGACGGGCGGCGGGTGAACCTCGCCTCGCTCCAGCAGGAAGGGGCCGAGGCGCAGTTCGATCTCGACGCGAAAATAGAAAAAGGTTCGCCCAAGTGGGCCAACTACCCCAAAGGCGTCGCCGCCGGCCTGGTCGGCGCCGGCGTCGAGCTTGCGGCGATGGACATCCTGTTCGACAGCGACGTTCCGATAGGCGGCGGACTGTCGTCGTCGGCGTCCCTGGAGGTGTCGGCCGCCCTGGCGATGCTGTCGGCCGCCGGAGCGGAGATCGACGACTACGAGCTGGCCAAAATATGCCGGAAAGCCGAACACGAATTCGCCGGCACGCCGTGCGGGATCATGGACCAGGCGATCAGCGTCATGGGCCGGCCCCGGCGAGCTCTGCTGCTGGACTGCCGCGACGGATCGTACAGGCAGATCCCGTTCGACAACCCGGACCTGGTGGTCCTCGTGGCCGACACGAAGGTCAAGCACGATCTGACCGACGGCGGATACGCAGCGCGGCGCGATCAGTGCTGCAGCGCCGCTGCGAAACTGGGCGTGAATATGCTCCGCGACGCCGATTTGGACATGATCGCCGCGGCGGATCTGACCGACAAGGAGCGAATCAGGGCTCGTCACGTGGTCTCGGAGATTGACCGAACGCTGAAGGCGGTCGCCGCGATGGAGGCCGGAGATTACGCGTCGTTCGGAGAGTTGATGTACGCATCGCACGCATCGCTGCGCGACGACTACGAAGTGAGCTGCGAAGAACTCGACGCGATCGTCGCCCAGGCGTCCGGGCTCGAAGGAGTTTACGGAGCCCGAATGACCGGCGGCGGATTCGGCGGCTGCGCGATCGTTCTTGTCGAAGCCGATCGCGCCGACGAAATCTCCGCGTCGATAACCGAACAATACACCGCCCGATTCGGGCATCCCTGCGTTATTTTCGCCACGCGAGCCGCCGCCGGCGCCCGCGGGGGCCTGTAATGCGACGCCCCGCCGGAGGGCGAAACCAAGCTGATGGAAGATCATAATCGCAATGACATGACCGTGCAGGCCGAACGCGCCTTGCTTGTGGCGGTCATCCTGCCGGGATCCGAAAACGACCCTCGCGATCCGATCGGAGAGCTGCGTTCGCTCGTACGCGCCGCCGGCGGAGAGGTGGTCGACGAAATGCTCGCCAAGCGGCGCCAGATCAATCCGGGCCACTATGTCGGCTCGGGCAAGGCCAGGGAGATCGCCGGCCGCGCCAGGGCCAACGACGCCGACGTTGTGATATTCGACAACGATCTGACTCCCGGTCAGATACGCGATCTCGAGGAGATTATCGAGAGGAAGGTGATCGACAGGAGCGAGTTGATACTGGATATCTTCGCCGCTCACGCGCGCACCAACGAGTCTCGGATCCAGGTCGAACTGGCGCAGCTCGAATACACCTATCCGCGGCTGAGGCACATGTGGACGCACCTGTCGCGAATCGCCGGCGGGGCGGCGTCCAGCGCGGGGGGGATCGGAACGCGCGGACCCGGCGAGAAGCAGATCGAGACCGATCGGCGGCTGGTCCGGAAGCGGGTGTCGTTCCTGAAGCGAAAGATCGCCGCGATCGACAAGCGCAAGGTCCGCCGGATCGCCAGCCGGAACAAGGCGTTCTGCGCCGCGCTGGTCGGATACACCAACGCCGGCAAGAGCACTCTGATGAGGCTGCTCACCGGCGCCGATGTTTATGTGGCCGATCAACTGTTCGCCACGCTGGACACCAAGACGCGCCGCTGGGAGGTCGACACCGCACAGCCTGTTCTGCTGTCGGACTCCGTCGGCTTCATACGCGATCTGCCGCACCACCTGGTGGCGAGTTTCCGCGCAACGCTCGAGGAGGCGATACACGCCGATCTCCTGGTCCACGTAGCCGACGCCAGCAGTCCGCGCGTCGAACATCAGATCGAGGCGGTCGAGAAGGTGCTGGAGGAGCTAGAGTGTCATCCCGAGCGGCGAGTGCTCCTGCTGAACAAGGTCGACAAGATAAACGATCCGACGATAATGACGGTGCTGAGGCAGAAGTATCCCGAGGCGATCGAACTTTCGGCCCTGACGGGTAAGGGCGCCGACAAACTCGCCGAGCTTGTCGTCGAGTTGAGCACCGGTTCGACGGTTCGCGTCAGGCTCGAGGCCAATTGCGGCAACGGGCGGCTCATGCAGTACATAGCCCAGCACGCGCAGATCGAGCAGCAGACCTACAACGACGCCGTTGCTGAGATAACCGCGGTGATGCCGACCGACAAGGTCAAGTTGCTGGAGACCTTCGGCGACGACGTTTCGGTCACGGTGTCCTGATCGGCGCGGCGCCAAAAAACATAGCCAAATGTTCGATCCGGGCTTTTCACCGGCTCGGGCATGGCGATAATAAGCGTGACGACAGGGAGGTCGTCAATGGCACAGATGAATCCAACCCGCGACGACAATGTTTGCGATTCGCCGACCGGCGCCGCGCCCGGCGCGGCGTGGAAATCGTTTGTCGGCAAGCTCGCCGGACGGTTCCCCACGGCTATGTCGCAGATGCTTCGCGGGAAGGGGCGCCTTCGAGGGGCGAATGTCTCCCGGCTTCAATCGAGCCAGTTCCGCGGCGTGCTCCGCGCGCTGGCCTACGGGCGCGTCTACTCCTGGACACTCGACGACGGTCGCGATCAGGGGCGAATCTGGCTGTGTGTTGATCCTCATGCGGCCGCGGCGATGATCGACATCATTCTCGGGGGCCGACCTTATCAATCAGAGTCGGGCGACCGAGCGCTCACCGCGATAGACAGGCGTTTGCTGTCGCGCGTATTGGACCGGGCCGCCGGCATCGTCGCCGGACTTGCGGGGATTCCTCAGCCGCTGACTCAGCTCGAGGCCGAAGAGGCGCCCCGGTCGGACACGGTGTCCGCCGCATGCCTCGATCTCGATATCGGCGGGGCGATATGGGTGTTTGTCGACGGTCAACTCCAGCGAGACGAAAACCCCGGAGCCAACGGGCGCACCCCGCCGGCCAAGGGCGGGCCGATAGAACTGTCGGCCACGCTCAACGTCCCGGAAATCGCCCCGGATCAACTGGCGCAGCTCGAAGTGGGCGACATAATCTCCACCGACGTCTCGATCGACGGAGAAGTAGTCGTCCGCCTGGCGGGAATCCCAAAATATGTCGGACAACTGTCGACGGCGGACGGCAAGAAAGCGATAACCATCACGCGTAAAATCAGCGAAACCGACAGCGGCGAAGATTAGCCCCGCCTGTTGTCCGGTTCAACCGTTCTATCCCGTCCGTTTGCCGCGGGCCTTGATGATTGTCGTCGCCGATTCGATTATCATCCATATCTCAAGCGCTACGATCACGCCGGTGATTATCAGCAGGTGGAGGTTCTTGTGCTCCGGGCCGGTGTAGTCGCGATAGAAGTCCATAAGCTTGTGCGTGATCGCCCAGCCGGTCATCGCAAGCATGAAGAAGAACGGTATCAGCGTGAAGAGCATCGGTTTGCCCTTCTTGGCCAGGTAGACGGTTATCACCAGCAGCGCCAGGGCCGCCAGCAGTTGGTTCGTCGCTCCGAACAAGGGCCAGAGCAGCAGACCGCCTTTGCCCTGTCCGTCGTACAGCGCCAGCGCGCCGGCGGCGGCGACTGCTGCTGTCGTTGCGACATACTTGTTCCGCAGCGGTTTGACGCCGATGCCTCCGCCGAGTTCGGATATCACGTAGCGCTGAAGACGGGTGGCGGTGTCGAGAGTCGTCCCGGCGAAGCACGCTACAAAGACGCCCATTATCGTAGCGCCCAGCGCGACTTCGATCCCGATGAAGCTCAGCATATTCGCAGAGCCGTTCACGAAAGCGCCGACCTTGGGGCCAAGGCCCTTGTTGGCTACGCCCCAGCTTTCGTAATGGTGAGCCCACCTTTCTGCTCCGATGTGTCCGTGTTGGTCGGCCAGAAGTCCTATCCCCGCGGCGACCGCAACCAGCACGAACACCGCCAGCATGCCTTCCATAAGCATGCTCCCGTAGCCTATCGATTGTGCGTCGGTTTCGTGCGCGATCTGCTTGGCGGTGGTGCCCGACGAGACCAGGCAGTGGAACCCGCTTATCGCCCCGCAGGCGATTGTCACAAACAGGAACGGCAGGATCGGCGGGGCGCCCTTGGGGTTCATGTCAAACGCCGGGGCGACGATTTCCGGTTTGGACGCCAGCACCCCGGCGGCCAGGAGGATCATGATGACAAACAAGACGTGTCCGTTAATGTAGTCTCGCGGCTGGAGCAGCCAGGTCACCGGCAGCACGGAGGCTATGAACACGTAGATCAGCAGCAGGATCGACCAGGTGACGTTGGGGACCAGCGTAAGCGAGCCGATCCGGATGTCCGGGAGTTTGAATTGCCACCAGGCGTTTGTGGCGCCCAGGTACACCGCTCCGCCCAGCAGGACCAGTGCGACAAGCGAAAGCGGCAGGGCGGGCAGTTTGGATTTGTAGATCATGTGCCCAAGCGCCATGGCCAGGGGGATCTGGATCCATACCGAGAAGACCGAGCCGGGATACATCTTGAACAGCGAGGCGATCACCAGGCAGAAGATCGCCAGCACGATCGTCAGCGCCAGCGCGATGATGCACAGGAACATCACGCGCACTCGCGCGGAGATCAGGTCGCCGGCGATGTCGCCGATTCCGCGTCCCTGGTGGCGCATCGAGACGGCAAGCGCGCCCAGATCGTGAACGGCGCCCATGAATATGCAGCCGACGGTCACCCAGATGAATGCCGGGACCCAGCCCCAGATGATTCCGATCGCCGGGCCGACGATCGGGCCTGTGCCGGCTATCGAGGTGTAGTGGTGTCCGAACAGGATTCCCTTCTTCGTCGGGACGTAGTCCACGCCGTCATTGAGCTCGTTGGCCGGCGTTCGCAGCGCCGGGTCGAGTTCGAATATCTTTCTCGCCAGGAACTTCCCGTACGTGTGGTATGCAATCAGGTACGCCGCGGCGGCGCCCGCGGCCAGAAGAATCGATCCCATGGGCTGTCCTTTAGTCTGCTCGTTTCGTTAAGTTGTTCGACTCTGTATACAATGACGAAACTCGCGGCGCACTTCAAGCGGATTCATCTTGCGTGCGGGACGCATCGCCGCGGTTCGGCACGTCTGACGGCGAACGGCCTTTGCCACAGAGATCTCAGAGAACACAGAGAACGGCCAACGGCGCAGATGCTGTTACCGCCACGGCAAACAACCAAGACTTCCGGCGAGAACACAAAGGTAACCAAAGACAATAACCGCCGCCCAAACAAGCCGTCGCCGTTGACTTTGCTCTTGCCGTCAAATCCCCAATTCCAAATCCCAGATCTAAATTCGTTGCCGTTCTCTGAGCCTCTGCGTCTCTGTGTCTCTGTGACGCAAGTCCAACCGGGTCTTGTCGCGAGAATCAGCTGCGCTTGCGTGTTGGCCGCGGTTTGACTGCGATCATGACGCAAAAACTATCAGGCTAAAGTTTCGCCTCCAAATCTGTCGAAATAACAGTGCCGCAGTTAATGAAAATCGGCCTCGGGCGCTGCCGTGGAGACGGCGGGACGGATACACCGCACCCGCCGTCGCCTCGTGCGCCGCTGATCGGGCTAATCCTGCAGTTCGGTCAGTAGTTTGCGAACGCTCTTCATTCTCACAAACAGATGAAGGGGATCGTCTTCAATCGGCTCCAATCCGTACTGGAGGTAGAATGATCTGGCCCGCCGCCCCAGAGCCTGGACCACAAAGGCGCAGATTCCCATTTCTTCAGACGCACGCGCCGCACGGGCCATCGCATCGAAAAGCAGAACGCCGCCCAGCCCGGTTTGCTGGTGTTTTCGGTCCACGGCAAGCCGAACCAGATATGCAGTTGGGATGGGATATTCCGACGGGAGCCCCTTGCGCTGCTCGGGCGTTATTGACTCGAACTTGATGCTCCCGGTCGCCAGGGTGTAGTAGCCCAGAATTATACGGCAAAATGCCGTACGGAGGGCTGTCTTTTTTCCTTTTTGTGCTGATGAAGTCTATTTCCGCTCTGCGGCGGTTTCGGCCCGTTCGGTCAGGACCTCGAGGAAGGTTCTCGCTATCTGGGGAGCCCGCCAGGTGCGCGCGGCGCGGGTGGCCTTGTTGGTCGACCAGGCCAGGATGTTGACCAGCGGGATCATCGTCGGCTTCAACTGCTCGATTCGTCCGGCCCAGATCGACAGCGTCATCTCCATCGAAAACGGGATCGGAACTCGCGCCGGATTGTACGATGCGCACAACTCCGCCGGCGAGGTCACCAGGAACTCCCGACATGCGGTCGGTCGAGATTCGTACAGACTGCACGCGCCGTCGCGGAGTATGGGGCAGTCGAATTTATTCTCCCGCCAGTAGGCCGCCGAAATGTCGATATTCGACCCCGCGTTCGAGTCGTCGCTGTCTCTTGCCGCGGCGGCCTGAGCGACGCCGGACTTGGCGTACCGATCCGCGGCGACCGCCAGTGACGACAGATGACGTTGTTTCGCCGACGAGCCGAGGGAATTGACGTCGTCGAGTATTCGAAAAGCTTCCGGCGGCGAGCACGTTACGAAGTACGCCCGGCAGCATTCGTCGCAGCCTTTTCGGCAGGAAATCTCCCCGCCTTGTGCGATTTCCCGCTCCACCGCCAAGTCGGTCAAGTGCTCGGAGATCGCCCAGGCCGCCGGCATTATGCCGCTCAAGCCCATCCTCGCATCGCGCACGTCGAGCGTTACGGTTTCCGTGCCGTCAAGAAACGGCAGATCGGTCGACATGCGCCTGGAGCCCGAGGGCTGAGGCGCCGAATCAGGTTCTGAAACGAAACGGACGGGGCTGTCTTTGCCGGGCATTGTCACCTCTGGTGATCTTAGTTGTCATCGTCATCGTTGTCGTCGTCATTTTACTTATTGAACCGCTGCTGTGTGATATGATCTATGGAGTCTTGAGTTCGGGCGCCGCGTCGCCTTTCAGCGTGCAGGAGCCCGAGATCGAAAACTGCATCATTCTGTCGGTTCTGCCGGCAAAGTAACCCGCTTTCGGGGCCGCGCCCAATATGAATCCGGTGATCTGCACTTGGGGGCGCGGCGTTCGCGGAATCTTCTCGAAATGCCTGCCCGGTATCGCGATCTTAGCCGCGATGTCGCCGGCCACGGCGTATATCGTCGTCAGGCCGCCGGCCTTCGAGGCCCGTTTGTACAGTTCGATCCGCTCCTGCAGATCGCGTATGTGTTTGCGGTGATCGACCCGGGGCTTTCTGGCGTACGGATCGGCGTCCGCCGTCTTGGGCGTTTTGACTTTGACCGTATTGGTCTTCCTGGGTTTCGGCTGCGTAGTCGCCAGGGCGGCTATTGTCGCATCGCGGTACTTCGCGTTGTCTGTCGCCTTGGCGAATCGACGTCCGAAGACGGCGGCCTCAAGCGCTGAGTTCAGCTCCCTGTCGGCCTTCTTCAACGCGTCGTCGACCTTCTCCTTCGACGTGATCGCGCCTGAAACCAGTTGCATGGTCCAGTCCACTTTCACGCCGGCGAACTGTTTTCGCCGAGTCAGCCAGGCGTCGATACTGTGGTCCGCGTCGAGGTGAACCAGCTTCCTGCGCAGCGCAATGTGCTTGCTGAGCAGCATCGGATCGGTCCACCATTCCCAGAAGTCCTCGTGGAGTTCGATCTGAATAGTTCTCATGTTCCTGCGGGACCGCGGGCTCGACGGTTTGGTCGTGCTCGATCCGGTCGAGCGAACCAGCGACTTGATTCGCGCCTTGAGCATCTTGTTCTCCGCGGCGGCCAGCTTGTACTCCAGGGCGCGGGCTCTGTGTTCGGCGGCGGCTTTCTGCTTGTCCTTCTCGATCTTCTCTATCACCAGACGCTGGGCGGCCAGGTCGGCGGTAAGCTGCTTGCTCAGCGACGACAGCTCGGTCACGAGTTTCCTGAGCGCGGCGTTCTCGGCCCGTAGTCTCTCGATTTGACTTTGCGCGCCGAGTGCGGCGGTCGGAGCCGTTATCGCCAGCAGCAGCATTATGCGTTGAAGTCTCATTGCAGTCAGGTCCCGACGGGGGGTGCATTATCGCCCTTTGATTATCGGTCTGCGGGGATGCGAACGCAAGCCTATCGGTGAGCGGGGTGTAAAATCGGGGCTTGTGCGGGTAGAATTCCGACCATGCTGAAAGAGTGCTTCAACTGGTGGTTGAGCCCCGACGGTCTGATCCGTCGGCTGGCCGGCGGCGTAAGCGCCCGCATGCGCGACGAGCGCTTCAACGCGTTTGTCCGCGGCGTTCGTCCCGGCCCGGGCGACCGCGTGCTGGATGTCGGCGTTTCAGGACAGGTCGGCCGGAGCGTTAATCACTTCGAACGGGTCTACCCCTGGCCGGGGATGCTGACCGCCTGCGGGCTGGAGGGCCCGCCGGACATTTGCGCCAGGCGCGGGATCGAATTTGTCTCCGCAGACGGGCTGGCGCTTCCGTTCGACGACGCCAGTTTCGACATTGTCTACTGCAACGCGGTTGTCGAACACGTCGGTTCGGCGGCGCGACAGGCTCAGTTGGTCTCCGAACTGCTCCGGGTCGCCAGGCGCGTGTTCATGGCGACCCCGGACCGCGACTGTCCGCTTGAAAGCCACACGCTGATACCGCTGGCCCACTGGCTTCCGCACAAGATGTGCGCGGCGATATATCGGCTGGCCGGAAGGGGATATTTCGCATCCCAAGAGCATTTGAATCTGGTCGACGCCGGGCGGCTCCGGGGTCTGTTTCCAGCCGGTATGCGGAGCCGGGTCACCATTCGCCGTCAGTACCTCGCGGGGATGCCCGCAGTCCTGACAGCATGCACGGGAAAGAAAAGATGAACAGCAGCGGTGACAGACTCGAAGGTCAGACGGCGATCGTAACCGGAGCCGGACGCGGAATCGGACGCCGAATCGCCGCCACTCTGGCCGCACGGGGCGTCAGCGTTGCTCTTGTCGCCCGGACTGAAGATCAACTCCGATCCGTGCAGAACGAGATCGAGTCGAACGGCGGAGTCGCCGAAGCGTTCCCCATGGACATCACCGACGATTCGCAGATAACCGTGCTGCTGGAGAAGACCGTCGATCGGTTCGGCGGGCTGGACATCCTGGTCAACAACGCCGGTATGGTTCGCGTGCTGGCGGCGGTCGACACGTCCGTCGAAGATTGGGACAGGACCATGGCGGTCAACGTCCGAGCCCCGTTTGTTCTCTGCCGCCAGGCGATTCCCTATCTCAAGCAGCGACCCAGTCCACACATCATCAACATCACCTCGGCCCTGGCGATCAAGAGCTATCCGGGCCACACCGCCTACTCGGCCTCGAAGCACGCACTGCTGGGCATGACCCGTACGCTGGCCAAGGAGGTGCGCGATCTTGGCATACTCGTCCACGCGGTGCATCCCGGCGGCGTCGACACAGGCATGCGTTTCGACGAAGACCGTTCGATCCTCATGAACCCCCAACCGATCGCCGACGCCGTGATCTTCCTGCTGACAATCGAGGGCAGCGGCACTGTGGATGAAATCCGCGTCCGCCGAACCGTCGGCCAACCGTGGGAATAGGCCGGTAACGGAAACGGCTTGTGGCCGGCAACGGCAACGGATGTGGTCAGTAACGGCTAACCCGCATTTTTCACGGTAGTTGAGTTTCGACGGATTTTGGCCGGGTCGGTAAGGTTTGGGCTGAAATCTGCGTGAATCGGAGCGACGAGCGCAAAAACCCCCCTTACCCCCACGCGGCCA
>Ga0180430_10001291_pt1 | contig 24771 bp, 26 predicted proteins | sample SS_ome_9_FD_132999 | JGI IMG/M metagenome (GOLD analysis project Ga0180430, IMG submission 132999) | Hypersaline lake sediment archaeal communities from the Salton Sea, California, USA - SS_1_S_2 metaG | ecosystem: Environmental > Aquatic > Non-marine Saline and Alkaline > Hypersaline >... | reverse complement strand
CCCCGCCAGGGGAGGGCGAACACCCGGGTTCGCCCCTACATCGGGTGCGTGCGGCGCGCCGGCGAACGGCCCGCCCCCGCCAGGGGGAGGGCGAACACCCGGGTTCGCCCCTACGCCACCGCCCTGGGCTTGTTTTTCCTAGTTGTCTTCCTTCACGTCCTTGAGCAGGGTCTCGGCGGCCCGCTTGAGCCACGTCCCGTACTCCACGGCTTCCCGAGCGACCAACCGGTAGAGCCGCAAGTCGCTGCGAACCAGGCGATCCACCAAGTCGGGATTTCCGTTCCCCCAGGGAAGCTCGGCCCCTCGGTGCAGCCAGTCCCTCACGGCTTCGTAGGCCCCCGAATTCCCGCTCTTGGCCCGGTAGAAGGCCAGGGTCTGCAAGGCCCCGCACTGAAGCACCATGGCGGGAAGCTTGAGGGCCAGGGTTTTGAACTTGGCTTGGTTGCCCGAGGATATCCTTCCCACTTTCTCGTAGGCGTCCGCCGCCCGCTTCTGGTCCCGGGTCCTCATGATTTCTTCCCTCCTTTCCCGGCGGCCTCCGGGGGAAAGCCGGTGCGCACCAGGCCTCGTCCCACGGTGACGTCCCCGCCCACCCAGACATGTTTGCCGTCCGTGTGGCTTCGGAAAAACTCGATAACCGCCCCGGCGTCCGCAAGCTTTCGATTCGTCGCCTTCACGAAGGGGGCGGCGGCGAAAATGGCGGAGTAAAGGACCGTTTCCCGGGGGAGGTGCTCCTCGTACCACAAGGCCCCCTCTTGCACCGTCCCCGTCTCGTCGTCGATGCGGTTGCGGGCCACCACCTCCGTGGACATTTCCACGAAGTCCTTGAAAACGTCGTCGTGGACCAAGGCCACGCGCTCCGCCAAACGCCCCAGCCAGGGCAGCTTGGCGGCCTGCTTTTCCACCCACCCGCCGAGCTTCGAGACTTCCTCCCGGGCCTCCGCCTGGAAAGCCATCTCCTCGAAAACCACTCGAGAGCCATTGCCGGGGGCGATGGAAAGGGAAGACGCTTCGGCCACCCATGCACGGTCCGCGGAAGGCCCCCCGTTGCTCAAGGAAGGCAGGGAGGCGGCCAGGCTCGGGCCTCCGCAGGCGGCCACGGTTTCCAGGTCCCGGCGGAGCCGCTCGAGGGCCAGGGGGCAGGTGAGATAGGCGAAGGTGCCCTGGAGGGAGCGCACGGGAAAGAACAGCAGCCGGGCCTCGGTGAAGGCCAATGCCCCCGAATGGGCCTCCGTCCCCGGTTGAAGCTCCGGGCCGAAAGCTTCCTTGATCTTCTCCTTGAAGGCCGCGTCCTCCCTCCCGCCTCCCCGCTCGAGAATTTCGAAGAATTCCCGCAAAGCCCCCTTGATCCCGCTGGGCTGGATGATGGGCCAGTTGGTGATCCTCTCCCTCTGAACGGGAAGGTCGATGGCCCCCACGCCGGAGCCCGCCCCGGCATGCACGGGATTCTCCGCGTAAATCCACATCAACGTCGCCTTTTCAAACATGCCACCCTCCTACCAGAGTCAGTCCGAACCCTTCCTTCTCGCAAGCTCCGGAGCAAAGGGAACGGAAGTTGTATTCGTCGAAAACCGCCTCGGCCCTTCGCCGGCCCTCCGCCGCGTCTTCGGGCCACTCCTCCAACCGAAGGAAATAGACCGTCCCTTCGGGCGCGGCGTCCTCCAGGGGCTTGGGAAAGCGCTTCTGGATGTCCCAGCCGCCCACGGGGACTCTTCCCGCCAAGGCGACGGACACCAACCGCGCCCTCCCCGCCCCGGTATCGAGAAACGCGCCTTTTTCGTCTTCCTCGAAGGGATGGAACGCGCCCCCGAAAAGCCCCGGAGTCAGCAGATACAATTTGAACCGGCCTCCCGACGCCGCCACGGCTTCCGCCACGGCTTCCCGCAAGGAGCCCGTCCAGTCGATTCCCAAGGACTCGTCGGAGCCCGCGGCGCGAAAGGCCGCGCAACGCCCTTCGCCCCCCAGCTTCAGCACGCCATCTTCGTCCAAGGGAGGGGCCGAGCCGTCTTTCCGGGAAAGCTCCACCCAAAAGCCCCATTCCTCGCCGCCGGGACATCCCTTGAAACGGCAGTGCCGCGTAGCGTAGAGCATGCCTTCCTCGGCCCGGTGGGTTCCCGATTCCCGCATGACCCCCACCCGGGATTCGAGGATCAGGGCCTCTTCCCGGGAAAACAGGACGGCCGTCTTGGTCTTGCCCGTCAGCCTCCCGCACAGGTACCCCGCCAGATTGGAAGCTCGGGGAAGATCGCCCGAAGGCAGCAGACAGTCGGCGGCCGCCTTGGCCATCACCGTCTTCCCTTCCGGAAACCCCGCGGGGAACAGCCCCGCCGACGAAGGCAGGTCCGAGCACGAGGCCAGGTCCTTTTTTTCCAGGGGCAGACAATGATGCACCTTCGGCTCGGCCCCCTTCTTCTCCACCACCAGATCGGCGGGAGGGGACAGGAGGAGCCAGAACGACCCGTGGGCGGACTTCCTGTAAAGGAACGGTCCCCTGAGGAACAGGTCGCCGGGCCCCCGGCGGTCTCCCCAGACGGGGTCGAAGGGAAAGTCCTCCCCCGCATCGCGCAGATCCAGGGAAACCTTCTTCCGCGCAAGCCCCAGGGCCCGGAAGGCCCCGTAAACGGTTCGCGGCCGGGGAAAGGGGTCGCTGTCGGCGTAGCCGTCGGTCCCCGCGTCGAAAGGCAGGGAGGAACGGTAGAATTGAGTGTCCACGGGTTGCAGAAGATAAACCGTCATCGGCCCCCTCCTTTGGCCACGTAATGGGCCAAGTCCAGCAGAGCGGACAGGTCCCGGTGGCGACGGGGGCTTTTCCCCGCGAAGCGGTTCAGCCGCTCGGTGGCGTCCACGAGTCCCTCCAGTTTCGCTTTTCTTCGCGCATCCCCCCGAACATCCGTATGGCGAAGGAGCAGCCGCCGGGCTTCGTGGTTGAAAAGCTTGTGGGCTCGCTCGATCCACTTTCCCGAATCCTTGCCCGCCGAGTCCCCGGGCGGATCCCCCAGCACCGGCTCCTCGGCCCGCAGGTCCCCCAGCCATCGGGGCGAAAGCCATCCTTCCCGGTAGGCCTTCAGGTAGTCCCCGAGCAGGTCCAGAGGCTTGAAAAAGCCCCCGCCCTCGATAGGATAGCGCCATTTGGCCCGGGCCAGGGAAGGCCCCCCCGACCTTCGCAGGACCTTCACGGCCCAGGCGTCCTTTTCCTTCCTTTGATAGCTCACCTCCTTGGCCTCCTCCACCGTGGCGTACACCTCCCTCAGGGCCGCCCTCAAAGGGTACTGGTAATGGACGATCACCGCCCCGGCGGAGAGGGTGAGGGAGACCTCCTTCCCCAAAGCCTCCTCCACGTGCTCGCTCCAGGCCCGGCGCAGGTCCGTCAAAGCGCCGAAGAGGTCCTCCAGGGACACCAGGGCCACCCCCTCGTCGCCCCCCCAGTAAAGCACGTAGCCGGGACGCCGCTTTTCGAAAACTTCGGGAGCGTGCTCGGCGGCGAACCCGGCCAAGGTCCGGCTCACCTTGTCGTGCTTCTCGCGACTTTCCAAGCTTCCCAAAAGCTCCCCCATGGAATCCCCGTCGGCCGTCACCAGGGCGTAGTAGCGGGAGGGCGCCGGAAGCCCCCCCGAGCCCGGGGCCGAGGACCTGCAAAAGCTTCGGTAGGCCCTCGTCAGCTCGTTCAAAGCCTTGAAAGCGGGGAGGAGCTTGTCCTTTTTCTTCTCCCTCTCGTCGGGGTCCCTCTCGTCCCCCCACCGGTAGGTGGATTCGAAAAACCATCGTCCGTCCACCTCCACCGGCGGCGGAGAGGAAGGGCTTCCGAAGTAGGGAGGCAGCTTGACTTGCCTGGATTCGCCCAGAGCATCGGCCGCCTCCCTCGCCTTTTGCCGAAAGTCCCCCGCCGCCTTGGCGATCCTCTCCCCGCCCGCCAAGGACCCCGCCTCCCACAGCCGGTTCTGGTAGCCGGCCACGGCCATGGTCCCGGTGGAGGGCACGTCCAGCTCGGCCTTGAAGACCCACGAGGGCGCCAGCCGCTTGACGACGCACACGGCGCACAGGTGCTCGTTCTCCCGGAACTTCGTCCGCAGCTGCGAGGTCCCGCGCACCCCTTCCTTCCACCATCGGAGCAGGTCTTCGCGACGGCGGAGGCCTTCGGGCCCCAGGGAGACGCGCAGGCCGCACAGGGAGCAGGGGTAGCCTTCCCGGGCCGGAGGGAAAGCGAAGACGCGGCTGGCCTTGCGTGCCCCCAGCAGAGCTTCCGTCCTTCGGTATTCTTCAGCATAATCGGAGTCTTGCATTTCCCTCCACGCATAGAGGACCTCGAAGGACCGACGTTCGATCTGCTCCTCCCACACTTCCAGATCCAGGGAAGCGGCTCCCGGGGTCGCGGCGGAAGCTCCCGAAAGGGATTTTTCCCCCTGTTGGAGAAAGCGGGGCTCCTTGATCCGATGGACGAAGTCGTTCCGCACCGCGTCGGCGATCTCCTTCCAGGACTCCCCGACGGCCCGCCTAGCCTCCTCGAGCAGCGCTTCGGGGGCCCCCTCGACGACGGCGAAAAAGCGGTTGGGAATGGAAGGCGCGTAGGCTTCCGCCTTCAAGCCCGGAGGCCAGGGCAGGCGGTTCTCGCGCGCTTCCCGGTAAAGGGCCACGCTTTGGACCGCGGGAAAGACCACGGCATCCTCTCCGAAAGCCGCGATGGCCCGGGCGTTGAGATAGGACAGCAGAAAGCTGCCCGCCCAGTAGTCCTGGGTCCTGCGGGCCGTCTGGATGAAATCCTGCACGGGCCCGATCTGGAAAAGCGCCATGTACTTGGACATGAATCCTCCCTTCTCTTTCGACGGTCCTCGCCAAATCCTCTCCCCCACGAGATTTCAAAAAACTTTATTTCCAAAAACGCTCCTTTCCGGGACCGGGGGGCCCCCTCCTCGCTCCTCCTCTCCCGCCCGCGCCGGACGAGTGAAAAAGGCGAAGCGAGCCATGCCTTCTCTCGGGAAGCGAGCGAGACTCTCGCCCGTTTTCTTCCGAGACAGCTCTTCCAGCTCGTCCGTCCTCGAAATCTTCGAGGCGGACTATGGTCTTTTTCCGGGATCGCGGTATCACCGCGAAGGTTTTCAAGCACCCTTTCCGGGCATATCATGCGCCGAAAAGGGACGGGGAAAGGGGGACCTCCCCCGAAGGAGGCTCTATCCTACTTCCGGCATCCGGAGAGCTCAAGGGAAAAATCGCCCTTGTCGAGAAGACGGGACGTCTGGCCCTCTATTTTTTCAGAACCGACTTTCCGCCAGCATGCTCGGGCAATGGTTATAAATTTCTTCATCGAAGGCAAGCTCGGCCATTCTCAAATCCTGTCTGGCAAATTCGATCCATCTATCCGCTGCCGTGTTCATAGATCACTTTTCCTTTAGCAAGGATCTCTTCACGAAAAAAAGGGCGTTCAGTACATAAACGGTCGAATCCCTCGGGTGTATATACCATGATGTCGGTGCCCGCATTCGGTCGCAGCAGTTTTCGCGCCTTTTGGAGACTTGCCTTACAGGCGGCTGGTCGTTTTTTCCTGTTTCCATCGAAAGACCCTCCATGATCCAAGGACCCTGGAAGCGACAAGGATTCTCGAGCACCCGTCCCCCGCATATCATGCGGCGACCGTTTTGATTTCAGTCACGGCGTCCTCCTTCGGGATGGAGCGCTTCGGTTCTTCCCGTTCGAGGGCCGAGAAGAGATCCATAGCGGACAGGCTGTTTTTCGACACCGACGCGAGGGTCTATCTTTTCGATATCTCCCCCAGGCCGAGCTTTCCCAGGCCGAAGCTGGTCCCCTTGCCGACATGGACCCAGGAGCCCGCCGCCAGCAGAGGCAGGAAAGGCTCCAGGTCCCCCTCGTAAACGGCCTCCCCCAGCACGCCCCCCATCTTCATGGTCCCCTTCTGGCGGCCCGAATAGCGGGTCCAGTCGTGCCAGCGGACGCGCCCCTCCACCATGCGGACCCCTTCGGCCCCGCGAATCAGGTCGGCGAAGGGCAGATCCAGCCGCTCTCCGCAGTGGAAGTACGACAGACTGGAAAGGCGGCGCAGAAGGTTTCGCACGACCACGTGGAATTGGGGATCGTCGCACAGGGAGCCTTGGTACTTGACGCGCAGGGGGGTGAGAAAGCGCAGGGCCAGGCGGTCCGACGGGAGAGGCTCGGCCAGGCGCAAGGCGTCGTCCCACCGGAGCAAGTCGCCGGGAGGCTCCAGGACTTCGTTCTCGTACACCACGGGCCCCTTTCGGCCGCCGCCGTCCAGGGCCACCACGCGCTCCACCCGGTAGCTTCCCCTCCCCCGCCCCACTCCCGTCTCCCCCATGCGCATCACGGCGTAAACGAAATAGGGGAGATACTCCGCCGCCCGTCCCACGAGGGTCAATCCGAAGGAGAACGTCTCGCCGGGCTCGTAGGTCCCCTCGCCGGTGGTCTGGCAGTCCAGAACGAAGGGGTGCGGGGCGTAGGGGTACTTGCGCAGCATCCGGGAATCCGACGGGGGCGGCGTTTCGAAGGCGTAGGAATACACGCAGGTGGACTTGAGCAGGCAGGATTCGCACGGACGCCCCGGCATGGCGCAGCTGATGCCCTTCAAGGCGTGCCCGAAGCTCCCCCTCAAGGTCCCTCCCTGGTAGGCCGGCAGTTGAATCCTGCGGGTCGCCCGCACCAGCGCGGAGAGCCTCAGGCAGCGAAAATTCTCCATTCCGGCCATCCCCTCTTCCGTCATGCCGCTCCTCCCTTCCGTTTCCTCTCCCGCATCCAAGCGCGAAGTCGCAACATCGTCGAAGCTCACGAAGCCCCCCTTTCCTTGCCGCAAAAGCTCACTATATTCGATTCCCTCCCCGATGCAACCTTGGAATTCGCTTCCCGGCGAGCCACGGCGAGCCATTCTCTTGCCGCCCCGGCGACCGCCTCCAGGGGACCGTCGGCGTCGAGAACGGCAACCCGGTCCCGAAGACCGAGCCTCTCGAGGCAATCGTCCATGCAGGCGTCCACGGCGGAGTAGAAATCCGCCGCCCACCGGCGACGGGAGGCGAAAGTGCGCGTGCGGGCCGAGATCGCTTGGCGGGAAACCGTCAACCGGATTCCCCGGGCCGCCGGGAGAAAGGGGGAGCGCCGGGCGAGGGATTCCAGCTCGTCCAGAAGGGCCGGGTTGCGCACGGCCGCGTAGGCCAGGTTGCCAGGGTGCCAGGTCTCCACGCCCAGAATCCCCGGAAGCCTTTGGTACGCCAGGTCCCGGGCCAGCTCCCGCCGGGCCACTTCCAGCTCGAACGCCTCCGGGCGCGCGTCCGGCGAGAACCGTCGTCGATAGTAGAGCTCCTTGCCGATCTCCGGCCCTCGACGGTCGATCAACCCCTCCCTCTCCAGAATCTCGAGAAGGGACGTCTTGCCGGAGCAGTGCGGACCGCAAACGAAAATCAACATATTTCCCCCCGAATTATGTTGGTCGGACCACGCTATGTCCTTGAATATAAGAAGTTTTTCGGAAATTTCCGTTGTTCCGAAGCTGACGGGCCCTTGCCGAGGCCCGATCCGCGCCTCCCTTTCAATTCCCCGTCCCTCGCTTCGCCCCCGAGCCCGAGGCCGTCTCCCAGTCGGGATAGAGCTCCACCACCTCGTACTCCACCTTGCCGAGAGGGGTTTCCACCAAGCGGGACTCTCCCGGCTCCAATCCCAGCAGAGCGCCCCCGACGGGACTGTAGTAGGGCAGCTTGCCCGCCCGGGGATCGCCTTCCCCGAAGCCCACGATCTCGAAAAGGACTTTTTCGGAATCGCCTCCCCCCGGGGAAGAGCGCGAGCACAGAACGATGGAGCCCAGGGAAGCCCGCTCGAGGTCGCGGGGCTCGACCTCCCTGAGGACGGCCGAAGCCAGGAGCCGCCGCATGTCCACGATGTCCCGGGCCTTGCGGAGCTCGGCCTGCTCGAGCTGGTTGAAGCCGGGATTGTCGTGCCAGGTGTCTCCGCTGGCCGTGTAGGCCACCGCCTTTTCCTCGCGGATGGCCGCCAGCCGCCTCTCCTCCTCCGCCAACTTTTCCCGCAGGACCTTCAGTCCGTCGGGAGTCACGTAAATCATGGGCACCTCCTTGATTAACAATTATGCAGGTCGGACCACGCTATGTCCCCGAATATTCACGATTTTCCCGAAAAACCCGTTTTCCCGGGATTATCGAGCCCTTGTCGTGGTCCGACCTGCATAATGATCGTGGTCCGACCTGCATAATGATGCTCCAGGCTTTCCGCAGGACCGTCTCGACATCCTCGGTCCCGTCCAGAACGTGCCAGCGGACGGCCTCCAGACACGGAACGACATTCGAAGCCATGATCTCCCGGTAGGCTTTCTCCATTTGCCGGGAGCGCCCCCTCGTTTCGTCGATCCCCAAGGGAAGGCCCCGCCGCCGGAGCCGCTCCCGGCGCACCTCCCAGGGCGCGTCCAGAAAAAGGACGTGGCGGGGGACCGGCAGATGGGGCTCCAGCCCGTCCACCAGCCACCGGGACGCCCGGGCGCTCCCCAGAACATGCCGCCAGCGGGCCACGTAGCTGGTGACGATGCTGCGGTCCCCCAGGACCACCGGCTTGCTCCAGTCGCACGCTTCGAAAGCCCGGCGGCTTCGTTGAGCGTAGAGAAAGGCGCGACACCACCGGGAGCGCCCCAGGGCCCGAAAACGGCGAAGCCACTCCTCCAGCCGGGCTCCCTCGCCAAGGGCCCGCGTGGGGCAAGCCACGGAATAATCCACTCCCCGCCGCTCCAGCTCCGCCGCCAATCCCCGGAAAAGCGTGGTCTTTCCCGAGCCGTCCACGCCCTCGACGGCGATGTAAATCCCTCCGTCAACCGCACTCCTTCCGTTTCTCATCCTTCTCCTCCCGAATCCGGCGAAAAGCCCGTCGCACCCCGTCGGCATCCCGTCGGCGAACGAGGGCCCCCAACGGGACCGCCGGCCGACCTCCCGCCAGGCAAGGCCGCAGGCTTCCGTCGGCGGACAGCCTCACGGGAAAGATCCCCTCGCGGCACTCGCCCCGCCGGGAGCAATCCGCGCACCGGCCGTAGGGAAGCCGCTCCCCCAGCTCGTCCACTCGCAGCAGGACGCGCGTCCCGTCCTCCAGGGTCGCCAGTCTCTTGACGATCCCCTCCCCGTCCACCACGGGAGCTTCATGGCGGATGCCCCGCGCCTTCAGCAGCTCGTAGAGCTCCTCCAGGGTCGTCTCCTCGTCGTCGGGACGCCGGTTCTCCCCGGTCGCCATGAGGGGCAGCAGGACCACGGTGAGGTTGCGCCGGGCGGCCAGACGGCTCACGGCCTCCAGGTCCGGGGCGCTGCGCCGTCCCCGGTAAACCAGATTGAGCTTCACGTCCGCGAGCCCGGCTTCCAGGGCGGCGTCGATGCCCCGCACCACCTTTCGCAACAAGGCGGGCGAGCCCCCGTGGTCCTTGCGGAAGATCTCCGCGTCCAACGTGTGGACGCTGACGTTGAGCCGGGGCAGTCCCGCCCGCTTCAGCTCCCCCGCCCGCTCCTCCAGGAGCGTCCCGTTGGTGATCAGCGACAGGTCCTCCACCTCCAGATCCCTCAGCCCGCGCACCAGACGGCCCAAGCCGGGAAGGAGAGTGGGCTCGCCCCCCGTGAGCTTGAACTTGGCGAACCCCTCCTCCCGGGCCACTTGGGCCACCCACAGGAAATCCTCCACTCCCAGGGGAAGGCCGCCCCCGGGCCCCTGCCCCTCCCGGTGACAGAAGTAACAGGACAGATTGCACCGATCCGTCACCGACATGCGGAAATAACGGCTTGCATGGAGCATGACGCTTCCTCCTTTGTTTTCTTCCGCGCCCCCCGGAGACGCCGGAAAGCCAATCCAGGCGGATTTCCCCGCAGGAAGCTTCGCCTCCTTCGAGGAAAACCGGGCGAGGCTTCTCCCGCCGCCTGGCGGGAGTCGCTCGGACGGGTTTTCAAAAACTTTTTTTCCATTTTCGACGGAGGAGGGGGAGGGGGGCTCTCGGCGAGGAAGGGTCGAGGGGCTTTTCGCCGCGGAAAAAAGGGTTGACAAGGGGCCGGGGCCGGGAAATAATGTATATTGTATACAGTATCCGAGCCCAGGGAGGCCCTCGTGCAGCGCATCGAAGCCAAGCCCCTCCACACGGAAGTCGCCCACCGCATCCGCGAGATGATCCGCAAGGAGATCCTCGTGGAAGGCCAGAAGATCAGCGAGGGCCGCCTTTGCGAGGAAATGGGCGTGAGCCGCACTCCCGTGCGCGAGGCCCTGCGCATCCTGAGCACCGAAAGCCTCGTGGAGCTGGTGCCCCGCAAGGGGGCCTTCGTGTGCAAGCCCCGCATGGAGGAAGTGGAGGACATGTTCCAGGTCATGAGCGTCCTCGAAGGGGTCGGCAGCCGTTTGGCGACCCTGCGCATGACCGACGAGGATTTCCGCGAGCTGGAAGCCCTTCACCGCCAACTGGAGCTCCACTACCGCAACGGCGACCACCGGGCGTATCTGGAAGCCAACCACGTCTTTCACCAGAAGATCGAAGAGCTGGCGGGCAACCACATCCTCAACGAAGTCGTGGAGGGCCTCCGAAAGAAGATCCTCCTCCATCGCCAGAAACAGCTCTTCTATCCCGGCCGCTTCTCGGATTCCATGAACGAGCACCGCGAGCTCCTGGAAGCTTTCCGCCGCCGGGACGCCTCCGAGGCCGAGGAGCTCATGAAGCGGCATCTCCTCAACCAATGCAAGGCCCTTGTCGCCTGGTACGACGACCAGGGAGCGAGCCGTACCCGCGGCGCGCAAACGAAGAATCACTCGAAGGTCCGAAAAGGAGGTTGACCATGAAAGGAAGAAAGTCGTTGACGGCAGTGTTGGGCGTCGCTTTGACGGTGGCCCTGGCGGTGGGCGCTTGGAGCGCCCCGGCGAGCGCCGCTCCCATGATGCTCAAGGTTTCCCACCAGTTCGCCAAAGGGGACGTGCGGGACCAGATGGCCCGCGTCTTCGGCGACAAGGTCACGGAAAAGACCGACGGGGCCATCCAGTTTCGCTACTACCCCGCCAAATCTCTTTTCAAGCCCAAGGAGCAGTGGGACGCCATGCGCATGGGGGCCCTGGACATGGCCGTCTTCCCCCTGGACTACGCTTCGGGCAAGGTCCCCCAGCTTTCCATCACCCTCATGCCCTGCGCCGTCGCCAACATTCAGCAAGGCCTTACCTGGCGCAACAAGCCCGTCGGCAAGAAAGTCGAGGAGCTCATGGAGGAAAACGGGGTCAAGAACCTCGTGTGGGCGTGGTTCGACGGGGGCATCGGCAGCAAGGTGCGCCAGATCAAGGTCCCCGAGGACGTGGACGGAACCAAGCTGCGGGCCGCCGGCAAGAAGTTCGAGTACATGATGAAGGAAGCGGGGGCTTCCGTGATCAGCATGCCGTCTTCGGAAACCTACCACGCCCTGTCCACGGGGGTTTTGAACACCATGATGACTTCCTCCGCCTCCTTCGTGTCCTACAGGCTGTACGAAGTCCTCGACTACATCAACGCCCCCCGGGACTATTCCATCTGGTTCATGGCCGAAAACCTGCTCGTTTCCAAAAAGACCTGGGACCGCCTCACGCCCGAGCAACAGCGAATCTTTCAGGAAACCGCCGAATGGATGCACAAGGAATGGGTCTATCAGAACTTCAAGACCCTGGTGGACAAGTTGATCGAGGAATACACCAAGGCGGGCGTGGACATCCATTACATGACCGAAGAAGAGTTCAACACGTGGCTGGAGCTCGCCAAGAAGACGGCCTGGAAGAACTTCGCCGAAACCGTGGACGGGGGCCAGGAGCTTCTGGACATGGCCCTGGAAGCCATGAAGAAGGACGAAGGCTGATCGGGATTCCGGGCTCCGGCACGCCAAGTGGCGCCGTTTTGGAAAAATCCCCCTTTGTTCGAAGGCGGAAGGCGGAAGGCGGAAGTGAAAGCATGGAAAACTTCCGCGGTCGTCCTTCCGGCTTCAACCTTGTCTTTCACGGGGGACTTCGCGGAGAAAGCCTTGATCAAGGAAAGAGGACGTCATGAAAAAGGTATGGCAGGGCGTTGAACGGGTCGTCGATGGAGCGGCCGCGGCGGCGGGGTACGTGGCCGCCGTCTGCATCGTCGTCGCCGCCCTCATCGTCACCGAAGGCATCGTGGTGCGCAAGGTCTTCGGGCTTTCGGCCACTTGGCAGATCGAGGCGTCGGTCTTCCTGCTCATCTTCGCCACTTTCGGCGGGGCCGCCTTCGTTCAGCAGCACGAAAACCATCTCAACGTGGATCTGGTGCTTTACTACCTGCCGGTCAGGGCCCGCGAGACCGTGCTGGTGGTCGTTTCCGTGCTGGCCTGTCTGGTGACGGCCGTGGTGGCCTGGTACGCCTGGCCCATGTGGTGGCTGTCCTTCCAGGCCGACGACCACTCCATGAGCCTCTGGGGCCCCCCGCTGTGGATTCCCTACTTCTTTCTTCCCCTGGGCATGACCCTCCTGTTCCTCCAGTATCTGGTTTACATCGGAAGGAAGTGGAAGGCTTTGAAGGAGCCCTCGGACGCCTCGGGCGATCGTTAACCCTTTTGCCAAGCAGGATCACCCATGAACGATTACGTCACGACGGCCGCCTTGTTCGGAAGCGCCCTGGTGCTGCTGATGTCCGGCATTCCCATTTGGGCGGGGCTCATCGGCATCTCCCTGCTTTTCATCGTTCTCTTCTCCCCCCATCTGCTGCCCATGGTGCCCTACGTCATCTACGGCAGCATGGACAACTTCGCCCTCCTGGCCATTCCCTTGTTCATTCTGCTGAGCGCCCCCATCGCCGCTTCCAACGCCAGCCGGGATCTTTACGAAGCCCTCCACAAGTGGCTGTACAAGATCCCGGGAGGCCTGGGCATCTCCAACCTTTTCGGCTGCGCCATCTTCGCGGCCCTCTGCGGGTCGAGCCCGGCGACGGCGGCGGCCATCGGGGGCATCGGCATACCGGAAATGAGGCGGCGAGGATACTCTCCGGCCTTGAGCACGGGGCTCATCGCCCACGGGGGCACCCTGGGGATCCTCATCCCCCCCAGCATCACCATGATCCTCTACGGCGTGGCCACGGAAACCTCCATCGGCAAGTGCTTCATCGCCGGCATCGTGCCGGGCGTCCTGCTGGTGCTGCTCAGCGCCTTGTGGGTGGGAGCCATCTTCGTGTATCGAAAATTCGTCCCCGCCAAGCGGGGAAGCGTTTACTACATCGAGGAGCAAGCCCGCGGGGAATCCTACACCTTGCAGGACAAGTTCCAGTCTCTGATCAAAGTCATCCCCTTCGTGCTCATCATCTTCGGCATCATGGGGTCCCTGTACGGCGGCTGGGCGACGCCCAGCGAAGCGGCGGGACTGGGCGTGGTCCTCGCCTTCTTCTTCGTGATGGTCATCTACCGCATCTACCAGCCTCGCCCTCTCATGCGGATCCTTCTCAAGTCCCTGCACGAAAGCAGCATGATCCTCATGATCATGGCCGCCGCCCTGTTCTTCGCCTACGTTTCCTCGGACCTGTACGCCACCCAGACCCTGGGGGAGATCATCCTGGAGCTCCCCGTGGGCAAATGGGGAATCGTCTTCTTCATCAACCTCTTCCTTCTTCTGCTGGGCTGCTTCATTCCCCCCGCCGCCGTCATCCTCATGGTGGCCCCCCTTCTCATTCCCGTGATCACCGGCCTGGGCTTCGACGCGGTGTGGTTTTCGGTGATCATGACCATCAACCTGGAGATCGGCTTGGTGACGCCCCCCGTGGGCCTCAACCTCTACATCGTCAAGAACATCGCCCCCGACGTCCCCATGTCCCACGTGCTCATCGGGGTTTTTCCCTTTTTCGTCATTGACGCCCTGGTGATCGTAGCGGTATGTATCTGGCCGGAATTGGCCCTGTGGCTCCCCAACAAGATGATCGGCTAACCCTCGCGACAGCGGAGACGGACATGAACCAGGAGACCCTCGCCGGCGGATTCGAGCAGAGCTTTTCCCGATACAAGGACCGAACGGCCATCGTCTTCCTCAGGGAAGGCGTCGTCGAAACGCGGCTCACCTACGAAAACCTTCGCGGAGATTCCCTCCGTTTCGCCCGTTGGCTCCTTTCCCGCGACATCGGGAAGGGGGACCGGGTGGTCCTGTTCTTCCCCAAATGCCCGGCCTTCGTGACGGCCTATCTGGCCCTCCAATGGATCGGAGCCGCGGCGGTGCCCCTCAACCCCCGCTTCAAGCCGTCGGAGATGGAGTACCTTCTGCGGGACGCCGAGCCCAAGCTCGTCCTGGCGGGCGCGGAAGAGGAGGACGTGGTGAAGCGAACGGAAACGGGCTTCCCCGTTCGGGTGGTGGACGCCCGGGCTCCCTACGGGGAGGCGAGCCTTCCCGGCGAGGATCCCGGCGGGCCGTTGGCTTTGCCGGACCTCGATCCTTCGGACCCCGCCCTCGTCATCTACACCTCCGGCACCACGGGCAATCCCAAGGGAGCCATGCTCACCCAGGGGAACCTCGCCAACGACGCCCGGAACGTCGTCCGGGTGTGGGAGATCACCGGCGAGGACGTTCTCTGCCACGCTCTGCCCCTTTTCCACGTCCACGGGCTCTGCTTCGCCCTGCACACGGCTTTGCTGCAAGGGTGCCGAGTGGTGATGACGGACCTTTTCCGCCCCCGGGAAGCGGCGGAGGTCCTGGCGGACAAGGACCGCTTCGGCTGCACCCTCTTCATGGCCGTGCCCACCATGTACCGCAAGCTCCTGGAGAATCTGGGGGATCCTCCGCCCGATTTCGGGCACATGAGGCTGTGGACTTCCGGCTCCGCCCCCCTGCCCCCCAAGGAATTCCGGCGCATCGAAGACCTCCTGGGCCAGGAGCCCGTGGAGCGCGAGGGCATGTCGGAAACGGGCATGAACTTCTCCAATCCCGTGCGGGGCGCGCGCAAGCCCGGGTCCATCGGCCTTCCCCTGCCGGGGGTGAGCGTGAGGGTCGTGGACCCCGCCTCGGGACAAGACGTGCCGGCGGGCGAGGAAGGGGAGCTGTGGCTCCGAAGCGCCTCCATCATTCCCGGCTACTGGCGCAAGCCCGAAGAAACGGCCAAGACCTTCCGGGACGGCTGGTTCCGCACGGGGGACCTGGGGCGCGTGGACGAAGAGGGGTACTACTACCTCACCGACCGTCTCAAGCACATCATCATTTCCGGAGGCGAGAACATTTCCCCCAAGGAGATCGAAAACGTCATCGACAAGCTGGAAGGCGTGGCGGAATCGTCGGTGACGGGAATTCCCGACGAGCAGTGGGGGGAAAAGGTGGCGGCGGCGGTGGTGGCCAAGCCCGGCGCGTCCTTGAGCCGCGAGGAGATCTCGGCTTGGTGCAGGAAGCACCTTCACGACTGGAAATGCCCCAAGGAGATCGCCTTCGTGGACCGGCTGCCGAGGAACACCATGGGCAAGGTGCTCAAGGAGGACGTGAAGAAGGCGTTCGAGTAGGCGCAAAGGCCCTGGATTCCGGCTGAAAGCGTGCCGGAACGACGGAGCGCCCAAAGCAACCCCCTTCGGGGACCCCTTGATCGGTTCGTCAACGAAGTTCCTTTACCGAATCGCTATCGGGATCTCTATCGGGATCGGGATCGTTTTTTCCACACCGTTTCGTTGCCTTGCAATGGGGATTGCCCCCCGGGAGGGAGAGGGGCCCGTATTCCCGAAAATCCCGGCTTTGGACATCTGGCTTTCGGACCTTCGAATTCGCTTCGAATTTCGAACTTCGAACTTCGAACTTCGGATTTCACCCGGGCAGGGGGAGGAGGACCCGGAATTCCTCGCCGCTCTCCTCGAATTCCACCTCGACGCCCAGGGCCCGGGCTTCCTGGCAGACCATGGGAAGCCCCCGGCCGAGCTTGTCCACGTACCCGAGGTTCTCCATGAGCCGAACCAGTACGGGATTGCGGGCGAAGCTGGTCCCCACGCGCAGCTTTTCGACGCTCACCGTATTGGGCAATCGTCCCGGACTGATCGCTTCCAGACGATCCTCGAACAAAAAGACGCGCGTCTGGGCCCCGTACAGACTGTAGTTGCGATGCACCGAGGCGTTCACCAACAGCTCCCGAAAAACCCGGTCCGGATAATGGGGGGCTTCCACGCGCCGAGCCCCCTCGATGGTTGACGGCACCCTTATGTTGGCCTTGATGGCGGCCAGCCCGTCTTCCACTTGCCGGATCAGGGGACCGGCGATGGTTTTGCGGTCGATGAGATCGGCCGTGGGATGCGTGCCCGCGAAATGGGCGAATACGATGCCGCACTGGGGCAGGAACCGCTCGGGGGACAATCCGAACACCAGCAATCCCGCCAGGGTGGGTCGGTGGCTTTCGCCCAAAATGTCCGTGCCGGCCATGAGCCGCACGCGCTCTTCTTCGGGCTCGTCGAAAAAGGCGATTCGGTAGCGAGTGAAATAGTCCCCGATGCGCCCGATGTCCAGATCCCTCATGCTGGCCCGCTCCACTTCCACCAAGTCGTAGTGCAAGGCCCCGGAAGCCTGAAAAAGCCTGACAAGCTCCTCGCGAGACGCCACCCGCTTGGTGGAGCCCACGCGAACGTAGTATTTGGATCGACTGGTGTAATAGGGCTTGTCCTTCCCCGACGGGACCCGTATGCGCCCCACCCTGCGGCCGGAAAGATCCAGTTCCTCGTATTCGGGACGAATGGCGGGTATGCAGGCGGTTCTGCAGATGTTCATCACGCCCTTTTCATAGGAGCGAGACAAGCCCGACACTATTCCATCGTCTTCTACTCCAAGCCAAATCTCGCCGCCTTCGCCGTTGGCGAACGCGACGATCTCTTCGGCCAATTCCATGGCCCTGACCGCTTCCGATTTGAATTCGATGTACTGGTTCTCTTCCCGCGGCAGCATCTCGCGCTTTTCCATTGAACAATTCCCGTTTCATGCATCCAATGCGGCTTGGTGGCGCAGCCTTGTTCGGCACTCCCCTTTCGGCTCAACTTATCATCCGCACGGAAAAATTCCAAAGCCTTCCCGCACTCCCCTTCGCGTGGGACGCCTTGACGCCGTCCCCTTCTTCAAGCCATAATCCTCGGGAGGATTTCAACGGACGAGGAGGAACGACGATGATCCAGGTGGACGTTCCCGGCTACGGGAAACTGGAATTGCTGCACGTGGTGCTGGATTACAACGGGACCATGGCTTGCGACGGGCTGCTTCTGGAAGGAGTGCGGGAAGAATTCGACCTCTTGCGGCAGAGCCTGGAGATCCACGTGCTGACGGCGGACACTTTCGGGAAAGTGGCCCAGCAGCTCGAGGAAATCCCCTGCAACCTGTCCATTCTGCCCCCGGGAGATCAGGCCGAGGGAAAGCTCGCCTATGTGGAAAAGCTGGGGACCGAGCACTGCGCGTGCGTGGGCAACGGCCGCAACGACCGGCTCATGCTCGCCAAGGCGGCCCTGGGGATCGCCGTGATCCTGGAGGAGGGGGCCGCCATGGAAACGGTGTCGGCGGCCGACGTGGTCTGCGGAAGCATCGTGGACGCCTTGAGGCTTCTGAGGGCCCCTTTGCGCCTCACGGCTACCCTGAGATCTTGAAGCTTGTTTCCGAAAGATTGTTCGCGGACTCGCCGTTTGCGAAGAGCGGGAGCCCGGACAGGTTGACCCGAAGATCGAGTATCGAGAACACCGGATGTTCGGGAGCGTTTTGGTCCCGAGCCCGAGGAGGGAAGTCATGAGCGACATCAGAATCCGGCGCAACGCCGACGAGAAGGAGATGCGGGAAATGGGCGTGTTCGGCTGGCCCATCTGGACCAAGGGGGCGTCGGAATTTCCCTGGAGCTACGACGCGGAGGAAACCTGCTACTTCCTGGAGGGCGACGTGGAAGTCGTCCCCGACGAGGGCGAGCCCGTGGAGATGGGCAAGGGAGATCTGGTGACCTTTCCCAAGGGAATGTCCTGCACCTGGAAGATTCGAAAAGACGTGAAAAAGCATTACACCTTCGCTTGATGGAGGAGCGGCCATGTCCAGGAAAGTGCTCGTACCCGTCGCCGACGGCTGCGAGGAGATCGAAGCGGTGACGATCGTCGACGTGCTGCGCCGCGCAGGGGCCCAAGTGACCGTGGCTTCGGTGGACGACCTTCGGGTGACGGCTTCCCGAGGTGTGAAGCTGGTTGCCGACCGGCTGGTGAAAGAGTGCCTGGACGAGTCCTTCGATCTCGTCGTCCTGCCCGGGGGAATGCCCGGGGCCGAGCATCTCAGGGACTCGCCGGAGCTGGCGGAGCTGCTCAAGGGCCAGAAGGAGCAAAGGAAGCTCTACGGGGCCATTTGCGCGGCCCCGGCGGTGGTCCTGGAACATCACGGCCTTCTGGAGGGCCTTCGCGCCACCGGTCATCCTTCCTTCGCCGAGCGCCTGGACCGGAGCCAAGACGCCGATTCCCGGGTGGTGGTGGACGGCGGGTGCGCCACCAGCCAAGGGCCCGGCACCGCCATGGAATTCGCCCTGAAGCTGGTGGAGCTGCTCTACGACAAGGCCAAGGCCGACGATATCGCCCGGGCCATGGTGGTGAAGGAAGACTGAACGGCCGGCCGGGGAAACGCCCTGCGCCGGCTCGCGGCTCTCGCACCGGGCGAAATCCGAATACCGAAATGCGAAGCAAATTCGAACGATCGAATTCTCGAAGCTCAAAACGAGCAAGGAGGTTGCCGGTGATTGGAAAAGCGTTGGGGCTCGGGTGCGTCGGCAGGATTCTTTGCGTGCTGTCGGCGGCCGTTTGGCTGGGGGCGGGATCGGCGCCGATCTCCGCACCTTCGATGGCTTGGGCGGCCCTCGCCCCCGTGGACGCCTCCCCCCTGGGCGACCGCACGCCTCTCCTTTTGATCCACGGCAACGGCAGCGAGGATCGCAAGGATTTCGGCTGGACGGAATACCTTGCCAGAGCGGGGGCCGACGCCGAGCTCTCCGCCCTCTACAAGACGTACCTGTTCGACTACGATTCCAAGCAGCGCAATCTGATCAACGGCGTGGCCCTGGGCGACGCGCTGGCGAGCGTGCCGGAGCTGGCGGGCCGGGACGTGGTGATGCTGGCTCACAGCCGGGGAGGCGTCGTGGCCCGCTACATGATGAACCTGTACGCCCTGCCCGACGGGCGTCCCGCAGGCGAGCGGGTGCGGGCCCTGGTCACCCTGGGCACTCCCCATCGAGGCTCCCCCGGGGCCGACCCCGTCCTGACCCTCTACACCCTGGACCACCAGTACGACGGCGAGACCCTCCCCTTCCTCACCCGCTTCTACGACTCCATCCACAAAACCGACACGGACCTGTATCTCCTCTGGGACGACGCGGACAACCGGCTCACTCAAGACGTGGTCTGCTGGGATCACGGCACGGCGGGGGAAATCTGCCAGGCGCCCTACTCCAAATTCAGCGACATCCGGCACCTCAACCGCATCGAGCGGTATCGCGACCGCATCTACGCCTACGGGGCCAACGTGTACAACGGCAGGCCCGTGGGGGAAGACGACCTGGACGAGATCACCGACGATTTCGATGAATGGGTGAGCCACGAAGCCCTGGGCATCACGTCCATCCTCATGGGTCAGATGGTGGTGATTCCCCAAGGCTACCCCGAAGTTCCCCTGGACGACTCCTACCGTCCCTTCCGAGCCAACGACGGGCTGGTGCATCTGGCTTCGGCGCTGTTTCTGAAAGCGGGATCCTACGGACTGTTTTCCATCGACGGAGAAGCCAACGTCCACTACGACCCCGCCGCTCTGGACGATTTCTGTCAAATCGCCCGCTGCCGGGTGCTGGCGGGCCGGGTGGACCACCTGGAGCTTCTGGACAACGGCGACCACGTGGTGAATTACATGCTCGAGGAGCTGAAGGCCCTGGTGCGGTAGGAGGCTCGGAAAGCTTCGGCCTCGAGTAGTTGGAGGGCAGAACCGTGATCACGGAAGAGGAGATCGTTTCTTCCCATCTCCCCTTCCATCAAAAAGGAAAATCGATGTCCTCGAAATCCTTGGCTTCGTCGAAGAGGTCCTTGGTTTTTTCCTTGAGCACGCCGAAATAGGCCTCGGAGTAGGGCTCCAGGAGAATGAGGGTCTGGACGGTCTCCTGGGCGCCCATCTCCCCGGCGGAGGTGGTAACGACCAGTTCGGAAGAAAGATACCCCGGAGGGCCGAGGATGAAGTCCAGCCGCTCCGACGGGACGGCGGGGGAGTAGTACAGCTCGGGGGCCTGACCTACCGGCTGCCCCTGGCTCGAGTACACCTCCAGGTAGGAGCCCGTCGAAGCCGCCCGCTCGTCGGAGGGGCGCGCGAAGACCGTCCCCGGAAACACCCCCCGGGCCTGCAAGAGCACCCAGGTTTTCGTCCCGGGCCGGACTTTGGGCCGCAGCCAGACGGTTTCGTCGGGAGCGTAGGCGACTCGCTCCTCGGCGTCGTCCCCGTCCACGATGGTGGAAGCCGTCGCCGGTCCTCCTCCCGAAGCCGCGAACAATCCCGCAAAGATCCCCGACACCAGCATTCCCGTCATAATCGCTTTCCCGAAAGACCTCATGGTTTTTCTCCTTGATTGCGCAAGGGGTTTGCATTTCAATGGGTATTTATCGCCTCTGCGGAACGGTTTTGTCAATGTTCTCCGCTGGCGAGCTCCTACGGAGATCCGGCGGCGACGGCCAGGATGTCGGGCTTCCGCACCCGGTTCGTGATTTCCTCCAGGGTCCGCCATGCGAGCTCATGGGATGGATCTCGAGCCTCTTTGAAGTGATCCGGCGCCTTCATTTCGAATACCTTCAGCGAGGTTACCGGGAAACGGGCATGGTGGCCGTGAGCGCGCTCAACCTCACGAAGCACCTGCGGGACATGGCATGGCGGGGTCATTGGCGATTCCCATCGACGGGCTTTCACTCGCGACAAATCCTCTGTGGCTCGTCTTTTCAGGCGCATGAAGGCATTATCGAGAATTTGTCCATTCAAACCAAGATATTACCACTAAAAAATTGGCTTCCTTATTTTAATGCGACCGCCCTGCCTTTCCCGTCCGAAATGCCTTGACGTTTCCCGGACAAGATGGTTTAACCTGCGAGGATTCAAGGAGAGAGGCGAAGATCGTCCCCGCTCGGGTCCGGAAGAGAGGCTTTCCCGGGCCGGCGGCGGGCTTTTCCGAGCCAGGAGGCCCTCGTGGAATATCGTGAACACTGCAACGCGGAGACAGGGTATGGTTGAGATACGCTTTCATGGACGTGGAGGTCAGGGGGCCGTGACGTCGGCGGAACTGACCGCTTTGGCCGCTATCGAGGAAGGCAAGTTCGGCCAGGCGTTTCCCAGTTTCGGACCCGAGCGCCGGGGGGCGCCCGTGATGGCCTTCGTGCGCGTGAGCGAAGAGCGCATTCGCACGAGGGAGAAGGTTTACGAGCCGGACATCGTGGTGGTTCTGGATCCCACCCTTCTGGATATCGTCAACGTGGAGACCGGCCTGAAAAAGGACGGGCTCGTGGTGCTGAATTCCAAGCTGAGCGCCGGCGAGGCCCGCAAGGCGACGGGCATCAAGGCGCGATTGGCCGTGGTGGACGCCAGCAGGATCGCCATGGAAGCCATGCGCATTCCCATCACCAACACGACCATGCTGGGGGCCCTGGTCAAGGCCTCGGGGCTCATGCCCGTGGAGGCGTTGCGCCATCCCGTCGAGCATCGGTTCGGCCCCATCGCCGAAAAGAACCTCACGGCCTGCATGCGAGCCTTTGAAGAAACCACTTGGGAGGACTGATCGGTGGCTAAGGAAACTGGAATCGTCGGCTGGAAGGAACTGGCACTGGGATGCGCGGTCATGAAGCCCGGCAGCGCCTCGGAGCTCAAGACGGGCGACTGGCGCTCCATGCGGCCCGTCACCGACTACGAAAAATGCACCAAGTGCGGCCAGTGCTACATCTTTTGCCCGGACATGGTTTACAGGAAAATCGACGAGGGCTTCTACGAAGCGAACCTCTACTACTGCAAGGGGTGCGGCATCTGCGCCCGCGAGTGTCCTGTGAACTGCATCGAGATGGTCGAGGAGGGCAAGTAACATGTCCAAGCGAGTAGGAATGGAAGTTTCCATTGCCGCCGCGGAAGCCGTGGCGTTGGCCAACGTGGACGTCATCGCGGCCTATCCCATCACGCCGCAAACCCATATCGTCGAGCATCTGTCGGAGATCGTCGCCGACGGCCACCTGGACGCGGAATTCGTGCCCGTGGAATCGGAGCACAGCGCCATGAGCTGCTGCGTGGGGGCGGCGGCCGGAGGCGCCCGCACCTTCACCTCCACCAGCTCCCAGGGCTACGCCCTCATGTCGGAGATCTGCTACATCGCCTCGAGCCTGCGCCTGCCCATCGTCATGGCCGTGGCCAACCGGGCATTGAGCGCCCCCATCAGCATCTGGAACGACCACGCCGACATGATGATGAGCCGCGACACGTGCTGGATCCAGACGGTGGCGGAAAACGGCCAGGAAGTGGTGGACCTGCTGTTCCACGCCTTCCGGACGGGCGAGGACCGCCGCGTGCTCTTTCCGGTCATCGTCAACCTGGACGGGTTCATCCTCACCCACATGATCGAGCCCATCATCCTGCCGGACCAGGAGGAGGTGGACCGCTACCTGAAGCCCTACGAGCCCCAGATGCGGCTGGACCCCCGCAATCCCTTCACCATGGGCCCCGTGGGGATGCCCGAGGTTTACACGGAAGTGAAGAAGGCCCAGGACGAGGCCTTCAAGGCGTCCTATCCCGTGATCCTCGAAGCCTGGAAGGAATTCGGGGACCAGTTCGGCCGCTACTACAAGCCCGTGGAAGCCTACAAGACCGAAGACGCCGAGACCATTCTCGTGACCATGGGCAGCATTTCCGAGACGGCCATGACCTCCATCGACGCCATGCGCGAAAGCGGCAAGAAGGTGGGGCTGGTGCGCATCCGGCTGTGGCGGCCCTTCCCCTTCGACGACTTCTTCGACGCCGTCAAGGGAGCCAAGCGGCTGGTGGTGGTGGACCGCGCCATGTCCTTCAGCGGAGGCTGCGGGCCCGTGTGCGTGGAAGTCAAGTCCGCCCTGTACGACCGCGGGCACTATCCCTACATCCACAACGTTCTGGGCGGCCTGGGAGGCCGGGACGTGACGGTGGAGAACTTCGCGGAAATGGCCGACGATGTCGTCCGGGCTCACGAAACCGGGGCCCCCATGGGCTACGAAATCATCAATGTGAGGGAATGAAATGGGAATCGCTGCGGAAGCCCTGAAGGATTTCAAGTCTTTTCGTCTCAAGGAATTGCCCGAGGTGGAGCCTCTGGGCTCGGGCCACCGGGCCTGCCAGGGATGCGGGGAGATCCTGGCCCTGCGCCAGGTCATGAAGGCCATCGGAAGCAACTCCATCGTGTGCAGCGCCACGGGCTGCATGGAGATCGTCACCTCCCCCTTTCCCCAGACGGCCTGGAACGTGCCGTGGCTGCACGTGGCCTTCGAGAACGCCGCCGCCGTCATCAGCGGCGTGGAAGCCGCCTACAAGGCCCTCAACCGCAAGGGCCGCATCGACCAGCCCGACGTGGTCTTCATCGGCTACGGCGGCGACGGGGCCACGGCGGACATCGGTCTGCAAGCGCTGAGCGGGGCCCTGGAGCGGGGCCACAACATCGTTTACGTGTGCCTGGACAACGAAGCCTACATGAACACGGGCATCCAGCGCTCCTCCTCGACCCCCTACGGAGCCATGACCACCACGTCGCCTCCGGGCAAGAAGAGCATCGGCCAGTCCACCTGGAAGAAGAACATGGCCGCCGTGGCGGCGGCCCACGAGATCCCCTACGTGGCCACGGCCTCGCCGGGATATCCCGTGGACCTCATGAACAAGGCCAAGAAGGCCGCCCTGGTGCCCGGCCCCGCCTATCTGCACATCTACTCGCCCTGCCCCACGGGGTGGCGATGCGATCCCAGCGTGGCGGTGTCCGTTTCCAAGCTGGTGGTGCAGTCCAAGGTGTTTCCCCTCTTCGAAGTCATCGACGGGCACTGGACTTTGTCGCGCAAGATCGCCAAGCCCAAGCCCGTCTCCGAGTACCTCAAGTCCCAGCGCCGCTTCCGCCACCTCACGGAATCGGACATCCAGTTCATCCAGGAGCGCATCGACGCCGAATACGAGGAACTGCTGACTCGCTGCGGCCTGAAGTCCGACGGCGGCGAATCCAAGGAAGAGAAAAAGGAAGGCTGATCCGGTTTTTCCTTGACAAGACACCGGTCTTCGGTTAGCCTTGCTGATCGTTGCAACTGATCCCCGGTAGCTCAACCGGCAGAGCGGGTGGCTGTTAACCACTAGGTTGGCGGTTCGAGTCCGTCCCGGGGAGCCAGACACCATCCGCTGAAATCGGCGGTTCTCGATTCAAAGCGAAGCCCCGTGGGACCCGATCCCGGTATCGGCCCCACGGGGCTTCGTCGTTTCTGCCCTGTCCTCGAGGACTTACGCCGCCGGCCACATCCCTCCCGATTCTCCCGCTCTCCGTTTTTTCAATCCGGCAATTCAACAGCCCGGTTTCCCACAGACCCTGCGCCGACATCGAACGCCGGTAGTCCTTAAGAAGCAGTGCTGATTTTTTCGGGACATTTTTTCATTAAGAAACTTGGGAACTTGTCGATAAATTACTGCTGGAAAAAATACCGATAGCAGGCATTTCACAGGTGAGGGGCATCTCCGAACCTTGTCTCCGGAAAGATATCACTGAAAATTATGAGAATGTACCTGGGAAAGCTAAGACCGGAATAAAGTCGGAATAACCACACGGTG
>Ga0180430_10001290_pt1 | contig 24774 bp, 31 predicted proteins | sample SS_ome_9_FD_132999 | JGI IMG/M metagenome (GOLD analysis project Ga0180430, IMG submission 132999) | Hypersaline lake sediment archaeal communities from the Salton Sea, California, USA - SS_1_S_2 metaG | ecosystem: Environmental > Aquatic > Non-marine Saline and Alkaline > Hypersaline >... | reverse complement strand
GCCAACTTCCTCTTGTTCTTGGGCTGCGCCCTCTTCTGATCTGGTTGTCCTAAGAAGATGGACGGGCACCCTCCGCACCCCCCGCACCCTCGGCGGGCGGAGCAGGCCGGGCCAGGGGAGGGGATCCCAGCCGACATCGGAGAGCGCCCAGCCAGGAGTCGGAGAGGCCCAGAACCGGAGAAGGCCCCCAGGAGCCCCTAGGAGCCTTCGGAGGGGCCGAGGGGGGCTCAGTCCTTGAGGGTCAGCTCGTAGCCCCGGAGGCGGCTGCCGTCCTTCTTCCGCGGCCGGCACTGGCGCACCCCGTATCGCTGGAGCTGCCGGCCGAACCACACCCGGGTCACCGGGCGCTGGTCATCGGTGGCGCAGAAGAGCTTGTAGTCGGAGAAGAGATCGTCCACGGGGGTGAACCCACCCGGCTTCGTGTTCGTCTCCATCCAGGCCCCCACGCTGTCGGAGTCCTCGCGCCAGTCCCGGTCGGCCAGGCGGGAGCTCTCGGGGATGTCGAAGGTGGCGTGGCCCAGGCCTCGCTTGAAGGGGCCGGAGATCGCCACCGAGAGAGCCCACCGGGTGATCTCGGGGATCTCCTCCCGCACCCGCTCGTAGGCCATGGGGTCCTTCTTCTTGAGCACCCGGCTGAAGCTGATGATCACGAAGCGGTCGCGGAGGGCGGCATCCGCCACCGGGGGCAGCGGGGGGTTGGCGGCCACGATGTGCCCCATCTTCGGGCGGAAGAGGACCGGCGCCTTGTACTTCTGGTCCACCTGGGTCTTGTCCCCGGTCATCATCCCCTTGACTCGAGCCGCGTCGGGGATGGGCTGGTCGCTAAGCTCGGTGACGATGTTGATCTGGGCGTGGATGAGCTGCTGGGCGCCAAACTGCTGACTCATCTGGTGGAAGGGCACCGAGCTGGCGGCACCCGCAGGCCAGAGGTCTTCGACGATGCGCAGGAGGGTGCTCTTGCCCGTCCCCTTCGGCCCCAAGAGAATGGGGTTGATCCGATACCTGTAGGCCTCCATGAGTAGGGCAGTCCCGATGTACTGCAAAAAGAAGCGGGCCTTCGCAACGGCTTCCGGTCCCGACCCCCACCACTGCCGGATCATGGCCTTGAACCGGGGGCAGTTGAACTTGGTGCCCGGATCGAACCGCTGGAAGGCGTAGTCCCGTAGGTGCTCCGCGTAGGTGCGGTGCTCCGGCTTGTGGGGCACCAAGACGATCTGCCCGCTCTCCGTCGCGTGGACAAGGCAGTTGGAGAAAGCCGCCCCCGACTGCGCGTCGTCGAAGAAGCCCATCTGGGTGGTCCTCGCGCAGAGCAGATCGCGGATGGACCGCATCCGGCCCCCGGTCATCTTGATGCGGACGTAGGTGGGGCGCCCCTCCTCATCCACCCCGGTCTGCACCACCTTGCCGTGGAAGGCCGCGATGATGGCTGACATCGACTCGTCGCTGATCTGGTGCCAGCCGGGCCCGGACCGGAAGAGGTTGTGGTAGCGGTACTCCCCGCGGTCCCTGACTAGAGTGCCCGGGGCCTCTTCCGCCAGCACCTCGATGATGTGCTCCGCGATCCCCCCATCGGAGGCATCGAAGCGTTCGACCCACCGGAAGTCAGCACGTTGGAAGAAGGCAAGGGGATCCCATTTCTCATCGGCCATCACTACTCCATCCGACCCTCGGCACCACCCGGCGGGTCCGAGCAGGGTACTCCGAAGCCCGGCCCAAGGGGAAGAGGTTGACCCTCTAGCTAGAGCTAGGCATCGTGCCTGGGATGAAGCTCAGCCGACGCGACGAAGACACCGCCCTCCGGTTCCTCGACCGGGGCCCCATGAGCGTGCAGCTCCTGGCGGGCACCATGGGGATCTCCTACGCGGCGGCGCGGGAGCGGGTGAAGCGCCTGCGGGCGAAGGGCTTGCTCGTACAGGTGGGCACCGAGATCGAAGGCCGTACCGTGCGCCGGAAGGTGTGGGGGATGCGGCAGAAGGGCGATTCCGAATGACTCCCTACCGCAAAGGCACTGTCTTCACCAATGGTTTGGTCTGCGTACAGGACGAAGGGGCCCCCCAGGAGGATGGGCGGCACCTCAAGGTGTCCGATGGCACCAACGTGCTGTGGCTGGGGCCGGGTAAGGTGGAGCGGCTGAAGGTGGAGGCTTACCCTACAGCCTTGGGGTATGTACCCGGCGGGACGCTGTATTGGCATCTGGCTGATGGGAAATGGTAGGGGTGAGCCCGCCCCTCCAAGACTTCTGGGGCACCTTCGCCCACTCCTACCAGCGCGCCGGCATTCTCCAGGCCCTCGCATGGGTGCAGCGCCAGGGGCACCGGGGCTACGGGCAGCCCGGGGGGCGGCTCTCCGGCGCCATCCTCCGGTGGCCCACCGGGTCGGGCAAGAGCTTCGCCGCGGCGCAGGTGGCCGAGGCCCTGGCCCGGCCCACGGTCTTCATCACCCCCGCCCACTGCCGGCTGCAGCTCGCCGGCGCCCTCACCCACTTCACCGGCATCCCCACCATGGCCTACCTCCCGCAGAGCAAGCGCAAGCGGGGGTGGACCGAGTTGGGCCAGCAGCAGGCCGAGGCTGAGGCCCAGGGGGCGCCCCCCTGGTTCGTGCTCGGGTGGAGCAACGTGGTGACCGACGGGAAGCTGCTGCCGGAGCTGGCGATGTTCCTTGCGGAGTACCCCGACGCCCTGGTGGTGCTTGATGAGGTTCACCACATGGCCGACCACCGGATGAGCAAGGCCCTCGCCGGCGCCGACGGGCGCGACGCCTACGCACCCATCACCTCCACCGCTGCGGTGATGCGCCGGGCGCTCCGGGGGATGCACACGGGGCCCACCCTGGGCATGAGCGCCACCCCGAGCACCGACCGGCCTTCGCAGCTCTGGGGGGTGCTGGATGCGGTGCAGCCATTCTCCTGGGGGAAGTCCCGGCCCTTCCGCCAGCGGTACGCGGGGCTTCGGCCCCCCGGGCCCGACGAGTATGGGGAGGTGGAAGACCCCACCATGGTGACGCGCGAGGCCCGCGCCGAGCTCCGGCGCCGCATGGCCGAGGTCATCCACTCGGTGCCCTACTCCACCATCCGCCGCTACATGCCCCCCAAGCGGTACGAGGTCTTCACCATCGGGCGCGAGGACCAAGGGCCCATCCCCCGCGGCGCCCGGCGCACGCTGAAGGCAGCGCAGAAGGCCCAGGAGGGGCTGGAGGATGCCGAGCTGAGCGTGGCGGCCTGGGTGAAGACACCCGCCACCGTCGCCAGGTGCCTCGAGCTGCTGGGAGGGGGGGAGAAGATCCTGCTCTTCACCGAAGAGGTGGCCCACGCCGAGGAGCTGGGTCTGCGCATCGGCAAGGGCTTCTCGGGGGATCTGTGGGTGGGCCACGGGGGGCACTCTGCAGTCGAGCGGGAGCAGATCCGGCAGTCCTTCATCGGGCACCCGGGGCCCTGCATCCTTGTGGGCACCCGACCGGCCTGGGGGGAAGGCATCGATCTGTACGACGCCAGCAGGACCATCCTCGCGGCACTCCCCTGGACCCACGGGGATCTGCTGCAGGTGCTCGGGCGCGGCCCCCGGCTGGCGAGCAAGAGGCCCTGGGTGGGGGAGTTCCACCGGGCCGTGGGCACCCGGGATGATCGGGTCTTCGAGAAGATCATCGGGCGGCTGGCCGAGCTGGGGGAACTTCTACCCGATGAAGCCCTGGATGCCGTGCGGGACGGGTTGCGGGGGACCACGGGGGCCGAAGTGCTTTCAGGGATGCTCGCACGATTCGTTGCGCAGTGCGAAGGCCCTAGCTAGAGTCGCTAGGCCCGGTTGGGCAGGAGGAGCAGCATTGATGCGCAAGAAGACATCCATCCGACCTACCACAAGCCCTGAGACGGCCATGATCCTGTTTGCGACTCTGATGTGGCGAGCGGCGCATGGGCCCAAGGATCTTCGGATCTTCGCCCGGAAACTGCTCAGGGAACCGAACGAAGACGGGCGTATGTCCGAGACGATGGGGGAGGTGATGGGTCCCCGCTCTCCCCAGAGCTGGGCTGAAGCGGTCATGGGCCTCCTAGGAAATGGTGCTGGAAACACCGTGGGGCTGAGGGGACGATTGACAGGAGGACGGACCATTGGGGGCTACTCCCTGACGGTTCACCCGGGAGTGAAGCTCCCCGAGGAGATCCCCGACCGGATCTGGCAGACCATCGCCCAGAAGCACGAAGCAGAGCCCGTCACGGATGAAGACGTGGCAGACATCCAGGGGATCGGTGCGGGAGAGGCAGAAGGGGAGCGGGAAGAGCCTGAAGCCCCTTCGGGGCAGGAGAGCCCCCCTCTCCCCTGGTTGGTGTCCTATGTGGAGAGCCTGGGAGTCCCCTACTCCGTAGGCTTCGCTCTGCACAAGATGATCGACGCCTACACCCGGAAGACGGGCAAGAAGCAGGAGATCACCATCAAGCGGGCTGTGGGTGCGCTCGTCGAGCACGCGGAAGCATGGCGAAAGAACGGGACCTTCGATGGCTGATTCCCCCATTTACATCCACGCCGACACCCTCGGCCTCCCCTCTTCCAAGGCCCCCCACCCCCCCGTGGTCGCCGTGGGCCTCGCCTCCTGGCAGCCCGATGGCAGCTTGACGGTGTGGGCGTCCCTGGTGAAGCAGCCTGCCGCCCTGGTTCATGCTCCTTCGTCGAAGGGGGCGCTCCGGGCCAACGGCATCCCCCCCGAGGACATCATCAACGCCAAGCGGTCCCCCGGCTCCCTGATGAACGCTCTGGCCCTGCGCCTGCGAGGGCGGGAGCTGCGGGGCTTCAATCTGCCCTTCGTCCGCGCGTGCTTCGACTGCCGGCCCTGGCTGGAAGGCCACACTGTCGGGGCCACCTGGGGCATGGACGTGATGGGCCTGGCCGCACGGCGCTGGGGCTCCGGGGCCCGGATCTCCTTCCGCAAGGCCCTCCAGGGGGCCATGGAGGAAAGGGCCGATGTCTCCCCCCGCACGGTGCTCCGCGGGGGGAAGCTGGGGCAGGCGACGGTCCATTCCCTCGGGGTGGGTCGGAAGGTCGCCCAGATCGCCAAGCTGGGGAAGGTGTTGGAGGCGGGCCGTGGCAGCTAAGGCCGTCTCCACCGGCCGCTCTCGTCGGGGGTGGTCCTTCTACGGCACCTGGCGGTCGTGCCCGCGCAAGTGGGCCTTCATCTACCTTGAAGGCCGGGACCCCATCGTCAACGGGGGCCCCCTCGCCATCGGGACCATGGTTCACGAACTCCTGGCAGCCACCCTCCTGAAGCGGATGGGGCAGGAGGCCCACGCCACCGACGCCCGAATCGAAGCGAAGGTGCGGGACACCATGGGCCTTGACGACGACGGCGCCGAGCTCGCCAAGCGGGTTTCCCGGGAGTGGCGAGCAGCCACCCTCTCCGAGACGGACAAGCCCATCGCCGTCGAGAAGGAGTACGCCATCCGCTTCGTCCCGCTGAAGTCTGGGCGCATCCGCAAGGAGCCCGAGGAGTCCGGGCGAGGGGTGCTCTTCACCCACCGGGTAGACGCCACGATGGAAGACCTACGCGGGGGGATCTGGTTCGATGACCACAAGACGACGTGGGACCCGCAGGCCGCAGCCCTCGACTACGGGATGAGCGGGAGCCACCACGGGGATTGGCACCTGGGGCGCTTCCACTTCCCCGGGCGCTTCCGGGGCCCCCGGCTCAACTTCTTGCGCAAGGGTGCCGACGTGGTGTCGGGCAAGCGGCGACCGGCTGCAGCTCCGCGGATGGTGGAGGAGTTCCCTCAGCAGCTCGTCACCATCGCCCGGGAGATCACCCACTGGCGCAAGCGGACTCGAGATCCGTGGGAGTACCCCAGGGCAGGGGAAGCCGTCTGCACCCGGGACAAGTGGGGGCACTGCCCCTTCCTCGATCTCTGCCGATTCGGACCTGGGGGGCAGTAGGGCGTAGGTCAGGCCCCCGCGAAGTCGGGCACCCAGCCGAACAGCGCCATTCGGCGAATCGTGACGGTCAAGTCGGGGCCGTTGTTCCGCCCGAAGTCAAACTGAAACCAAGAGTCAGCCGGCGTGGGCCTGCTGTCGTCGGCGGTCGTTGGGTTGTCATTCCATGCGGTTCGCCGTCCGGCTGTCCACCCGTCCCAGGGAACTCCGTAGGACGCGCGGAAGTAGGACCGGGCCTGCTGATCGCTGAAGTCAAGGCCCATGCAGTCGTAGACCGAGCCATTGACGTTCGCGCCGATAGACGGGGCACCTCCGTCGCGCTGGTACGTGCCGCTATAGAGCGCGTTCGCGTGCCCGCTGATCGCCGTGTGGGTGCTCGTTCCCCACGTCCGAGTGCCGACCGCCAGTTTCACGAAATGGAAGTTGCTCGCGATGTTGCTGGTGTCGAGGTCGAGAACCAGCGCCACGCGGTCCTGGGCCTTGATGCCTGGATACAGAGTCGAAAGCTCCTGCGCCAACCCAAACGGGCTGTTTGAGTTGCTCGTGGCGACGAACCCGACCCCGTTCTGAAACCGCGCTTCGCTGACGTAAGCCGAGCCGTGAACCGTGTCGTCGGTAATGTCCCACGTCGTCACGCCCGTGCTGTCCTCGTAGGCGCCCTCGGTTAGCAGGTCGTGGTCGTCCTGCGCCGTGCAGTCGAGGTTCCAGAGCGGGCGCCATCCCGTGATGATGGCGCTGCTACCTCCCGAGGACGGGGTGGGCACCGTCTGGGTGACGTTGGGGCCGTTGGGGACAGTCTGCGTGACGCTCATGCGGGAGAGCGTACCACCGGGGCAGGCGCGCGCTGCTACCATCGCCCCATGGAACCGTCAACCATCGCTGCTGCGGCCTTCATGGCGGGGGGAGCTCTGCTCCTGTGGCCCACCCGAGAGGGCTTCGCCCTGCCGATGCCGCCCCGCTACAACATCATCGGGTCCGACTTCGGGCCGCGGGTCCACCCCATCCGCAAGACGACGCACCAACACAACGGGATCGACCTGGGGATGCCCACGGGCACGCCCCTGTACGCGGTGGAGGCCGGGCGCATCGTGAGGGTGGACAAGGCCGGCACCGGGCGCGGGGTCACCAACGGCAACGCCGTTTTCCTGAAGGGGGGCTCCGGCCTCACCTGGGGCTACCTCCACATGGACTCCACCGCAGTACGCCCCGGGCAGACCGTCCGCGAGGGCCAGTTCCTCGGCCGAGCTGGGAACACCGGCAGCTCCACCAGCCCCCACCTGCACTTCACCGTCTGGAAGAAGGCGGGGACCTTCCTCGACCCGGTGGACCTGTACCCCCGGGGCACCTGGCGCTGGAAGCCGGGCAAGCGGATCGCCTGACCATGCAGAAGCAGACGCGGATGGGGCGCCCCTGGGGCAACTGCCTCGAAGCCTGCTACGCGGTGCTGCTCGGCGCCGATGTCGAGGACATCCCCGATCTGCGGGTGGATGAAGCCCTCGCGCAAGGCCGGGGGGAAGACGAGCTGGCCGAGGCCATGCTGGCGAAGCGCCCGGCCTACCTGCGCCGGCTCCTGCGAGCTGCGGGCTACCGGGTGCTCCAGGGGCCGGGCTACCCCCCGTCCCGGGCGCTGGCCCGGAGCATCACCCCGGGCTGGTGGATCGGGCACGGCCCCGCCGACCGAGGGCACCACCACGCCGTCCTCTACCGAGGGCGCGCCCCCCACCCCCGGGCCTGCGCCTGGGACCCCTACCCCGGGGGCAACGGGCTGCAGCAGGTGGCGAGCTGGACGGTGGTGCTCCCCCCTGCGGGATAGCCGCCCATCCGGTCCGGGTATAAACCCCCGGAATCAGGGCCGAATCAAAAAAGGTGTGTAAAAGGCTTGACCCCTAGCTAGGGCCTAGCTAGATTCTCCTCATCAACGGGGCGCACGACGCACCCCAGGGGAGAATGACCATGAGCAAGCAAGTTACCTTCGGCAACGGAACCGGCACTGGCTACCCGGATGACGGCAAGGAGTGGAACGTGCTCGCTGATGGCGAGCCGGTCGGCCGAATCGAGAGCCACAAGAAGCGCGAATACGGGTGCACCGGCGCGTGGGTAGTAGCTGGGTACACCCTGAGCGATGACGACAAGCCTGGGTACATCAAGACGTTTGCTGTCAGGGACTACAGCAACGCCCGCCAGGCATTCGCCGCGGCAAAGGAATGTGCCCGGTCCTACTTCTCCAAGGGAGTCTGATCATGACCTACACCAGCATCACCGATCTCGCCGCCTGTATCGAAGACCTCATGGGGTCCGAGGGCGATTCCGCTGAAGCTGCCATCATCGCCCAAGCCTGCTGGGAAGACGGGTGCCGCAGCGATGAGGCCCTGGCCGAACGGTGGCCCACGGACGAAGCCTTCTATGACGAATGGGATGAGGCCCGCGCACAGGAGGAAGCCCCCGAGTCCTCCTCCTACACCACCGCCGACACCCTCACCGACTCCCAGATCAAGGCCCTTCGCAACGAAGCCATCAAGGCAGGGGACTACACCGTTGCCGCCTGGTGCATCCTCCTCATGGGGGAAGAGCACGAACTGGAAGGAGCCGAGCCCGGCACAGAGGTCTTCGACACCCTCTGCGCGTACAACGCCGGGGGGCTGGATGAGCCTTACCTCCGCTCCATGGTGGCGGAAGTCATCGCGGAAGCCGAAGCCCAGGACGACGAGGAATGAGCCCCCGCTCTACCCCCGGCCGGGGGGGCACCGCCCCCATCGGGGATGCCCCCCGCAAGCGCATCAATGCCACCCTCGACCCCAAGCTCCTGGCAGACGTAGACGCGATCTGCCGGCAGCAGGGGATCTCGCGGTCCAGCGCCATCAACATCGCCTTGGCCCTCTGGGTCGGAAAGCAGCCCCAAGGGCGTTGAAGTACCCCCGCAGAACCTCAGAGCCCCCGCCGGTTGATTCCAGCGGGGGCTCTTCGGGGTTGGGCGGATGAAGCGGTCGGCGCGGTGCGGGACCGATGGAGGAACCCTAACACCGATGGTTCGTAGGTGCATGGATCTTCACACGGAAGTGCCTGCTACCCTTCCCCCATGGAATCCATCTTCTCCTTGGGTGGTGTCGGGCTTCTGGTGGCGGGGGCCTCTGCTTTCGGCGGCTGGTGGCTCCGGCGACGGGCAGACGTGGCAGCGGATGGCTCCGTGGAGCGCCCCTACCCCCCGGTGACCCAGACGCCTGACTCGCAGCTCTACTCGCCCCCCCGCAAGACCCACCTCGACCCCAACGCCTTCGCGGGGCTGCCCCCGCTTCTCCTGGCGCACGCCCTGGCGCTGGCAGAGGCCAATGGGGGGATTCCCAACGGCAACCCCTTCGGGATCTACGCATCTCGCTTCTACTCGGGGCCGTGGAGCGTGGTGAAGGAACGCCGTTGGGAAGGCCGGCGCCAGGTCTACCGGCTGCGGCCCATCGCTCACTTCTGGACCCAGGAGGAGGGGGTGCAGGCCTGGGTGGGGATGGTCGGTGACCGGGCCCTTGCTGCTGCAGCTTCGGGGGACGCCCGGGGCTACCTGGCAGCCCTCATCGACCGGGGGCTCCTGAGTCCGGCCATGGAAGACGCCAGCGCCTACCTCGAGGATGCCCAGGCCATCGCCGCCGCGGTGGCGGATGAAGCGAAAGCCCCCCTCGGCGTCCCCGGGCCGGTGGTCTTTCGGAAGGCCCCCGAGGCGTGAGCGCGCAGCTCCCCTCTACTGCGCTCGCCCACATCCTTGTGAGCCCCGGGCACGACGCGACCACCCCAGGAAAGCGCGGGGTCTTCCTCGACCATGGGGAAGTCGTTGTCCGCGAGTACCGCACGAACCGGAAGGTGGCTGAAGCCCTGGTGCAGCGGCTCCTGACCTCGGGGACCACGACTCGAGTGTGGGACCCCCACGCGGGGGTGGAGATCACCTCGGGCAACTACGAGTGGTCCGACGTGTCGGAGCGGGAAGGGCCCAAGGAACGGGTGCGGTGGGCCGATCGGTGGCTCAGGGAGATCGGGGCGGCGCCGGAGAAGGTGCTGGGGCTCGAGCTGCACACCAACGCGGCGACGAAGAGCTCCCGGGTGAAGGGGGACGGCAGCTCCATCCGCGGGGCCGTGCTCTACCCCCCGACGAAGCGCACCGCGCAGTGGGGCCCCATCGCGCAGAGCCTCGTAGCTGCCTGGAAAGAGCACGGGCCGCTGCCCCTCTTCCGACGCGCCCTCATCCCCCGGGACTACTACTGGAACAAGTACCTAGACGCGGTGCCCATGATCTTCGAGCTGGGGTTCCATACGAGCTGGGCCGACGCCCAGGTGCATCTGAGCCCCGACGGGCCGCAGGCCATGGGAGAGGCCGTCTACCGGGGGCTGCTGCCCCACCTGCGCTGGGGCTAGTCGTCGCGCTCGCGGGAGCGCCGCAAGTCTTCGGTCAGCAGCTCCACGAAGTCGAGCTTGGCCCGGACCGAAGCCAGATCCCCCTCAAGAGCTGCTACTCGGGCGCGGACTTCCGCGATGTTTTCGGACGTGGCGTCGATGCGGCGCTGGGCCTGGGTGCTCAGGTTGGTGACAACCAACATCACGATGCCAGCGAGCACGGCCGACACCACGCGGTCGATGATTCCATACCAACGGGTCGAACCCCCCTGGGGATCTGCGGGCGGATCATCCGCCACTGCCACTCCGTGCGCTCCGCAGGACCCCTTCCACCACGCTCCGCACGGCAGCGTCTTGCGCCTTGTTGGAGACGTGGAAGACATCCCCGGGAGAGTCGGGGCCTTCCGCCAAGGGGATGAAGACGGCTGCAGCTCGTTCAGGGCCGGCGGGCACGATGGTCAGTGCGTAGCTGCGGGAAGGGGCGCAGTCGTCCCCATAGGCTACTTCCCCGAGGTGCTGGGGCTCCTGGGCCAGCGCGACGCCCTGATAGATGCGCAGGAAGACGCGGGCCTCGGGGGGCTCCAGCGCGGGGAAGAGCTCCGTGGCGAGCCAGCCCACCCCGCCTCCGAGGGTGTCCTTGCACCGCAGACCCAGAGCCTCTTCCGCCGCAGGGCTCGCCCAGGCTAGGCGCAAGCCTTCGGGGTCCCTCAGATCCACGTCGTAGACGGCGATGGGGACCGGGGCGTAGGCCAGGGCGGCTGCGCCAGGGTGGGGGACCAGAGCAGACGCTGCTGTCGGAGCTGCGATAGGCACGACCTCCGTGGGGGCTTTGGAAAGGGCCGAGGGAGAGCAGAAGCCCCCCATGACCCCCAGCACGGCGCCCACGGCGGCACCCATCAGGCTGTCGGAGGTGAAGTGCATCAGGAGATCCGGGGGAGCGAGGGGGGGCGATGGGTAACCACGTCAGACGTTCCGCAGGCTGGTGTCATCGGTGATGAAGGCTTCCACGATGGCGTCGAGGTTGGATGCGGCACCCTCCACCGTCACATAGCCCCCCTTGCCGTGGTAGAAGGGCGCCCCCTGGGGGTCGCTCAGCATCCCCACCAACGTCTCCCCCGTCGCGGAGAAGGTGAAGGTGGCTTCGTAGCGCAGGGGAACGGTCGCAGCTCCCGGGTCGCCGTCGTAAATGCGGACGATGATGTTGCCCAGGGTCGCCCCCAGGGTCACCCGGACACCCCGGAATCGCTTGCCCGTGCTCGCCACCCATTCATCCACGTCGTTGGGATCGACGACTTGAAGAGAGGAGGCCTGCGACTCCGACCCGTTGGGGATGGTGCCGGCGGCGAAGTTGATGTCCTTGTTCTGGAGGTAGTCGCCCATGGGTTCTCCTGCGGGGGCGCACGGGCCCTCTCATGGTTCAGACCATACGTCAAGCCCGGCTTTCTGGCACGAAGGGCTTGCGCTCCGGTGAATACTCTAGCTAGGGTCCATGGCGGTTGACGGGTGGTGCCGGGCCGCGGATGGAGGACAGCGTGGCAGATCGGAAAGGGGCGCGGGCCCCGATCATCGCCGTCTACGCTCTGGCGAAGACGGGCAAGACCTTCGACGCAGGGCGCTTCTGCGCAGCGGGCGTGGCCTTCACCCCCGCTTCAGACAACCTGGCCCCCGTGCTTGATGCCACCGGGGTGATGCCTGATGTGGTGGAGGTGAGCAGCGTGTCCGCGCTGAGCAAGCGGCTCGAGAAGCTGCTGGAGAGCGGCGCCAAGCCTCCGGTGATCCTCATCGACGACTTCGACGTGATGGCCGACTTCGAGGCCGAGGTGCTGAACCCGGACAACAGCAGGGGGAAGAGGGGCCATTTGCTCCTGCACTACAAGATCAAGAGGATGCGCAACCTGCTGATCCAGCTCAACGTGCCCACGGTGGTCACCACCGGGCTGGTGGAGCCGGGGCGCCGGGACGACGGGTCGGAGTGGCTGGGGGGGCCGGCGATGCCCACCAAGCCGATGGCGCAGTACATGGTGCGGCTGGCCTCCTTGCTGGTGCGGGGAGAGCGCGAGGGCATGGTGGACCCCCCCGAGTGGCCCGGCCGCTACGTCTGCTCCCCCGGCGACTCCGACTGGATGATGGGGGACCGCTGGGGGGTGCTCCCCTGGGGAGAGCCCGTCCCCATGAGCCTGCGGCAGATCGTGGCCTACGCCGTGGAGAAGGGGCACAACCTGCTGCTGCCCCCGCGGCCCTCGGGCACCGAATGGGTGGGGGAGCTCGCCCGCGCGGTCGAGGAGATCCGCCAGAAGAAGCCCAACGCCCCCATGAAGGCGTTGGGCCGGTGGGCAGCCAAGAAGAGCAAGTGGGCCGGCAAGGACCCCCGACTGCTCCGGTGGGGGGTGCAAGACGGCTGGGCTCGGTACGAGCTGCGACGGGCGCCCAACGCCCTCGACGACTTCAGATAGCCGGGGAGGCCCGGACACCCGCCCCTTCGGGGGCACCAACCGCCCCTGCGGGGGCACCAACGCCCGGTTGGGCAAGGAGAAGCAGCATGCCCTGGAAGTGGGACGCAACCAACACCGGGACCGACACGTCGGTCCAGAAGGGCCCCCCGCCCTTCGCCGCCTACAGCGTCAAGGCGACCTCCCTCGAAGCCCAGCAGGGCACCAACGGGCCCCGCCTGCAAGTGCAGTTGGTGGTCACCAAGGGGGAGCACAAGGGCTCGGAGATCCGTGACTGGCTCCACGCCCCCCCAGCGGACAAGCTCGACGGCTTCCTCGCCAAGCGATGCAAGCGGGCGGTCACCGCTTTCATCGGAGAGGCCAAGGCGGCGCAGTACATCACCAAGAAGGGGGTGCCCTACGCCATGGAGGCCATCGTCAAGGCCGGCAAGGAGGCCGTGATCTACGTGGACGAAGAGGAGATCACCAAGGGCGAGAAGGCCGGTCAGAAGACCTCCCGCGTGCGCTGGGTGCTCCCCGAGGACGCCAAGGCGGCCCTCGCCGGTCGGTGGACCCCCGACGGCGGCGCCGAGGGTGCCAGCGGCGGCACCAACGACGACAGCCTCGACGACGACGACGATCTGGGGGGCGACGACCTCTCCGGCGACGACGACGTGGCCGAAGAGGAGTTCGAGGATCTCGACAACCTCTGAGAGCGACGGCGCAGCCAAGCCCCCCTCCCCACTCCCGGCTGCGCCAGGGGCCGGTCCCGATGATGGGGCCGGTCCCGCTCTTCGGGGGGCACCCCTTCGGCCTCGGAGATCCCATGCCCCTGCCCGCCGACGAGTTCCCCCATGAGTTCCACGACGGGCGCTGCGCCCACTGCCAGGCCACCGAGGTGGCGGTGGAGTCGTTGGGGGTCCACCCGGCCTGCCCTGGGCAGCTCTACGCAGAGCTGGTGAAGGCGCGGGCAACGCCCACCCGGCGCCCCCTCGCCCCCCGGCGCCCCGGCTACAACCTCAAGCTGCGCATCGGCGGCCAGAAGCTCTACCTCAAGACGGGGGAGTACCCCGACGGTCAGTTGGGGGAGGTGTTCGTCACGGCCTACAAGGAGGGGGCCACGGTCCAGGGGCTCTTGGCCTGCCTCTTCATCGCGGTGTCGTTGGGGCTGCAGTACGGAGTGCCCCTCGAGAAGTACGCCAGGCGCTTCCGCTGGACCCGCTTCGAGCCCGCCGGCGACGTGGAGCACCACGAATCCATCACCAGAGCCACGTCCATCCTCGATCTCGTCTTCCGCGAGCTGGCGATCCGCTACCTGGGGGAAGACCCCGGAGAGGGCCCCCAGGAGGATGATCTGCTCCCCGACGCCCTGGGCCGGGGCTGATGGCAGCCAACCTCACCCGGGAGCGCCTGGCCGAGCTGCGGCGCAAGGCCGGCAGCCTCCGGGCGCTGGTCAACCCGAGGACCGCAGAGGGGCGCTTGGCGGCCTACCGGCTGGCCCAGGTGCAGGCCCAGGTGACGGGCACCCGGGGTCCGGCGCCCCTGCTCCCCACCGAGGCCCGCGACATCGAAGCCCTGCGGGAGACGGGCGCCGCCGCCTACAAGGCGCTGGTGGTCGCCACCGACCGGCTGGATGAGCTGGTGCAGTCTCCTACCCTGCGGCTGGGGGAGCGGTACAGCCCCGAGCAGATCCGGGCCTACATCGCAGAGGTGCGCGCCCTCTCTGAAGACCTCAAGGAAGCCCACCGGGGGCTGCTGACCCACGCCAAGTCCGTGGCCCGAAGCATGAAGGCCCGCAGGCAGGGGGAGAGCTGATGCCCGTCGAGCGACGAGAAGAGGGCGAGCCCTGCCTCTGCGGAGAGCCCCTGGAGTGCCCCCAGGGGGCGCAGGAAGGGGAGCAGGCATGGGGGCGGGTCTTCGGGCAGCCCTACCAGCGGTGCTCCTGTGGTCGCCTGTGGGTGAGGGAGAGTGAACAGCCCCGCAGGGTGTGGGTGCTGGGGAAGGAGTGAGGGAAGCCCTCCCCGTCTACGACCCCCGCCCCGACGGCGCCGATTGCGACCACTGCCCCATGCGTCGGTGGGCCGCGGAGGACCGACGGAAGGGCCGCAACGACCTGGCCGGACACCCGGTGCCCGATCAGAAGCCCCGGGGGGCGCCCCTGGCCCTCATCGTGGGGGAGGCCCCGGCGAAGCAGGAGGTGCTGCGGGGGCTGCCCTTCGCCGGCGCCGCGGGGCTGGAGCTCAACAGCCTCTTGGCGACGCAGGGCGTGCCCCGCAACCGGCTGCACATCACCAACGTCATTGCCTGCCGGGCCACGGTCCGGTGGGACGGCAAGGACGACTACCAGGCCATCGAGCGGCGGCTGAAGGCCGATGAGCGGGCCGGGCGCAAGCTGCCAGGGGAGCGCCACCCGGCCCAGCACTGCCGGCCCCGCCTGGAGCGGGTGGTGCGCCGCTTCGACCGCATCATTGCCCTGGGGGGGACCGCGGCGGGGGCTCTGCTCGGGGGGCGCCCGGCCATCCGGTCCATCATGGGGGGCCCGGTCGAGACGGAGATCCTGGGGCGCACCCGCAAGGTGCTCCCCACCTTGCACCCGGCGTCGCTGCTCCCCGGCCGGGATCCCCGGTTCCGGTCCCTGGTGGAAGCCCACCTGCGCCGGGCCTTCCGCTTCTTCGAGGGGCGTCTCCGGTGGCGGGACCCCCTGCTGCGGATCAGCCCCCCGCTGCCCGAGCTGCGGCGCTTCCTGCGGGCCCCGTCGGCCTACTGGACCTACGACCTCGAGACGGACGCCCGGGAGCCCCAGCACGCCCGCATCCGGTGCCTCGCCCTGGCGCGGGACCCCACGGGCTACGAGAAGGCCCAGGGCTACGACTGCTCGGTGGTGGTGGTGGGCACCCGGAGCTGCAGCAAGATCGTGGCGGCGCTGGGGCTGAGGTGCTGGGACGACGTGGCCCGGATCCCGCGGGTGAGGGCCATCCGCCGGGGGGCCGGGCTCTCCCTGGGGGCCGCGGGCCTGCGCTACCTCTACGAGCAGTCCCCGGAGCTGGAGACGGCGAAGGGTGCGAAGGCTGCCAACTACCGCAAGGCCCTGGCGCGGGACGCCGAGGGCGCCGAGCTGGGGCTGGTCTACCCCCGGCGCCGCGACGCGGTGGTGGCCTTGCGCCTGGTGGAGCGGGCCATGGTCGATGGTCGGGCCACCTACGGGTGGAACTCGGCCAGCTACGACAAGCTGGTGATGCTCGCCAACGGGCTGCAGGCCCCCACCAACCACGACGACGGCATGGGCCACGACAGCCTGGGGGACTCCGAAGGGCTGCACGCCCTGGGGGTCAAGGGGTCGCTCCACACCGACATCCCCGCGTGGAAGCAAGACAACGACGGGGCCAAGCTCGCCTGGGACGCCCGCAGCGACCGGGAGCTCTTCACCTACGGGGGCCTCGACGCAGCGGTCACCCACAAGCTGAAGCCGAAGGTGTGGGCCACGGTGGTGGCGCGGGGGCAGGACAAGCCGTGTCCGGGGGACCCGTCGATCACCCTGCCCGAGCTCAACAAGCGGACCCAGGAGTTTGCTTGCAAGCTGCAAATGAACGGGCTGCCCATCGACTTCGCGGCCCAGCACCGGATGGTGAAGCAGCTCGAGGGGCGCCTGGCAGACCTCACCCGCAAGGTGATGCAGCTCGCACCCTTCCCCAGCTTCAATCCCCGCTCCCACCCCCACGTTCGGCGGGCCCTCTTCACCCGCAAGGGCTTCGGGCTGCAGTGCCCCTCGGGGCACTACACCGACACGGGGGAGGCCAGCACCGGGGACAAGACCCTCCAGCAGCTCATCTTCGACGGGGGCCTCTCCCGGGACGCGGAGCTGTTCATCCGCACCGAGCGCAAGGTGCGGGCGACGGAGAAGGCCCTGGGCATGGTGCGCCCCCTGGTGCGCCGGTCGGAGACGTACACGACGACGGCAGGGGAAGAGCGAGAGGGCATCGTCGATGACGACGGGCGCCTACGGGTGTCCCACAACGCCAGCAGGACCCTGGTGGGGCGCCTGGCGACGGGCAACCCCACCAACATCCAGAATTGGCCGAAGGTGATGCGGGCTCTGGTGCGGGCTCGCCCTGGGTACACCCTGCTCGGTGCCGACTACGAGCAGATGCACGGCCGGATCATGGCAGCCCGGTGGGGGGTGAAGAGCTACCAGAATGCCTACGACACCCCCGGCTTCGACTCCCACCAGCTCACCATGGAGTACGCATACGGGGATCAGGTGTGGGGGCTCCCGGGGGCCCCGGAGACGAAGTACCGCAAGAAGGGGATCGGGGGGGCCTTCAAGCGCACCCGCGACGTGATCAAGACCTTCTTCTATGCCTACATCTACGGGGCGAACCTGCTGCAGACGGTGTGGCCCACCTTGCGCGAAGTGGAAGCCGATTGCCCCGATTGCGGGGGGAAGGGCTGCCGGAAGTGCTTTGGCCTGGGCACCGTCTTCCCCTTCGCGGACATCACGGCGGAAGAGGTGGTGGAGATCGGGGAGCGCATGGCCCGCAACTGCCCCGAGATCAGCGCAGGCTGGGACTCCGAGGTGTCTTTCTACAAGGCCCACAAGTACAGCGAAGAGCCCCTGGGGGGCCGGAGGCGGTACTTCGACAACGGCTACAAGCGGGAAGAGGTGATCAACTTCTTCGCCTTGGGGTCGGAGTCTTTCATCACCAACAGGGCCTCCCTGCGCCTCATGGATGCGGGGTGGGGGGACTACTGCATCCAACAAGGACACGACGCGATCGTGCTGGAAGTGCCCGAGGACCGGGTGGATGAAGCGCAGGCGGCTCTGGTGGATGCCATGGAGGCCGAATACCGGCACATCTACGACATCGGCTTCCCCGTCGAACCAGACAGGGGGCCCACCTGGGACAAGGTGTAGCCCCCCGGTTTCTTGCCCTATCCGCAGCCCCTAGCTAGAGTCGCCATCAACATCAAGGGAGTCCCATTGTGCGCCTGATCACCAACTGGAAGCAGCAGGATGCCCCCGAGGGGCGCGTCTTCGACCTGTCCTCCCCCCTCATCCTGCTCACCGGAGACAACGGCTCCGGCAAGAGCGCCGTCTCCGAGGCCCTGGAGCTGGCCCTCACGGGGCAGATCGGCAGCTACGAGCTGCGAAGGAACGTCCGACAGCCCCGGCGCCTGTGGCGATCGAAGCCGGTGGGGGCCGACACCCTCTTCGTGCGGCTCGAGGAACACCCGGCCTTCCCCGGGTCCGTGATCCGGTGGGAGCAGGACAAGGGCACCCGCAAGGCCAACTGGACCATCTACAGCGACGGCGACGACGCCCCGGCCCCCATCGACCCCGACGTGGGGCTGGGTCTGGGCGTCTCCATCGAAGAGATCCGCGACGCGGTGTCGGGGGGCGGGGCGAAGGCCGAGGCGTGGCTGAGCTCCGTGGTGGGGGTCACCGGGGCCGATGCCTACCAGCGCATCAAGGAGGAGTCCCCGGGGAAGTGCCTCACCCTGCTCGACACCCTCCTGGGGATCGACGACGCCGACGACGACGCCCTCGACGTGCTCCCCGCCGACCCCAACGACATCATCAGCGCCATCGACACCCACAAGAAGGCCACTGCGGAAGGTCTGGCGAGAGCCCAACGGTCGCTGGAGGCCAACGACGGCGCCACCCCCGACGACGACGCCCCGGTGGATGCGGATGAGCTGCGCGAGGCGCGTGCTCGGGTGAAGGCTCTGGAAGCCCGGCTGGATGAGGTCGAGGCGGAAGAGGCCCACGTCGATACCCTCGACGGCTGGTTCCAAGAGGGGCGCCGGCTGCAGCGGGACATCCAAGACACCCAGGAGCAGATCGCCCGCATCCGGCAGAAGATCAAGGCGATGCCCCAGCCCAAGGAGGGGCTGAGCGCCAAGGCCGCGGTGGCGAAGGCCGTGCAGGAAGCCCTGCAGGCTCAGGCGAAGCACCTCCCCGAGAGCACCAACTGCCCCTGCTGCGGCCGGTCGGAGTGGGGTGCCCGGGACGCCCGCATGGGGGCCATCGATCGGTTCCTGAAGCAAGCGGGGTCGGCCATGAAGCTGGTGTTCGCCCGGAGGCAGGCTCAGGAGGATCTGACCGAGGCCGAAGCCCGCAAGGGCCGCATGGCGAGCCAGTTGGCCGACATCAAGGCCCGGTTCAAGCCCTGGCGCGACGCCCACGGGGTCGAGCTCTTCAAGCAAGTCAAGGCGGGGAAGTACGAGAGCGCCGCCCCGGGGATCCAGTCCGAGCTGGACGAAGCCCAGGAGGCCCTGCTCGGGCTCGAGTCCCGCCGCAAGCGGGAGCTGGCCGACCGAACGGCCCAGCAGAAGATGGTGGAGGCCCGGACCCAAGCCCTCGACGCCGCCACCGAGCTGCTGAAGGGCGCCAAGAAGGCCCTCTCCAGTTTGACGCGCGCGCGCGTAGGGGACTTCGTGGAGAAGGTCAAGGCCTACTTCCCCGAAGACCTGGGCACCCCGGCCATCGACTTCAAGAAGGCCTCGGTGGACATCGGGGTGGACCGGGGCAACGCCAACACCCCGGCCTTCGGGGGAGCGGAAGCCTGCCTGCTCGTCGCCATCGCCCTCGCCACCGTCGAGGTGAAGCGGGAGCGGGAAGACGCCAGCGCCACGGGGCCCGCCCTGGTGGTGATGGACGATCGGGGGCTCAGCCCGGCGACCGTGCGGGCCGTCTGCGCCCGGCTCGCTGAGAAGGCCGCCCCCGGCGACACCATCATCATCCCCACGGTGGCCCCCACCGTCGGCCCCGAGGGCTGGCACACCGAGAGCTTCTGGCCCGAAGCGCCCGGGGGGAACAGCTCGGTGGTGGATGCCAAGGCTGTGGAAGAGGCCCTGGCTGCGGTGGGGGCGTAGTCGTGGTTGTGCCCGCAGCCCCGAGGTGCGGGTGAAGGTGGTGCAGGCCCGGCGGAACATCAACAGCAAGGGCAACAAGAGAGGGCCGGTGGGAGAGCTGCTGGCCGGGAACTGGAAGGAGTAGGGATGCGCTACATCGAAGATGAAGACGGGTGGAGTCGCTACGCGTTCTCTCCTGGGGAGCGACCTGTGCTGTACATGCGCCAAAGGGTGCTCGCCCAGCGGTTCCACCGCTCAGGCTGGGTACTGCAGCGCGAGGCCAACGGGAATCTCTGGATCCTGGGATCAGGGGGGCCTCACCGCAACCTGGGGCCCATCACCCTGACAGAAGGGAAACGCCAGGTGCGGGCGGAAGCCCTTGCAGAGTGGGGCATCAAGCACCCTGAAGATGTCTTCGCAGATCGCATCCGCCGATGGGTGGCGACCCAGCCCGACATCAAGGAGCACGTCCTGCGCCTGCTCCGGGTCGAGGAAGAACGCCTGGTGGACTTCCTGCGCACGGGTCGCTACGCCATGGGCAAGATGCGGCCCCGGAACGCGGAAGAGGCGATCGAAGGGCAGGCCCAGCTCCGCGGAGTCCGGGCAGCTCTCCGGCTCCTCGAGGATGCCCCGGAGCCTAGCTAGGCCGGAACCCCCCACGGGGGAGCTCCCCAGAGCCCTGCTCCTGGGGGGCCCACCGGGCCGGTTGACCCAGGGGCCACAATCGCCCCATTGTGGTAGATAACCCAATCCTGTAGGAGTCCACACAATGCGGGGTCCCATCCTTTTAGATAATCTTCGCCCCTTCTGCCTGGCGGCCACCGTCACCATCGAAGAGACGCCCCAGCTCAACTTGAGCGCGGCAACGTGCAAGCTCTGCGGAATACCCCTTCCCCAGCGGGCCGGGACTGCGGCCTATCTCCACGTCGGGGGAAGGCACCGCAAGCCCATTTACGTCTGTCATGGGTGCAGGGATGCGGTCCTCGACGCCCACGACCACATCGAGGGCATCAAGGCCAGCCGACGGGGGGATGGGTGAGTAGCCCGTACCACAGGCTGCTGTGGGCCAGGGAGGTGCATCGGGCCGGCTTCTGGCCCCAGCGGGCAGAGCCCGGTCACGTCGAGCACGGAGACACCCTCCGCGATGATCGGGGAGCCGCCTTCCGCTACGAGCTGCAGGGGGAGCTGGGGGTGTTCCTTCCCCTACTCCAAGACTCAGCCACCATCGCCGTGCTGAAGGACGAGACGCGCACTCGCGTGAAGGACCCCAGGGTCCATGCCCGCTTTGACCACCCCATCTGGACGATCGTTCAGGGGCACGGACAGCTCCTCTGCGGAGAGGCAGTGTGCAAGAACAAGGAGGATTGCGCACAGGGGGGCTGCCAGGCACCGGCTGCGGCAGAGGAAGAAGAAGACGCATGGGTGCTTGCCTACATCGGGTCCATGTAGCAAGATTCCACCCGTTGATCGGTCCGTCCGATCTTCCCCCACCCTTCCACACCCAGGAGCCCCCATGTACCTCTCACAAGACAAGGCAACCCCCCACACGCCCCTGGAGGAGCTGGGCCTCTCTGCGGTACTCGCCAAGTTCTACCCGACCGTGGCCGATCTGCAGTGTGCCGCTGCTGCCGAGCTCTACGGGCACAAGGGCATCACCCCGGCCTACGTGCTCGAGACGGTGCAGCCCACCCTGCGCTACTACGGCATCGCGCTGCACGGGGAGCCCACCATCGCCCCCCACGGCGACATCCACCCGGTCATCGAGGCCTTCCGGTCGGAGAAGGAGGCGGACTACCCCGGCATCATCGAGGCCCTGGCGGACAGCACCCTCACCGCGGCCAAGATCGCGGAGAAGTTCGACATCAGCGCGAACCGCGCCGCCGACTGGCGCCGCCGGGCCGGCTACTCCAGCCGCTACGCCCACGCCACCAGCGACCCCGCCGCCACGGGCTACGTCACGGTGGACCTCCGCGCCGTCGCCCACGGGCCCATCACCGCGGCCCAGGGCATCGAGCTCCCCGTGGAGATCACCGCGGACACCACCGCCGGGACCCTGCTCGACCTGGCGCAGTCGGGGGGCTACAACTTCAAGCTGCCCCGCGGCAAGGGGGATTGGGTGGCCTCGGCCACGAAGCCCTCCGGCGACCCCGACGGCGCTCCCCCCGAGGGCGACTCCGACGACGACGATCTCGACGAGCTGTAGGCTACCCCCCCTTCCGCCCTCCCCCACCCAGGGGTAGCCCAACGAGGCGTCCTCTCCTACTCGGAGGGGGCGCCTTCGTCGTTGGGGCCTTTCCCTTCGCCTTGTTCCTGCGGGTTCTTCAGCACCATTGCCGTCTGGTAGGCAAGCTGCCGTAGATCGTCGGCGGTGTGGACATCCGCCGGATCCACCCCTTCCAAGTAGGCGATCCCCGATTCAAACTGCTCTCGCAGCACCTCCGGGGACTGGCCCACCACCACCGCAAGCACTTCGATCCCCCAGGTGACCGCTGCTTTGTTCTCCGGCAGCGTCACCAACCCGGCCTGTTCGGCGTGGTGGTTCTGACTCATGGTGACCCCAACGAGGCACGCCAAATGCTGAAACCAGGCCGGGGGCCCTCCCCCTCCGTGGTGCCCCTTGCTGTGGGCGCTGGGTGCTGCCTGCGAGGCAGTGGCCTGGAAGTGCTCATGGTCTACTTGGCTCATTCGTGGCTCCAGTGGGTGAGTCGTTGTTGCGCGGCCTTCGGGGCTCGACCATACCACCCCTAGCTAGAGCGTGGTACGCTCCCCCTCCACCATCAAGGGAGCTGCTACAGAATGGGCATGAAGCTGCGCAAGAAGAAGGCCGACCCCCAGGGCCCCGAGCCCTTCGTCATCGTCGCGATGATCGTGAAGAACGAACGCGCCAACCTCCCCAAGCTCTTCGACAGCGCCGAGGGGCTGGTGGACGCCTGGGCCATTGTGGACACGGGGAGCTCCGACGGAACCGTGGAGTGGCTGCGGGCTGAGCGGGATCGCACCCGCCGGCGCTGGGTCGGCATGGTCTGGCAGGAAGACCCCTGGCGGGACGACTTCGCCCACAGCCGCAACCTGAGCCTGGACCTGGCCGACACGATGGCCCTGGACCACTGCCCCGAAGGCCGGGAGCCCTGGGTCATCATGCTCGACGGGGACGATCGGGTGCGCAACCCCCGGGCCTGGCGGGAGATCCTGCGGGACTCGGGGGCGGTCATCGTCAGCGCCAACATCTACTCCCCCACCCACAAGGGCACCACTGAGACGGTCCACCAGCTCCGGGCCTGGCGTGCTGGGCTGGGGCTGCGCTATCGCTTCCCTTGCCACAGCGAGCTCCACCCCATCAAGGGCCACACCATCACCCCGGCGCCCATCAACGTCTGCATCAACCATGTGGGCTACCTCGACGACGAGCACACCGACGCCAACTACAAGAGGACGGTGCGGATCCTGCGCAAGCACGGGGAGCCCCCCGCATCGGACCCCGACTCCCTGGAGCACTACCACTACTACCTGAGCCGGGCGTCCCTCATGCTCGGGGACTGGCCCAGCGCCGAGCACCACGCCATGCAGGCCTGCCGGCTCTGGGTGGAGCGGGGCACGGTTGGGCAGAGCCCCCCGGAGCCCTGGATCATCCTCGCCAAGTACCACCTGCGGCACCCCTTCGATGAGTCCGTGGACCCCTTCGGGATGCGGGCTTTCTCCGAGGGGCTTCGGCGGCTGGTGGCGGCTGCCTCGGGGGGGAACGACAACCCCGACATCTGGTTCCACATCCTGCAGCTCGCGGCGCTTGGCTACCAGACATCGAGCCTCATGGTGGGGCTGGGGGCCAACCCCCGAGTCCAGCAAGCCACGACGACCTGGGCCCATGAGATCATCAAGGCCCTGGCGCCCACCCCCATCTATGGGAAGGGGATGGTGACCCCGGAACAGCTCAAGGCCCTGCGCCAGCTCGAGAAGCGCGGCGGGTGAAGGCGCTCACACTCTTCTCGGGGGCCGGGGGGGCTGACGTGGGCATGGCTGCTGCCGGCTGCCATCACGTCCTGGGCATCGAGTGGGATCGGGATGCTGCTGCTACTTCACAGGCAGCAGGATTCCCCGTCATCCACGCCGACGTGCGCAACGCCCTGCTCTACCCCCCTCTGGCTGGGTCCATCGATCTGGTGTGGGCTTCTCCCCCTTGCCAGGACTGGAGCACGGCTGGCAAGCGGGAGGGCGCCCAAGGAGGCCGGAATGGGTGGCCCTGGACCTTGGACGCCGTGGATGCGGTCCGACCCACCTGGCTTGTGGCTGAGAATGTCCGAGGGATGCTCTTCCACAAGAGGAAGCTGCACAAAGCCGAGGGAAACCCGGAATGGCTGCAGGATCCCCGGCAGTGCCCAGCCTGCTGGTTCCGCAAGATGCTGTTGCCTGATCTGCAGGCCCGCTTCGCCTGGGTAGGGTGGAAGGTGCTCAACGCAGCCGACTTCGGAGTGCCTCAGAATCGACAACGGCTGATCATCCTGGCCGGACCCAAGGAAGTGGCCTGGCCTGCCCCCACGCACAGCGGGATTGCCCTGGCCCATGCGAAGTGGACCACAGGCACCTATTGGCAGGAGTGGGGCATGGACCCCGTAGGGGCACCTTCCAAGAAGGAGCAGGGGTGGTTGAAGAAGCCCGATGATGGGCTGCGCCCGTGGCGAACGGTGCGGCAGGCGCTCGGGCTGGGGGGGGTGCTTGAGGCCAGTAGGAATACATCCGCTAACCCCAACCAAGAGCGCCCCCGTTGCACAGACGAGCCTGCGCAAGCGATCGGGACAAAAGGGAACCTGTACGCCAGCCCGCCCGGATCTCAGGCGGTATGGGCCGAGGACCCAAAGCACCGAACCGTCGAACTGGACGAGCCGAGCACTACGATCCGATCCGGCGGCGACGGTCACAGCGCCCCCCCTGTATGGATCCGCGTCGTTGGAGGCGGGCACAACCCCAACAACGCCGACGACGCGCACGCCCGCACCCTGCGCGACCTGACTGACGAGCCCTGCACGACCATCGCGGCGCAGGTGGGCGGGGGGGCTGGGAACGCGGGGACGTTTGTGACGCGAGGCGCTCTCCCTCAGTCGCAGCGCGCGATTCGCCCAGACCTTCCCGCGGATACGCTGACGGCGGGAAGCCCCACAGGCAATCACGCACCGTTCGTCGAGCCAGGCCGCCGCCGTCTGACCGTCGAGGAGTGC
>Ga0180430_10001289_pt1 | contig 24781 bp, 19 predicted proteins | sample SS_ome_9_FD_132999 | JGI IMG/M metagenome (GOLD analysis project Ga0180430, IMG submission 132999) | Hypersaline lake sediment archaeal communities from the Salton Sea, California, USA - SS_1_S_2 metaG | ecosystem: Environmental > Aquatic > Non-marine Saline and Alkaline > Hypersaline >... | reverse complement strand
TGAATCGCGTCCATGATGAGAAAACGGTCCCTGCCTGTGTGCTCCTCGACGGCCTGCCGCTTCGGCGGCGGACGGAAGAAGGTCATTCCGTCCTCGTGCAGCCGCACCGTGCCGCGAGGCGAGAGGGAAAAGTAGCCGCGATCGGGATAGGCGGCATAGAGCACCGCGGAAAGGTCCCAGGTCGGCCGGTCGTGGGGAATCTCCGGCGCATAGGCGATGTAGGACTCGTGGAGAATGTGACGGTCGAACTGGGCGAAGTCTTCGTCGACACTCCGCCAGGGATACTTCGCATGGATCCCGATCTCGAATCCACTCCAGATGATGGGGGTGGGCCAGTTCTCCGCGAGCCGGAGGGAGAGTTCGAGGTGCTTTGTCACGTTGTATTCCCGGTAGCGGTTGTTGTGTTCGATCGTCTGGAAGGCGCCGCCCATCAGCACGAGTTGGCGGACCTTTTTCTCGACGAGTTCCCGCCCCGGAAGTGGTGAGAACTCATCGGGTTCACTTTCGGCGAGCTGCGCGAAGTTGGTGAAGAACCCCACCTGGACGAGGGTGACGGATCCGTCGGGTTGAGCGGCGAGCGTCTCGCGCAGGAAAGGAACCGCTCCCGGGGCATCCGCATTGCTGACGAGATCGTGGGGATACTCGGACGCGAACTTGAGGAAGTCGCGCATCTCGGGGTTGACCCCGTTTCGCACTGCTCCGATGGGGATGTCCGGCCGGCCATAGAAGGTGTTGAAGGCATCGAGATAGGCGGCGGAGCGGGGGTCGTCCTTCGTCGTCGTGATTCCGAGCAATTCGATGACGCCCCGGCTCTGGAGGGTGTGCAGCATGGCGAGAGCCATGGCATCATCGGTGTCGTTGCCCATGTCGGTGTCGAAGATCACCTTGGTCGCCCCGGACAAGTCGGGTTGGACATGGCGCGGAGGTTGGCAGACGAGGTGGACCAGCGCCTCCTGGACGCGAGCGGCCTGCTCCGGTGACATCTTCAGAAAGCGATCCCGTGAGCTACGGGCCGGACCGCGATCGAAACGGGTGAATCCGTCGTCCTCGACCACGACTCGTCCGGGATGGGAGAGATCGAAATAGCCGCGATCAGGAAAGACCGAGTAGAGCACGCTCGTCAGGTCCCAGGTCGGCCGGTCATGATCGGGGCCGCTGTGAAGCAGGTAGGCCTCCTTCACGATGTGATGGGAGACATAGTCGAAATCGTGGGCGATCGATTCGCGGGGATATGGAGCCGAGATGCCCACCTGGAAACCGCTCCAGAAAACGGGAATCTCGTCGGGCCACTGTTGGGCGAGGACCTGCATCGAGGGCACATGGTTGCGGACATTCGCCTCCAGGTAGCGGTTGTTGTCGTTGATGGAGGTGAACGCTCCGGCCATGACCGAGAGATGGTCGACCTTGCGTTGAATCAGGTCTTTGGCGCCCTCCGACTCGAGGAGCGCGGCGAGATTGGTCGCGAGTCCAACCTGAATGATCGCGACGGAATTGTCCTCCGCACCTTCGAGGATGCGACGGATCAGGGTCACGGCATCCTCGGGTTCCTGCGAAATTCCCATGTCGTGGGGATAGCGAAGGGCCTCTCCGTCTTTTTGCTTCACGAGGTGGAGATACTTGCTCTCCCGCGGGGGGAGGTCAGCCCCCACTCCGACAGGAACGTCCGGCCGGCCGTAGAAGGTGTTGACGGCATCGACGAAGGGAGCGGCCAACGGGTTTTCCTTGGAAATCGTCACCGCCAGGATCTCGCATTTGCCCCGGTCGGCGAGGGAGTGCAACATCGCGAGAGCAAGCGCATCGTCGACATCACCGGTGATGTCGGTATCGAAGATGACCGGAACCGGTTTCGCGAACGATGACGAAGCGAGAAGGGTCAGGATGGCGAGGAAACGAGGAATCATGGCCGGACGGTAACGAACGGGAAACCGTAGACGAACAAGCGCCGGAGGCGAAGTGCAATCCTTCACGCAAACGGGGAAGACTCTGCCGCCGCGCTACGCCTCTCGCGGGTGAATGCCTTTGCCAGCGGACAAACTTGCGGATTCGTAGCGTTCCGGTTGCGAGCAAATTGTGGTTCGGTTGGTAATCGAGATCTTGAGACCGTGTGGCACAGAGTTCTTCCGGACGGGAAGCGCTGCAGCCGGGGGATCCGAGTGCTCGGGAATCCCTCACCCGGGATGGTGGATTGCGATCGCGCTGGTTTTCAGCAGGCAGTGGATGGACCGTCCCGGTGCGAGATGGAGATCCGCGATCGCATCGGGAGTGAGTTCGACGGCCATCGGAGTGTCGTGGGAACGGATTTCGAGAAGGCGGCGTTCTCCAATCTCACGGATCCTCTCGATCTTGGCGGGAAAGCGGTTGCGCGCCGAGATGGCGGTGACCGGTTCGGTTGCGACCAGGACGTCCGATGCCGCGATCGATACCGTGATGTTCCTGCCGGGGAGGAGAGTCGAGGGGGGCGCCAGGAGGTGGAGCGCGCCGATCGCGATCCGGGTGAGGCCGGATTCGGATTGCTCGATGGTTGCCTCGTAGACGTTTCGGTAGCCTTCGACTTCGCCCGAGGGAAGGACTGAGGGATCGCTGAAGACATCACGCGGTGACCCCGAGGTGATCACGCGGCCGTCACGCAGGGCGACGACTTCATCGCAGAGCGCCTGCAGTTCGAAGGGATCGTGTGAGACCACGATCATCGGCGCGTCGACGGCGGAGCGAACCCGGCGGAGGTAGGGGAGAAGGCGATCGCGCAGGGGGCGGTCGAGCGCGGCGAGCGGTTCGTCGAGCAGGAAGAGCGCCGGTCCCGCGCAGAGGGCCCTTCCCAGGGCGACGCGTTGTCGTTCGCCTCCCGAGAGTGTCGCGGTGTCCCGCTCGAGCAGGGGAGCGAGTTCCATGAGAGAGATGGCTTCGTCGAGGAACTGCCCGCCTGGGCGGGCTCCGAAAAGGAGATTCTCGCGAACCGTGAGGTGGGGAAAGAGCCGCTGGTCCTGGGGCACGTAGCCGGTCCGGCGTTCCTCGGGCGGGAGCTCGATCCGGGACTCGGTGTCCAGCCAGACCGCGTCTGCGCAGCGCACGAACCCGGTTGCGTTCCGCCGCAATCCGGCGATCGCTTCGAGGGCGGTCGTCTTTCCGGAGCCCGATGGACCGAAGAGCCCGAGAACCCGCGCGCAAGATGTCACGTTCATCTCGAGGGAGAACCGGTTCAACGGCACGCGGAGCCGCATCTCGAGAAGGGGACGGGTCATCGTTTCCGGCGGTAAGGATGGGCGAGTAGCTCCGTTGCGAAGATGGCGAGGAAACCGACCGAGAGCGCGATGGCGACAAGAACGCCGGCCCGGCCGGGATCCCCTCCCTGTTGGGCTCCGTAGATGGCCGCGGAGAGAGTCTGCGTTTTTCCGGGGATGCTTCCGGCAATGGTCACACTGGCTCCGAATTCTCCCATGGCCCGGGTGAAGCCGAGGAGGGCGGCTGCCACGAGTCCCCGGGCGGCGAGGGGAAGCGTCACCCGGAAGAAGGCGGCGAGAGGTCCGCAACCCAACGTCCGTGCGATGGCGGCGAGGCCGGGATCCACCTCGTCGAAGGCCGCCTTCGCGGTGCGAACGACGAGCGGAAAAGACATCACTGCGCAGGCAAGGACGACCCCGCGCCAGGTGAGGACGAGTCCGGGGTCGAAACCGAGTGTGTCGCGTCCGAGTGGACCACCATCGGCGAGGAGTCGAAGCAGGAGAAACCCCACCGCGGTGGGCGGCAGGACGAGGGGGAGGGTCACCAGGCTGAGGAGGAGGCGGTGGCCGGGAAAGGAACGACGGGAGAGAAGGAAGGCCAGGGGCAGGCCGAGCGCCATGACAAGCGAGGTGGCGAGGGCGGCCCAGAAGAGGGTGGAGAAGACGATGGTGAAGAGGGGAGGCACGAGACCGGGCGAACTGAGTCATCTTCCGCTTCGCCCGGCTATGGCGCAAAGAAAAAGCCCGCTTCGTGCCAGGTCACGGCGGCTCGCGAGGATTGCAGGTAGTCGAGAAACTGCTGCGCTCCCTCCGGGTTCGGTGCGTCGGCGAGGATCGCTGCCGGGTAGACGATGTCGGGACCCTCTGCCATCGGCACGAGGCACACGACGTGCACGTCCTCCGGGAACGCCAGCGCGTCGGAGCGGTAGACAATGCCGATGGTATCACGGCGCGCCCTGACCTGCGCCAGGGCGGACCGGACGGTGGTGGTGGGGATGGTTTGGTCCTTCACCCTGTCCCAGAGAGTTTCTCCTCCGTCCAGCGCAATCGACCTCATCCACTCCTCCGCGTAGGTGCCGGCGGGCACGTGGGCGGGATCGCCGATTGCGAGATGGCGGAAATCGAGTTGCGCGAGAAGGGCCGGATCATCGGCCTTCCACGGCGAATCGGGATGAGAGACGACGGCCAGCTGGTTCCTGAGAAAAGGGATGCGGGTCCCGGGCCTGAGGCGGCCCGCCTCTTCGATTTCGTCCATCCAGCGTGGGTGAGCGGAAAGAAAAAGGTCGGCGCGAGGAGCGGCAAGGATCTGTCGGGCGAGTCCTCCCGAGCTGCCGTGATTCACTTTGACCCGTGTTCCCGTTTCCTCTGCGAAGGCGTCGGCGAAAACGGCGACCGTGTCGTGCAGGCTGGCGGCGGCGAAGACGAGGATCTCCTCCTTGTTCCCATCCGGTGGCTGGCAGGAAACCAGGATACCGGAGAGGAGTGGAAGGAGGCCCGCGGGGCGCACCCTCATCACACCGCGCCGGTCGCCTTGCGTCCGACCCAGAAAATGCCCAGCAAGAGGATGATCACGCCCACCCAGGCGGGGTGCGCCCAGATTCGCAGACGTCGCTCGACCGGGTCCGGTTCGGGCAGCCGGGCGATCGCATCGCGGATCGATTCGATCTCGGGGCGGAGCCACACGTCGCCGCGGGTGATGCGGGTGATCTCCTCGAGAACCTCGTGCCGGGCGGGCTCTCCCGTCTTCTCCCTCGCCCCGCCCTGCACGGTCAGCGTGGTCTCGAGGGTGTCACCGGTGTCGGTGCAGGTCAGTTCGACCTGGAAGGTGCCGGGTTCGCCGGGTGAAAAGGCGGCCGTGAACAGTCCCCACTGGGATTCACCACCCGGTTGCAGCCGGATCGAATCGACCGTTCCGGCGGGCGAGGTGATGCGCGCGATGACGGTGGCGGCCTGGAGAGGCTCGCCTCCCGGACTCATCACGTTGGCATTGAGGGTCAGGGTGTCTCCGGTGCGCGGCCGGTCGGGTGAATAGAAGAGCCGGATGGATTCACCACTGGCCATGTTCCGCTGATAGGCCATCCAGCGGGCCACCTGTCCCCAGAACCTGTAGTGGTAGCGGTCCTCGACGCCTTTTCGCCAGCGCCAGGCTCCGTCCGTTCCCATGAAGAGGATCTTTCCCGTTCCGTAGGTCTTGGTGACGATGAGGGGAATCCGGCCGTAGCGGTTCGCCTCGAAGCTGTGGGTCGCGAGCACCTCGGTCCCGGCCTTGGCCCGCTGGACACCCGCGAACCACTGGAACCCCGGCAGGCTGCTCCAGACGTCGGCGTTCTCGTTCTCTCCATCCTCGAGGCGGGTGAGAAGACTGCGCAGGCCGAGATCGGTCAACTCGAACTGACCCGGTGACGGCGAGCCCCACCCCCGCGGCTGCTCCGTGTCGTAGACCACCGGCAGGAGTTCGTCGAGTTCGGTGTCGAGAAGGGAAAGCTGGTTCCCGCGAAAACCGGGAAGAAAGACGAGGCCGGCGGCCTGGGTCGCCACCTGGTTCCGCAACTGGGCGCACTGCTCCGCCGTGAGCTGGCGCGGGCCGATGCCGACGTCGCCGAGGAAGATGACATCGTAGCTCGCGAGATCGGCGGGCAGGGGGAAGGCGCCGAGGTAGCCGGGGCCGTCGCCCATCGCCTCCACGGCGGGGTGAAAGAGGAGGCAGTGTACCGTCACGCCCGGATCGCGTTCGAGTGCGTTGCGGAGGTAGCGATACTCCCAGCGGGGGTACGAGTCGACGAGGAGAACCCGGAGTTCCTCCTTGCGGACCGCGATGGGGGCGGAGACGGCGTTGTTGTCTTCGGTGCGCTCTTCCTCAGCCGGGGGAATCCGAAGGGTGAGGGTGCGTTCGCCGGTGGCAGCGGGCTTCCAGAGAAGACTGTCCTGCACGCGCCCCATGGCGGGCAGGGTGATTTCTTTCGTGAGCATTTCGCCGTCGTCCGTCTCCATCGTGACCGATGTGGAACGGTCTCGCGGAAGGGCGCTCTCGACCACGAAGGGAATGCGAACCGGCTTGCCGGCGATGGCGAAGGTCGGCACGTCGAAGCTGCGAATCGCGAGATCGGGCAGGCGGGTGTCGCTCCCGGCGGGAACGGCGAACACGGGAACGTCGTTCATGCGAAGCCGGGTCGCGGCGCGGGCCGGGGGCGTGCCCGTGTTCCAATCGCCATCGGTCGCGAGCACCACCGCCCGGAGGTTCTCCTGGTCGTCGAGGATCTCTTCGAGGGGTCCGCCGATATCTGTCGCGCTTTCCGGATCGTTCTCTCCGGACGAAAAGGATTGAAGCACGACCTCCACCTCGCCGCCGAGAGGGGCCCACGCCTCCGGATCGGTCAGGGGGGCGACGAGCTCGGCCCGGGAGCGCGCTGGTGCGGACGGATCATCCGGATCGATGGCATCCGCCGTTTCCATCGAGGCGGACGTATCCCAGAGGACCGCCACGACGGGTTTCTCGGCGGGCCGAAAACGCTCCCGCCACTCGGGTTGATTCAGGGTGACCGCGATGAGGGCGATGATGAGGAGACGGAGGCACTCGAGCGCCCCGGTTCCCCAGGCGAATCCACTGCGTTTCCAGATCACAAAACTCACGACCGTGGTGACCGCGAGCAGCACCGCTCCGAAAACGAGCGTGGCCGGGGTCCACGAGAAGGTGAGTTCACTGGCGGTGGGAATCACGATACTGAGAGACAGGGTTGAATCGGGAGCAGGACAGGGTAGTCTCGGGGAGACAACCCTCTTTCATGTCGCGTCGCCCATCATGCGCGGGGCTTCTTCCTCGCGCCGGGGAGGAAGCGAGAGCGCGGCCTCGATGAGAAGGGCGAGAGCGGTCGCAACGAGAAATATCCGCCAGATTTCCGAGGCGAGAGAGCCACCGCTATCGATCTGGTCGCGAACTTCCCGGTAGTCGAGCCCGGCGAAGAGTGTCCCGAGCGCTTCCGGATTCAGGGCGCGCCCGTCGTCCTCGTCGAGCGGACGATTGAGAGCGATTCGCCGATCGGCCTGCGAGAAGGCGCCTCCGTCGAGTTCGGGGGTGAGCGAACCGCCGAGAGCCGAGAGCGTCTCCCACGACTCTTCGCCGGAGAGTGCGTTCGTACCGGTATCCCGGATCCTCGCCCGGGCGAGGGACGATGCCCCCGAGGCGAGCGCCCGTTGGGTCATGACGAAGAATGCGATCCCATCCGTCGCGAGACTGGAATAGCCGGGGCGCGGCAGGGTTCCCCAGGCATAGGCGGATCCCTGAGACGTCCCGATGAGTTGGGAGATGACCTCTTCGTTCTCGCCGGTCCGGACCAGGCCGCGCGTTTCACCCGAGAATCGGCGGGTGCGGAACAAGGCGAGATCGCCGACGGGCAGGGGATCGCCATTGCGTGCGTTGGCGAGGAGCCCGGAATCTGTCCGCCACCAGGAAACGGCGCGCGGGTTCTCCCCGTCCCCGGCCCAGTCCTCCCAACGAAAGCCGAGGAACTCTCCCCCGGATTCCTCTTCACCGGGGAGAAACACGAGGCTTCGCCCTTGCTCGACGAACTGTCTCAACAGGGCGTGTTCGGTCGTGCCGGGTTCCGGAAGAGGCGCGTGCCAGAAGAGGAGCGCGGTGTCGTTCCACGGAATCTCGGCCACGCGCTCCGGTGGCAGGATGACCGTCTCGTGCCGCTGTGCGGGATCGACCGGCGAGCCGGCGGCGGCGGCGAGTGCTTCGGCAACGGTCGTGTCGTCCGAGAGAATGGTCGTCCGCTTCACCGGCGGGGCGTCGTAGACGAAGAACCAGGAGTTGTCGCGCGGATTCCCGTCGGCGGGAAGATCGAGGCGGCCCCATCCGCGGGTGTTGCCGGTGCCGAGGGGCAGGGTATAGCCCTGGAGGACGAGCTCCTCGCCCGAAAGGGACAGATCCGCGACCGAGCGCGCCCCGTTCAGGGTGATCTCGAGAGGAACACGCAGGGGCGGCGTTCCTTCGGCGGGGGCGGGGCTTCGCCGAAGGCGCAAATCCATCACGAGTTCGTATCCCTCGGGAGACGGACGTCGCGTGACACCGGCGGCCGAAACCGAGATGTTTTCGCTGCCCGCATCCGGGTAGCTGAGAAGGAAGAAGCGGGCTCCGTCGATACCGGCGAAGGCGGAGCGCAGGGTCTCCCAGCGGCCGCTGCCCGGTTGCCAGTCGATGGTGCGCAGATCGGATGCGATCCAGATATCGACCCTTCCGGGCTGGTCGGCGGCGAGAAAATCGAGGGCGCGTTGCAGGAGTGCGGGAATGTCCGCAGAGGTGGACGTCGCGGCGGTGGCCGGGATGTCGGCGAGGAGGCCCGGATCCTCGATTTCGAAGGGCTCACGTGTCGCACTGTCGATGAGAACGACCCGGGCGCCCCGCGTCGTCTTTTCCAGCATTTCGGAGAGTTTCTGCAGGGCGGTGGAACGCTTGGAGGCTCCGGTGTCGAGGTTCTGTTGTTCCATGCTCGCCGACCGGTCGAGAAGAACGAGGACGGTGTCGGCTCCGCCTCCCGCGGTCAGGGCCATCCAGCCGGCGGAGAGGGGACGGCTCGCCGCGAAGACGAGGGCGGCGATGGCGAGCACCCGCATCGCGAGGATGAGCAACTGCCGGAGCCGCGCCATGCCCCGTGTCAGTTTCTTCGCATTGAGAAGAAACTGCATCGCCGCCCAGTGAACGGTGCGGTGCCGGTGCTGGTTGATGAGGTGAATGACGACCGGCAACAGGGCGAGCGGCAGCCCGAACAGGAGAATGGGCTGGAGGAAACTCATCGGGCGGAGCGGGCGGTCCTCGGGTTCCGGCCGAGGAGAAACCGGGCCAGGACCTGGTCGTAGGGTTCGTCGAAGAAGACCCGGTGATAGTCGATCGAGGTGCGGCTGGCGATCGTCTCGACCGCCTCGAGATAGGCGGAGATGGATTCGCGATATTTCCGGGCGATCAGCTGGGGGTCGGCGAGAATCGCGGGTCCGTCCTCCAGGTCGAGGAAACGGGTCGGACGATCGAAGGAGAACTCGACCTCCTCACGGGCGAGGAGGTGAAAGAGGGCGACGTCGTGCTTCCGAAAGCGGAGGTGTTGGAACGCCTCGCGGAGCGGAGCGGGGTCGAAGAGAAGGTCGGAGATCACGACGACGAGGGCGCGTTGCCGGATTTTCTCGGCCGCCTCGTGAAGGGCCTCGACGAGGCCACTTTTCCCCTCGGCCCGTAACTCGGCCAGGTGATCGAGGACGATGCCGAGGTGCACCGGACCCCGTTTCGGCGGGATCTCGTTGTCGAAACCCTTTCCGCCCGAGAAGAGCGCGGTCGCATCCCCCTGGTGGGCGGCGAGGTAGGCGAGCGTTCCCCCGAGTTGGCGTGCGTAGTCCAGCCGAGTCGAACCGGTCTCGCCATAGTCCATCGATCCACTCGTGTCGATGACGAGACAGAGCCGGAGATTGGTGTCCGCCTCGTATTCCTTGATGTAGAAGCGATCGGTGCGGCCCCACGTGCGCCAGTCGAGCCGGCGGGTGTCGTCGCCGGGGACATATTTTCGGTATTCCGCGAACTCGAGAGACGATCCGCGGACCGGGCTGCGGTGGCGGCCGGAGACGCTCCCGAGCATGGGGAAACGCGAATTGAGCGGCAGGCCGAGGAGCTTGCCGAGAACCTTCGGGTCGAGAAAGGCGCGCTTGTAGGGATCGGACATGAAAGCGGGAATCGGGCGAGGACCCTGGGCATCGCGCTCCGGCTCAGCTTTCCTTGCCCAGCTCTTCGATCAGGCGCGCAATGATCGACCGGCAGGTGATGCCCTCGGATTCGGCGGTGAAAGTCTTGATGACACGATGGCGAAGGACGGGTTCGGCGACGGCGATCACGTCCTCTTGGCGTACCATGTAGCTGCCGTGGAGAGCGGCGCGGGCCCGGGCTCCGAGGATGAGATACTGCACGGCACGCGGGCCGGCCCCCCAACCGACGAGTGGTTCGAGCCAGTCGGGTGCCTCGGGCGTGTTGGGCCGCGTGCGGCGGACCAGGTCGACCGCGAAGTCGTAGATGTGATCGGGGACGGGCACGCGGCGCACGAGATCCTGGAAGCGCATCACGCTGGGACCGTCGAGAATCGAATCGAGACGCGGCGGTGTCGCGCCGGTGGTGGTCCGCGCGATCGTTACCTCTTCCTCGCGGGAGGGATAGTCCACCCCGATCATGAACATGAACCGGTCGAGCTGCGCCTCGGGCAGGGGATAGGTGCCCTCCTGCTCGATTGGATTCTGCGTGGCGAGAACGAAGAACGGTTCCTCCAGTTCGAACGTTCGTCCCGCCACCGTGACCCGGTGTTCCTGCATCGCCTCGAGCATGGCGGCCTGGGTCTTCGACGGCGCCCGGTTGATCTCGTCGGCGAGGACCACGTTGGCGAAGACCGGCCCCTGGGCGAACTCGAACTCGCGTCGGCCGGTTTCGGCCTCCTGGAGAATCTCCGTGCCGGTGATGTCCATCGGCATGAGATCGGGAGTGAACTGGATCCGGCTGAACTTCAGGGAGAGCGTTTCCGCGAGGCGCGAGACGAGCAGGGTCTTGGCGAGTCCCGGCACACCCATCAGCAGCGCGTGGCCGCGGGCGAAGAGGCAGATCGCGAGTTGCTCGAGCACGGTGTCCTGTCCGACGATGATCTTCGACAGTTCCTCGCGGAGCCTGTCGTAGTCGCGCCGCAGTTCGTCGATCGCGGCGACGTCGTCCTCGAGCAGGGAAGCGGAGGACGGTGAATCGGTCGGGGAAGTGGCAGAGGACATGAAAATTCCGGAATGAGTCGGAACCATAGGGCGGGGGACCGGCAGGGGAAAGGGATTTTTGGACGATGGACGGGGATGCGCCCGCCCCTCCGACGGGATCGCGGCGGCGAGGCGCTCCGCTGGATGTTGCCGGACGGCGGGCGAAGGGCGGCATTGCTTTCGACGCAAGTTTCGTCTAGAAGGGCGGACACCGAGTCATGTTCGACGATCCCAGCTTCCGTGCCGCAGAACACCAGGGGACAAACCTGAAGGACCGCCTGTGGCGCATTATTTTTCTCTCGAACACGCGGGCGGGAAAGGCGTTCGACGTCGTACTCCTGTGGATGATCGCGATCAGCGTCATCATCGTGATGCTGGAGAGCGTCGAGGAGATTCACGCCCAGTACCGGGAACTCTTTTTCACGCTGGAGTGGGTGTTCACGATCCTCTTCACGATCGAGTATGCGACGCGCATCTGGGTGGTGCGACACAAGAGGAAGTACATCTTCAGCTTCTACGGGATCATCGATTTCATCTCGATCCTGCCGACCTACCTCACGATCCTGCTTTCGGGGACGCACTACATGCTGGTGATCCGGGTGCTCCGACTCCTCCGGGTCTTTCGAGTCTTGAAGATGGGGAGGCACATGGGGGAGGCGAATCACCTCATGAACGCCCTTCGTTCGAGTTGGACGAAAATCACGGTGTTCATCTTCTTCGTCGTCGCGATCACGATGGTCCTCGGAACCGCGATGTATGTGGTCGAGGGCATCTTTGCGGAGAATCCCGGCTTCAGCAGTGTTCCCCAGTCGATTTACTGGGGAATCGTGACGATATCCACGGTCGGCTACGGAGACGTGACGCCGGTCACGGTGCTGGGAAAGATGTTGGCCACGGTGATCATCCTGATCGGTTACGGGATCATCGCGGTCCCCACGGGAATCGTGACCGCCGAACTGAACGCCCAGCTCGCTCACATCCAGATGGATCAGCGGGTTTGTGAAGAGTGCGGTCTCGAGGGACACGATCCGAAAGCCACTTTCTGCAAGGCCTGCGGAACCAAGCTGCCGGTGGTGGCGGACATTGGTGGCAAAAAGACTTGATCGGTGCGCCTTTTTCTTGGCAAAACCAAACTATCAAGTATTCCCAGATGCCGAAGAGGCGCGAGAAGGGCGGATTTTGTTCGGTTGGTGAGGCGCGGTCGCCGGTTTCCGGTGACCGCGCCTACCGAATGTGGCTGGCCGGGAATCACTTCCCGATGCGGTGGAGGTGTTCCTCGGTCCGGATGTAGATCGCACCGTCGGTGACGGCGAAGGACGAGAGACCGCGTTCGCCGATCTCGTTGGTGGCGACGACCTCCAGATCCTTGCCCGGCTTGATCACCGTGGTCACGCCGTCTTCGTTCTGAAAATAGATGTGACCGCCGGCATAGACGGGGGAGGCCGAGTAGTTCCCGGGGGCGATGCGCTCCTGCCACAGTTCCTCGCCGGTGGCGGCATCGAGTGCGGTGGCGACGCCCGTGTCGGCATTCATGTAGAGGATGCCGTCGACGACGATGGGGGTGCTTTCCTTGGGGACCTGGCGATCGCTGCTCCAGACGATGTGGGAGTCGGTGACATCCCCCTCGCCACCTGGCTTGATCGCGAAGAGAGAGGCGCGGTTGAAGCCGGAGCAGACGAAGAGGAGCCCTTCGGCGAAGATGGGTCGGGGGACGACGGAATAGCCTTCGCCGTAATGTGCCCGCCAGATTTCGGAACCGTCGTCCGGATCGTAGGCGATGACGGCACCGCTGGCCGGGCTGATAACCTGGGTTTCGCCATCGATCTCGATCGCGAGAGGGGTGGCGAAAGAGAATGTGCGCTCGACCTCGACGCCCCGCGGCGTCTGCCAGGCGACGGCGCCGGTTGCCTTGTCGAGGGCGATCAGTTTCGGATCGTCGCCGCCATCGGCGCTGTAGATCAGTTTGTCTCCGACGAGAATCGGCGAACTGCCCGTGCCATGAACCGGCTTGTAGGTGAGGGAATCCTGCGTCCAGACGACCTCACCGGTTCGCGCGTCGACGGCGGCGGTTCCGTAATGACCGAAGTGGGCGTAGACGACACCGTCCTCATGGACCGGGGTCGGAGAGGCCTGGCTGTTCTTCTTGTGCTGGCGCGCCTTCTCGGGGCGAAGCACTTCGCTATCCCAGACCACCTCGCCGTCGGTTGCCCGCAGACCGAGAACCCGGAGTGAGAGAGAATCGCCTTCTTCCACCGCCGTGGTCACGTAGACCGCCCTGTCGACCACGATCGGGGACGACCAGGCGACCCCATCGATCTCGGTGGACCACTTCACGTTGTCGCGGGGGCCCCACTCGAGAGGGACATCTTTCGCGGCCGAATGGCCCATGCCGGTTGGACCGCGGAACTCCGGCCAGTCTTCGGACAGGAGCGGCGAGGTGGTGAAAAGGGAAACGATCGACAGGACGGTGAGGTGACGGACGTTCATCGGCGTAGACTGTCGGCGGGAGGGACGCACCGGCAACCGGAATCGGAGTCCGCATCGGCGCACTCGACTGGGATTCGATTCGCTCCATCTCGACAAATCGGCCGGTCGCGTCTATCGATGCCGCGGTGAATCTCCGCGAACTCCAGGCGCAGCTGGCGCGCTACGATCTTCAGCCGAGTCGAAAGCTCGGGCAGTGTTTCCTCGTCGACGAGAACCAGGCTTCCTGGATCGCGCGCCAGATCGATCCGCAACCCGCGGACGTCGTCGTCGAAGTCGGGCCGGGCTTCGGGGCACTCACCGCGCATCTTGCGGGCAAGGTGGGGCGATTGGTCCTGGTCGAAAAGGACGGGCGCCTCGTCGACTTTTTACGCGAACGCTACGGCGGGGAGGGCAGTGGCGTCGAGATCGTGCACGGGGACGCCACGGCCTACGATCCTCGGCCGCTCTTCCGCGAGGGCGGCGTGAAGTTCATCGGCAATCTCCCCTACTCGAGTGGCAATGCGATCCTGCAGCGATTTCTCGATGCCCCCAGTCCGGTGACGAACGCGGTTGTGATGGTGCAGAAGGAGGTGGCCGACCGGCTCTGTGCCGAGCCCCGCAGCAAGGACTACGGGGTCCTCGGGTTGGTCATGCAGGAACGCTGGGACATCACGCACCTGAAGACGATCGGACCCCGCGGGTTTCATCCGCAACCGGAGGTCGATTCGAGTGTCGTTCGACTGGACCCGCGCTCGCCCGGCGCGCTGCCTCCGCATTGTCCCGAAGTCTTCGTGAAAACCGTGAAGCTCGGATTCTCCCAGAGGCGAAAACAGCTTCGCAACAACCTTCAGATCGATCGCGAGATATGGGATCCGTGGTGCGCGGAGTTCGGGTGGAAGCCGGGGGTCCGCGCCGAGGAGCTGTCGATCACCGAGTGGGTGGAACTCGCCAACCGGATCGAGCCTCATCCCTGTGCCGGTCTGCCGCCTTCATCCACGGAGGAACTCGAGGTGGTCGATGCGAACGACGAGGTCACGGGTCGACTGCCGAGGAGGGAGATTCACGAACGCAAGCTCCTCCACCGGGCCGTTCACGTCTTCGTCACGAGCCGCCATCGTGACGAGATTTTCCTGCAGAAGCGCTCCCTGATGAAGGATACGCATCCCGGCAAATGGGACAGCAGTGCTTCGGGACACGTCGATCCCGGGGAGAGCTACCTCGCCTGCGCGGAGCGGGAACTGTGGGAGGAGATCTGGGTTCGGCCCGCGGAATCCCTCGAGCGCGTCGTGCGACTCGAAGCGGGCGAAGAGACCGACCAGGAGTTCATCGAGGTCTTCGAAACCCGGGCGGCGGGACGGATTCGCATCCACGGCAAGGAGATCGACTGCGGGCGGTTCTTCCCGGTCGAGGAGGTCGAGCGGTGGATCGCGGCTCGTCCCGAGGATTTCGCGACCGGTTTTCGCACCTGTTTCGGGGCATGGAGGCGGCGTGAGAAGCAGGACGAAAAAGGGAGGGCCTAGCGCCGGTTTTTCTGGAAAGACGGGACAATCGATCGTTGGAAGAAGGGAGTCCGGCAGACCACAAATGGAAGATCGAAAACAGATGCTCTCAATTCACGTGACCCGCCGTGTCGTTTTCCTCGTCGTGCTGATGGTAGTCAGCGCCGTTGTCGTCCGGCCGACAACCGGCGAGGAGGAAAATTCGCCCTCCTTTTTCGGCGGAGGCTTGTCCGACATCAACAGCTTCGATGACAAGCGGGCGGAGAAGGCGATCGCGAAATGGTCCGATCCCGAGGGGGAGCAGGATGGCGAACTCCTCTCCGGTCCTCCCTTTCACTGGGACGCGAGCGTAGTCGGGCGCCCCGTGTTCCTCCGTGTTGTGAAGAACGACAACCGGAAGGGAATTCTGGAGGCGTGGCTCGAGGATCCGTCGACGAAGAAGTTCGCCCTCTACAAGACCTACCGTATCGCCTTCTACAGCGGGGGATTGGGACCGAAGACCGAGGAGGCGGATCTCCAGGCGCCCGAGGGATTCTATTTCGTCACCCGCAGTCGGTTGAATCCGAAGAGCAGCTATCACCTCTCCATGGACATCGGGTATCCGAATGCCTTCGACCAGGAACTCGAGCGGACCGGCAACCTCATCATGATACACGGGAATGCCGTTTCACTGGGGTGTTTCGCCATGACCGACTGCTCGATCGAGCAGATCTACACGCTCGTGCACGAGGCGCTCCGCCGGGGTCAGGGCGTGGTACGGGTGCACTGTTTTCCCTTTCCGATGACGGAGGAGAACCTGTCGGAGCACGCCACCAGCGAGCACTACCCGTTCTGGCGGAACCTGAAGGAAGGGTGGGACTGGTTCGAGACGCATCGGCGTCCTCCGAATGTCGAGGTGGAGAACGGTCGCTACGTGTTCGAGGAACGGTAGGTCCGGCCTGTTTTGTGTTTTCGTGCTGATCCTGGCGGTGGAGACGGCTCCGGAGATGGAGCATTCGCAGGCGCGTCCACGAGGCGGAGCTCCGGGAGCGAATCATCGACGCCGTCCGCGGCCCGTGGCGACGTGACGATTAATGAGGGTTGGCTCCCCCGGGCTCCGGCATGGTAGAATGAGTTCGATGGATCCCACGCGCATCGAGCAGCTCAGAGATCCGGCCGCCTTCCCGGGCAATCCGGAGACGGTCGAGATCATCCAGACACACCTCTCGGTTGTCTGTCTTGCCGGTGAATTCGCCTACAAGCTGAAGAAGTCGATCCGGTTGCCGTTTGCCGACTTCACCACGATCGCGAAGAGACGATACTTTTGCGAGGAGGAACTCAGGCTGAACCGCCGCCTGTGTCCCTCGATCTACCTGGAGGTGGTCCCCCTGTGCCTCGATTCCGGGGGGCGACCTCGATTCCGCGCTTCGGGTAAAATCGTCGATTATGCACTGAAAATGAAACGATTGCCAGCGGAACGGATGTTGGATGTCCTACTCCAGCAGGGTGCGGTTTCGGAGACGGAGATCTCGCAGGTGGCGCACATCGTCGACCGGTTTCACGAACGTTCGGAGCGAAGCGAGGAGATCGAGCAACTCGGAGGGCCCGAACGGTTGCGCGGTTCGGCCGAAGCGAATTTCGAGGAGACCCGGGACATGGTGGGAGAGGTCTTTTGTGCGGAACTGCATGCAGCCCTCGACCGGAGATCGCGGATGGACTTCGATCGGTGGTCACCCCTCCTGGATCAGCGACGGAAGGAAGGGCGAATCGTGGATGGACATGGGGACCTCCACGCGCGAAACATCTGTCTCTGCGATCCCATCGCCGTCTACGACTGCATCGAATTCGAGCCCTCCTTTCGCTGCGGCGATGCTGCGAACGATCACGCTTTCCTGGTAATGGACCTGCGGTTCCGGGGACATCCCGAGCTGTCCCAGGCCTACGTCGAGGCGGTGATCGAGGAATCGGGTGATGGAGGAATGCGGGCGATCCTCCCGTTTCTGGTTCGCTACCGTGCCCTGGTCCGAGCCAAGGTGTCTGCCTTCGCTTCGTGTGAAAAGGAATTCTCAGGTGAAGAGAGGGCGCGTTCGGCCGTCACGGCGTCTCGCTATCTGCGACTCGCCGGAGCCAGCGCATTCGAGGAGAGCGGTCCGTGGTGGCTCGTCGTTTGCGGGTTACCGGGCACGGGCAAGTCGACTCTGGCATCCGAACTGGCTGACGTCTCGGGCTGGCCCGTGGTCGCGAGCGACGTGATCCGGAAGGAACTGGCAGGCGTGGCGCCGGACGAGCGACTCTCCGCGCCATTCTACCGGGAGGAGTTTTCGCTCCGCACCTACGATGAGCTGGCGAGGCGGGCGGCCGAGGCAACTCGAGCGAACCCTGTCGTGATCCTCGACGCGAATTTTCGGAAACGAGATCAGCGCGAACGACTGCGCGAAGCGGCCGCTACCGCCCGTGCGCGAATAGCCTTCTGCGAGTTGCGTCTCGACGAGGAAATGGTGCGGGAGCGGCTGCTGCGGCGTTCCGGGGACGGAGGCGCGGTCAGCGATGCCGGGTGGGCCGTCTACGAGAAGGTGAAGGATTCGTTCGAGGCGATCGTCCCACTCGAATCGGAGCTTCTCCTGACGATCGACGGAGGCGGGGACGACGAATGCGACAGGCTCCTGGCAAGGCTCCTGGCGGCCTGAAGAGAATGAGAAAAGCCTTGCCTGATTCCAGATATAGCTGTATAGCGATACATGATTTACTCTCGGAGGGTGGTTCTGGCCGGGATGGCGTGCGGGATCGTTCTGACCCTGCTGGGCGGACTTGATGGGGAAGCCGGGCCGAAGGGCGAACGAGGTGACCGAGGGAAGGGCCCACAGGGAAGGGGATTGTCGGCGGAAGCCCGGGATACGATTCATCACCTGTTCTCCTCTCATCGCTCCATCGCGCGGAAGGTCGAAGTGACCGACACGGGATACCGTGCCACGACAACGTCGTCGGATCCCGAGATCGAGGCCTTGCTGCGGACTCATCTCAAGCAGATGAAAGCACGGTTGGAGTCGGGGCGAGCCGTGAGGCGATGGGATCCCGCATTCGATGAGATGATGGAGCATTATGCCGACATGCGGGTTCACGTTCGCAACGTCCCCGGGGGCGTCACGGTCGAGGTCGTGGGCAAGACACCCGAGGCGATTCGAGTGGCTCGGAATCACGCGAAAGTTGTCAGTTCGTTCGTGAAGAACGGTCCGGCCGAGGCGGGGAAGGAGCATCCTCGGGTTGTGTTTTAGTTTTGGCGTAGAAAAAGTATCGAACGCGTTACAAATCATATGAAACCGGGCATGAAATTCACTCGACTCTCCGGCCGTGCTGCGGCTCCGGCAGTCCTTTCCCTTTGGATCGCTTTTTCGGTGTCGTGCGAGAAGCATGACCCTCCCCCGGTGGAGGTCGATGGGGGTGCGCCTGCACCGGAGGAAGTGGCCCGTGTGGTGAAGGAGGGCGAGGCCGTCGCAGGCGCACTGATGAAGACCCTGGGTGCCCAGCTCAAAGCCGCCCTGGAACAGGGAGGGCCGGTTGCGGCGATCGAGGTGTGCCAGCAGGTGGCGATGCCGCTCACCGATTCGGCCGCGGGCGGTCGAACCGACGTCGCCATCGGACGAATCACCGATCGGCCACGGAATCCGAAGAACGCCGCCTCCGTTTCCGATCGGGCGGTCCTGGCGGAGTTGAAGTCGGCTCTATCCGAGGGAAGCACGGAACCGGTGATCCGATGGGAATCCGAACGCGCCTCGTATTACAAGCCGCTCGTGATACAGGAGGTCTGCCTGAACTGTCATGGCGATCCGGAGACGTTTCCTCCGCCGCTCGTCAAGGCGCTGGCGACACACTACCCGGATGATGCCGCCACCGGATACGAACTGGGCGAGTTGCGCGGGGCGATTCGAGTCGACATCGACCGGAACTGACAGGATTTTCATTCCATGAACAGCCGCATGTTTCCCGTAGTGATCGGTCTTTGCAGCCTATGCCTCACGGCGGAGGCGCAGGACGAAAGCGTCAACCCCGGGATCAACGATTCCTTCCTCGACCCGGACCCCGGCACCTTCGTCGAGCGCTTCGAAAAAGAAGGGCGCGAGGTCTACGACAACCGCGAGACGATCGTCGATCGACTCGGTTTGCGTCCGGGGATGGTCGTCGCCGATGTCGGGTGCGGAACGGGGCTGTTCACCCGGCTGATCGCGCCGCGTGTCGGGAAGGAGGGAAAAGTGTATGCGGTCGATATCGCGAAACGTTTCGTGGATCACACCGTGCTGACCTCGCGCGTGCGCGGATGGAGGAATGTCGAAGGCGTGGTGTGTGCCCAGGACGACGTGATGCTCGCCGAAAACTCCGTCGACGTGGTTTTCATCTGCGACACCTATCACCACTTCGAGTTTCCGGCGAAGACGATGGCATCGATTCGCCGCGCCCTTCGGCCGGGAGGGCGGTTGTTCGTTCTCGATTTCGAGCGCATCGAGGGGGTGAGCAGTGACTGGATCCTCGGTCACGTGCGGGCGGGTCAGGAAGTCTTCACCGCGGAAATCGTCGAATCGGGATTCGAACAAGTCAGGGAGTTCGATCTCTTCGAGGAGAATTACTTCCTTCTCTTCCGGCCGGTCGAGCGGTGAACGAGTCCGGACCCGGATTTGTCGGACCGGGCTCGACCCGGCCCCTGGGAAGAAAGGCTATTTTCGTACCATCCGCCGATAGGAGCCGTCCATGCGGACCTTGGCGCCGAACTCACGGGCTCCCTTGGTTTGAGCGGGAAGGGACTTGTTCCAGAGGATCTCCCAGTAGGTTTCGTCGCGCAGGGCGCCCTCGCTCTTCAGGTTGATCGAGGTCGGGAAGATCTCCCCGTAGAGTCCGCGTTCCTCCAGGTCCTGCTCGGCCATTTCGAGAGCGGCGCTCGCCTTGATCAGCGGCGGAGTGTCGGCGAGGGCGACGAGGGAAAAGGAGACGGCGACAACGACGGCGAACACGGATTTCATGAAGCCAAGGTAGTGGGATTGCGGCGGGACGCAATGGGGAGTCGGCGGCGATCAGGTGATGTGCGCACCGACCGCTTCGGTGTAGACGGCGTAGACCGATGTGCTCGCGGTCATGAAGAGCCGGTTCCGGTCGCGCCCGCCAAAGCAGACGTTCGAACAAATCTCGGGCAGGAGGATGTGGCCGATGCGCTCGCCTTCCCCCGGTTCGAAAACATGCACGCCGTCGTAGCCGTCCCCGGCCCAGCCGGCGCTGGCCCAGATGTTCCCGTCCTTGTCGGCGCGGATGCCGTCCGCTCCGCCGCTGAAGTCGCCGAATTGCATCGAGGCGAAGTCTCGACCATTCTCCAGTGCTGTGCCGTCGGAGGTCACGTTCCAGACGCGGATCTGCTTGTGGGCTCCATCGGGTGGCGTGCCGGTGTCGGAGACGTAGAGCTGCGTGTAGTCGGGCGAAAAGCAAAGGCCGTTCGGCTTGACGATCTCGTCCGTGACCTTGGTGATCGATCCGTCGCCGGCATCGATCCGGTAGACCGCTTCCTTCAGATGGAGGGGACCCTTTTCCCCCTCGTAGTTGCCCATGCTGCCGTAGCCGGGATCGGTGAACCAGATCGCCCCGTCACCGGGATGGACGACGGCGTCGTTGGGCGCGTTGAAGGGCTTGCCCTCGAACTGCTCGGCCAGCACGGTGGTGGAGCCGTCGTGTTCGTAGCGAACGACCCGGCGCGTTCCGTGCTGGCAGCTGATCTGGCGTCCCTGGAAGTCGAAGGTATTGCCGTTGCTGTTGCCCGAAGGATCGCGAAAGACGCTGGTCTTCCCGTTTTCGTCGAGCCACCGGAGCTGCACGTTGCTCGGGATGTCGGACCAGAGGAGATAGCGGCCCACGCCACTCCAGGCCGGTCCCTCCGCCCACAGCATGGTGGGGCTGTGATAGATGCGCTGGATCGAGGTATTGCCGATCCGGTATCGGTTGAACCGGGGATCGAGGGAAATGATGTCCGGGTCGGGATAACGAACCGGACTCGCACCTGTCCAGTCGCGCGGAGATTGCCGGGCGTCCTGGGCGAAGAGTCCCTCGCGGGCGGCGAGGGTCGCCATCACGGCGGCACCGGCCCGGGTGAAGAACCGTCGGCGGCTCGCAGAAAAGCGTGCGAGTTCGGGCGTGAGGGCTTCGGCGACTTCCGGATCGATCGAGACGGGACGTTCCATGCCGCGCACGCTAGCAACGCGAGCTCCGCCAGGGAAGGAAAAAACGACCGGCGAAGATGGGGGTAGGGGCTCGGCCGACTCAGCGGATCCCGAAACGCTGATACATCGTCTCGTCGTGACCGTAGATGTCCTGATCGAATCGCACCCGTCCGTCGCCCATGATGGTCGATGTCCAGTAGATCAGGTAGACCGGCATGGGTGGCTCCAGATCGACCCGGTTGTTCGGATTGTTCGTGTCCTGCATCGCCTGCCGGACCGTCTGGATGTTCCAGCCGCCGTTGCGCTGGAGGACGATGTCGGCCAATTCGTCCGGACGGGAGACGCGCACGCACCCGTGACTGAAATCGCGATCAGCCCGCTGGAAGAGGCTGTGGTCGGGCGTGTCGTGCAGGTAGACCGAGCTGTCGTTCGGGAAGATGAACTTCACGAGACCGAGCGCGTTGTCGGGACCCGTTCCCTGCCGCATCAGCAGGGAGCCCGCCGCCAGCTTGTCCAGGTTGGATTGGGTCGGAGAAAGAATCTCCGAGTAGGGCGCATCGTAGTAGCGGACGATCTGGTAATCGTGCTTGCGGAAGTAGCCGTCCGGATCCGACCGCGCCTCGGGTACAAGTTCCTTTCGGGCGATGGAGACGGGCACGTTCCAGTAGGGACGAAAGATGAGATAGTCCATTTTGTCGTGGAACACGGGCGTCTGGTGCTTGCCCTTGACGCCTACGATCACGGGCATGGTGGTGAGACGGCGTTTCCGGTCGAAGACCCGCAGGGCACTCTCCGCGATGTTCACCTCGATATGATCGACCTGCTCGTAGGCTCGGGGCATCCATCGAAGACGATCGATGTTGATCACGAGCATGTTGACTCGCTCCTCGACCGGCGTGTTCAGTTCCACCAGGGAGGCCTGGCCGATGTAGCCGTCGGGCTCGATCCCGTGGCGAAACTGGAACGATTTGATCGCATCGGCCGTCTGCTGGTCGATCGTCTTGCTACGGTAGCGGACCGTCGAGGGAGGGAGATCGCCCTCGGCCTGGAGACGGGAGCGGAGCAGTTTCAACTCGGGATACTCCGATCCGACTCCGGCGGGGCGGGCGGTCGCCGGCAGGTTGCGCCAGCCGCCGTAGGAGGCGATCTGCCGATAGCGGGCGAGCGTGGTGATCATTTCCCGGTAGCGCTCATCCTGGGGCGGGACCTTGTCGATGAGGAAGCTGCCCAGCTGGCGGGGATCCTGTCGCAGGGCCTCGTTGAGGAAGTCGTAGGCCGATACCTTCCGGGGCACTTCGCTCCACTTGGGATGCACCGTCGACGGATCGACGAAACCGTAGGCGGCCGATTGAATCGCGAAAAGTGCGAGGTGGGTGGTTCCCACTTCGATCGAGGCACGGACCGCGGGATTGGGATCCGGATTCCGCCACGACGCATCCCATTGCGAGAAACTGAACAGCTCGGGCGCGAGTCCGTGCGCATTCAGTTCCCGGATGAACTGCGCGAGGCCGGCAAGTCGCTCGCCTGACCAGATTGGAGCGTGGTTACGCGCCTGATACCAGGCGGCCAACTCTCCGCCGCGTCGACTCGCCTCGGCCCGGATGGCGCCCGCCAGGTCCTGCGACCGAGCCGGGAGAGCGCCTCCCGGACCGAAAGTCAGCAGAAGGGAAAGGAGAAGGGCGGAGATTCGTGACATGGGAAGGGAAGGGAGTGGCATGAAGATAGGTCGATTCACCGGAGGTTTCAATTGACGGTCGACGAAAAAGGTGAACGGCAGATCGGGCCGATGGCGACGCTCTGAACCGTTTAACCGGAATGCGTTTCGGACGTCGCGACCGGCGATGCGGCGTCTCCGGGAGGGAGAAAGAAGACCGCCGATGCACTGTGATCGTGAACGAAGTTGCGGCCGGCGGACGGACCGACCTCCCCGTTGCTGAACATTCCGCTCAGGGGTAGTTCGCCGAAGGTCTCACGCAGGATCGAGGTGTCGTGATCGGGTTCTCCGAAGAGGCGGAATCCGCGTCCGGACCCGGTGAAGAGCAGTCCGGCGGAGGGTTTGCCCAGCCGTTTCAGTGCCTCTGCGCACCGGACACGCATCTCCGTGTCCGCGGCGTCGCGGTCTCGGACCTGGAACTGCATGGTCTGACCGGCCCGGGGGCGGGCTCCGAGGGTGAGAGCGCCGTGTTGGAGATTTCCCCCCACGATCGGCCTGACCTGAAAGTCGGATGCCCCGAAGTCCTCGACATATTCGTTCGTGGCAAGGCCCGCGAAGACATGGCCATGCGCCCGCTCCCGGTCCTCGGGAGGAAGGGAGAGGAAGGTCTCCTCGAGGACCTCGAAGGCGGGTCGCTGGCCGATCGTGAGCACGTCGTTGTTTCGTACGCCCGTGATCGTGAACGGTTCCCCGATCGGGCGGCATCCCTGGCTGACGACGCCCTCGATCCGAACGCCGCCGCCGAATGACACCGCGATCAGGCCCGCATCGGTGACGCCCTCCTCGGTGAAGAGGAAGAGACCGTCGGAATCCGGTCCTCCGCTGGCGAGGGCACCGAAGGCGGGGCCGCCGGGGGAGATGCGGTTGCCCCTGCACAGCCAGAGGTCCATGTCGATCGCGAGCGGGTCGCCGAGCATGATCCATCCCCGGACATCGGGTTCTGGAGAATCGTGATCGGAATGCCAAACGCCCTCCGACCGAGACGACGCGAGACTCGCGGGGTCGACGATCGCGCGCTTCACCGTGACGTCTTTCATCTGAAGAAAGAGGAGGGAGGCCCCACTGGCCTGCTCGATCTCCCTGCCGACTCCGGCGAGTCCGGTCGCGGAGCAGCCGGCGATCCGGGTGGCGTGACCGTGTATCCGAAGGGCCTCCACGAAATCGGGAAGGGAGTCGCGCCAGTCGGAACTGACGAAGGCGAAGACGAGGTCGGGAGCCCCTCCGATGTGCCGGCGGCATGCAGCGGCCGCCTGTTCGACGAGGCGGGGATCATAGACCGTCGAGAGCAGACACGAGGCGGCCCGGATGGGGGACGGATTCGACACGATATGGGGGCGGCGGGTTTCCCGCGTGAGACGTTCCGCTCCGCCGTCTTATGCGTTTCCCGATCCCTTGCGGGCGGGTGCGGAAACCCATCGGATGGGCGCAGGAAAATTTCTGGACTTTCTCCGAATCTTCGGCCTAGGCTCTGCGACTTCTTCAACTACGGACCCGACTCAATTGATGAAAAGACTCTCACTGTTCCTCCTGGCCCTCGCCTTCACCACTCCCGCCCTCCGCTCGCAGGACGGCGGGGTCGCCGTTCTCGATATCGACGCGGTCGCTGCCGAACTGGGCGTCGAGGGAAGCGTGGTGGCGCAGCTCCAGACGCTGCAGAACAACCTGAACACGGAATTGCAGAGTGCGCGCGCCAACCTGCAGAACCAGATGAATACGGCCGAGCAGGCGGTTGGACAGAATCCGACTCCGCAGCAGCGCCAGCAGCTCGTTCAGGCCAACCAGCAGCTCAACGCGCAGTTCAACCAGTTGCAGGGGCAGGCTCGCCAGGCCCTGACCCAGGAGAGGGCCCGCCTCATCAACGACTTTCGGGAGAAACTGCGGCCGATCGCACTCGAGGCCGCCAAGGCCAAGGGGCTCGACTTCGTCCTGATGAAGGTCACGCCGCCGGTT
>Ga0180430_10001288_pt1 | contig 24783 bp, 18 predicted proteins | sample SS_ome_9_FD_132999 | JGI IMG/M metagenome (GOLD analysis project Ga0180430, IMG submission 132999) | Hypersaline lake sediment archaeal communities from the Salton Sea, California, USA - SS_1_S_2 metaG | ecosystem: Environmental > Aquatic > Non-marine Saline and Alkaline > Hypersaline >... | reverse complement strand
TGCAGCAACATGCGTCGAAGGCTTTTAAGAATCGACTGGTCATCGTCGAGAAAGAGAATGTGTTCACCCGGCTCGATAACGGGTTCATAATCATGAGTAAGCAGGGTGGATTCCATTCCGACGGCCCCCATAAAAAATTGAAAAGTGTCGTTACAGCCGATAACGCCCAGGACCAGATGGGTCTAGTGTGCGTCTGCCTGAATCCGTTTGATGTCCTGATGTTGTCGTATGCCCAGAATGTGGAAGCGGCGTCGCGCTTCTGACTCTGGACGATGGCCTGCGGTAGCGGGCCATCAAAATGTTAGCCGTAATGTTATTCCAGCCAGCCAGGATGAGTTTGTTTTGCAATATCGATGCCATTCAAAGAATCAAAAAAACAAATACGTAAACTCTTGATATCATGTTGATAGCATTCGTTCTGGTCTGCCAGCCATACCAACCGTTACAGGCAATAATCTCTCTCTCTAGAAGCTAGTCTCTCACCGTGATATATTGTTGGCTCATCCGGATTAAGCGTACTTTTCAAATAAAAATGTGGACATACCGTTCCTTTTTTAGAGAGACCAATCTGCTAAGAAAGGAGACTGCATATGTCCACGAGCATATTGTATCATGGGTTCGGTGTTGTCGGCTACCACTATAAAAGCACGTCGTATCAAGAGGGTGACTTGGTCTTCACCATTGAAAAGGATCGTAGTTCGTTGCGCTGTCCGTGCTGCAAGAGTGGCGAGGTTACCAGGCGCGGCGCTTTGCCGCGATGGTTCAAAACCGTGCCGATCGGCAGCAAGCGGGTTTTTATCAAACTCTTCATCCCCCGGGTATTCTGCCGGATCTGCGGTATTGTTCGGCAGATCAACCTTGGGTTTGCGAACGATCGCCGCACCTACACGCGAGCCTTTGAGCGATACGCATTGGAGCTCTCTCGTCATATGACTATCAAAGACGTGTCAGATCATCTCGGTGTCAGTTGGGATATCGTCAAAGATATCCAGAAACGTTATCTGGCCAAAAGGTTTGCCCGGCCGCCGCTCAAACATCTTGAGTTGCTTGCCATTGACGAAATCTCCGTGGGTAAAAACCATCGGTATCTCACTGTTGTCCTTGATCTGCTATCCGGTGCTGTCGTGTACGTCGGCGATGGTAAAGGAGCAGACGCTCTGCTACCGTTCTGGCGAAAGCTCAAACACTCTTCAGCATCGATTACTGCTGTCGCCATGGATATGTCGCCGGCCTATATTGCTGCGGTAACCGAACATCTTCCCAGAGCAACTATCGTCTTTGATCACTTCCATCTCATCAAGCTGTTCAACGACAAGCTTGCCGCACTCCGCCGTGACTTGCAGCGAGATGCCCAACAGGGAGGTAAGCAGGTGCTCAAAGGAACCCGCTGGTTGTTGCTCAAGAACCAAGAGAATCTCAAAGCAGAACGCAACGAACAGCAGCGACTGCAGGAAGCGTTATCGCTGAATGAACCGCTCGCCATCGCCTACTACCTGAAAGAAGACCTTCGCCGACTGTGGTTGCAGGCAAGTAAACAACAGGCATCGCTGTTCCTTGACGATTGGCTTGAGCGTGCCAGGATCTCCGGTGTCAAAATGCTCGTATCTTTTGCTGACACTCTTGAGAAACATCGCGACGGTATCCTTGCCTATTATGATTATCCAATTTCAACCGGTCCCCTTGAGGGGACCAACAACAAAATCAAGACACTGCAACGGCAGGCCTATGGCTTTCGTGATATGCAGTTTTTTAAATTGAAGATCTTTGGCCTTCATGAAACGAAGTACGCATTAGTCGGATGAACCATATTGTTTCAATGTTTACGGTTTTACGGTAAATGCCGACCGCCGATCCTATCCCCCCCCCCCTCCGTACCAATTCTCTCTTTGCGTTTAGGTTTAATTCTCTGTAGAATAGTAATCATATTGACACGGTACAGTTGCTAAAACTCAGTTCTCACAATCTTCCATGAACAGCAAAGACTCTTTTAAAGTTCTCATCGTCGACGATGAAACCGATGTGCAAAAATCATTAAAACGGCTATTTGCCCGTACCGAATATCATTTGTCTTTTGCCGTTTCCGGCAGTGAAGCGCTGCAGCAACTCAGCACTGGGCCAGTTGATTTGATGCTCCTTGACCTGAAAATGCCGCAAATGGGTGGCCTCGCGGTCCTCAATGCCGCACTGGAGATCTATCCTGACCTTCCGGTGATTATCCTTACCGCCCACGGCAGTATCCAGGATGCGGTAACGGCACTGAAATGCGGTGCGACAGATTTTTTCGAAAAATCTGTCGCACCTGAATTGCTGCGCAACAAGGTACGTCTGGTCCACAACGAGTGGGCCCTTCGCCGGGAGAACGAAGCCCTGCACAACCAACTCAACCGAGCATTCAGCTTTCCCGAATTGTTGGGCGAGTCATCAGCAATGCTTAGGCTGAAAGATATGATCGTTAGAATTGCCCCGACAGATACCTCTGTCCTTATCCAGGGAGAGAGCGGAACCGGCAAGGAACTCGTCGCCCGGGCAGTCCATCACCACAGCACCAGAAAAGCCAAGGTTTTTATCCCGGTAGACTGCGCATCACTCAATGAGACAGTGATTGAAAGTGAACTCTTCGGCCATGTCAAAGGGGCCTTTACCGGGGCGGAGCAGAACACCCTCGGTCTGTTTCGCGCCGCAAACGAAGGAACCATCTTTCTTGATGAAATCGGCGAAATACCTTTGAAAACACAAGCTAAACTGTTGCGTGTTCTTCAGGAACGAGAAGTTCGGCCGGTCGGTTCGACCAGCAGAAACGTTATCAATATACGAGTAATCGCCGCCACCAACCGCGACCTACTCAATGCTATCCGCGAAGGAACTTTTCGCCAGGACCTGTATTACCGTCTCAGTGGTATCAACCTTTTTTTGCCCCCTTTGCGCGATCGAATGGAGGATATCCCGTTACTTGCCCAGCATATTATTTCCAAGGCCGCCAGCGAACATCTTCCGTTAAAAAAACTAAGCGATGCTACATTGCTACGCCTGCAGCGCTACGACTGGCAGGGCAATATTCGGGAACTTGAGAACGTCTTACACGGAGCGATAACCATGGCCACTGGCGAGCTGGTTCAGCCTGACGATCTCCATTTCAACCAGCAGGTAATTCAGCCGTTTATTCGGCAGAAAAGTTATGAGACTACCGATATCGCCAGCTACGAGGAGGACGCCATCCGTAAAGCCCTGCACAGAACTGCAGGCAGTAAGCGAAAGGCAGCCCAGTTACTCGGTATCAGCGAAGCTACCCTCTATCGCCGAATCAAAAAGTACCAGATTTAACTCTTCTCTTTACCTCTGGTGCCACACCTCCCATTGCTTACCGCTTTTCGCTACCCTCTCAATTTGAGAGATGCCCCTTTATGCCTTGGTTTATTTTAAAAATAATATTATTTATTTCAGCACCTTAATGGTTTTGTTTGCTTTCCTCTTTCGTGGACCGTTTTTTGCAGAGCCACCTGGACAGTTTCTCCACAACCTTTATCCCGGCAGAGGATGATATTTATGAAAGCAAGAAGAAGTGTCCTCATCGTAGATGACGAACAGAATTTTCTTTCAAGCATGAGGCGTTTACTGCGCAAGGAGACCTTCCGTGTTTTTACGGCAGAGAGTGGAGACGCTGGTCTCGCCATCCTCGAAAAAGAAGAAATTTCCGTTATCATCGTCGATTACATGATGCCCGGTGTGGATGGAATCAACTTGCTCCACCGAGTCCGTCGGGACTGGCCGTGGATCACCACGATCATGTTGACCGCACACTGTGAACTAGAACTGGCGCTGCGAGCTATCAACGAACTGGGAATATACAAATTTTTCCTCAAGCCGGTGAGCAATGAAGAGTTGATCGGCAGCATCCGCCATGCCCTCTCATGTCTCAACGGAGACTCGGAAAATTATCCACAGCCCTGTGATCCGATGAAAAGCAAAGAGGCGTGCCTGCGCGCTTTGGAACAAGATTTTCCGGGGATCACCAAGTTTGAACAAGACGGTCCTCTCCGTTTTTTCTCGCCACGTTGAGACCGTAAACCAGCGGAGACTTTATTTCCTGATTTGTTTTTGGCCGCCCGCTAAAGCCAGAACACTGTAAGGATAAACAGGCAAAAGAAAACCGAATATCGGCCGATACGTTCTGCCAAATTGTGTTCACCGCCATCGAAATCTTCCTCATCGACCAATTGGTGTACCTTTTCGGCCAAGGCACTCAGGCTGTTCCACGGAGATATGAGCAAGACCGACACAAAAGGCCATTGGCGACAATATCGGCAGAGCCGATGGCCGATAACCGTCGCCTCCTTGCTGCTCTTTACTATCCTTGGCCTGTTGTTGATTGCCAACTATCAGAATCAAAAGAGAATTTTCGACCAGTTCCTCTATCAAAACCACCTGGACATAACGAACAAGTCAAGAATACTTCAATTTTATATAAAGGAGCGCGGCAACAATCTACATGAACTCGCCGACGGGGCTGTTATCTCCGGGTATTTTATCAACCAATCTCTCGGTATGAGTGAAGCATATGGTTTACGTGCCAGCCGCAACCAAGTTGTCAGACACTTCACCAGCCTGAACAACGCTATCAGCTCCGAGGGACAAAGTGTGTTTGACAGGTTATGCCTTTATACCAAAGATGGTACCCTGATCGCTGAAATGAACAATGCGCAGCGGGAACTCCAGCCACTGGAGGTCAGCCGACTTTCTCCGGATGTTGATATAGATGGTCGTCGACTGAAAGTGATAATCGACCCGAGCAACCCTGATTACCTGCTAATCTTCGCCGCCGTCGAGAATGCTTCGGGAACCGCTGGTTATGTCGCCGGCTGGTTATCGCTTTACAACTTATTTTCCGAACTAATTTTTGACAGCACGTATACTGACGAAGGTAAAACGGGTAACGCCGTAATGATTGTCCTGTCGACTGGCGACCAGCGTTTTGTCTACCCCCGCCAGTTGTCGCCAGCGGCGGTAAACGCCCTCACCGATTATCTTGACCAGAATCAAGCGGAAACTGGTTCAAACAAAGAAATTTGGACTGACGAGGCAAAGGATCGGTGGCTCGAATATCCCACTTCCGATGAGATTTTTATCATCTTCCCGCTCATCAAGCTGGATCATGACCTTACTCTCCGCGGATTCGTCCCACAAACATACCTGCTGACCGACCGATCAACTCTCTTTTCCTCGGCCAGCCTGGCCTTGTTGAGCATTTTGGTCTTGATCCTTTTCTTTACCGCCTTCAGTTTCCGTAAAAAAGCAGAGTTAAACGCAGCACAATCACACCACTTATCCCGGAACAAGGTGGTTACAGAGGAGATGAACAAAGCACTAAACCGGGAGATCAGCCAACGACAAAAGACCCAGAGAAGCCTGGCCCGGGAAAAGGCACTCCTGCAAGCCGAGCGAGAACGATTCAACCTAGTCATCACCGCCACCAAGATCGGCCTCTGGGACTGGCAAATCGATAGCAATGAGTTGACGGTGAATGAACGATGGGCGGAAATGGTCGGCTACCAAAGTGATGAACTGCATCCCTTTACGTTGGAAACCTGGATCGACCTGCTCCACCCGGAGGATTGCCAGCAAGCGATGAGTCGGCTCAACCAGCATTTACAGGGAGAAATCGACTACTATTCCTGCGAACTGCGGATGCGCCATAAACGAGGGCACTGGATTTGGGTACACGACCAGGGACAGGTGGTCAACTGGGCAGAGAACGGCAAGGCCAAGAGAATGACTGGCACTCACACAGACATTTCCGAAAGAAAGGCCATCGAACAGCGCCTCAAGGAAAACGAACAAAATTTTCGTTCATTTTTTGAATCGATTATCGACATGATTTTTGTGATTTCCCCGGCAGGCAATATAATCTTCGCTAACCAGACGGCATACAGCAAGCTCGGCTTTCCCGACGGAGAGCTGGTAGGCACGCCGGTTCTCGACCTTCATCCTTTGGCAATTCGCGATGAAGCCGAGCGGGTATTTCAGGATATGCTCAACGGACGGCAACGCAACTGCCCCCTAGCTTTGCAGGCGAAGGACGCCGTAATACCGGTTGACACCAGAGTATGGCATGGCAAATGGAATGGCAACGAGGTACTTTTCGGCATCTCCAAGGACCTCAGTGAGGAAGTGGAGGCAAAACAGAAGTTTGAGCGTGTATTCCGCAACAACCCGGCGCTGATGTCTCTTGCCACCGTCGAAAGCCATACCATCGTCGATGTCAACGAATCTTTTCTCACCACCCTCGGCTTTTCTCGGCAAGAGGTGGTCGGCCGAACGTTTGCCGAACTCTCACTCTTTGTCGATCCGGATGGTGCCACTAGAATTCTGGACTGCGATAGGGAAACGGACCGGCTGGATAACCGCAAACTGCAGATCCGTTGTCGGACCGGGGCGCTCCTTGACGGCTTGTTCTCCTCGGAACGAATTACCAGCCAAGGCGAGACGTTGGTGCTGATGGTAATGATCAACATCACCGATTTGGAAAACACCAAACGGCAGCTCCGTTTGGTTAACGAGACATTGGACCAACGTGTCAAAAAACGTACCCGGGAGTTGGAGGAACTGCATGCCCGGATGCTCGTCCAGGACAAGATGGCTTCCCTGGGGCAACTTGCGGCTGGGGTCGCCCATGAGTTGAACAACCCGATCAACTTCGTCACCACCAACTTCTCCGCCCTGAAGGACTACTTCGCAGACCTCAGCGAAATGATCGCCGTCTACCGTGAGCACGTAACCGGCCAGGCCAACGAACTGGTCGCCGACCGCGAGGAGGAGTTCCGAATCGACTACATCCTTGACGACATTCCCGACCTGTTCAATGAATCGGAGCGTGGTTTTGAGCGTATTGCCAAAATCATCCGCAACATGCGCGAGTTCGCCCACACCGACCTTACCGGCCAATTTGTCCTGTTCGACCTCAATGACGGGATAGAAGAAACCCTGACAATTGCCAGAAACACATACAAATACTGCGCCGAAGTCCGTACCAGCTATGGCGATATCCCCAAACTCTGCTGCATCCCCGACCTGCTCAAGCAGGTGTTTCTCAACCTGGTGGTCAACAGTGCCCAGGCCATCGAGGCCGAAAACCGCTCCGAGCACGGTATGATCGAGATTACCACCAACCGCCAGGGCGACCACTTACTCTGCACCTTTGCCGACGACGGACCAGGAATCCCGGAGGAGATCAGGTACCGGGTCTTCGACCCGTTTTTCACCACCAAGCCGCCGGGCAAGGGTACAGGTCTCGGGTTGAGCCTCTGCTACGAAATCGTCGTCAAAAAGCACCACGGCGAGCTGAGTGTCTCCTCTCCCTCCACCGGGGGGACGGTATTCACCATCCGCCTACCGATCAGCGAGGATGCCGTCGGTTCACCTTGCCAGGCCGGGGGGCCGTAATCGGCCCCAGCCAGCAGGCCACCTTCACAGAAACGCATTCGTGGAGGAGTTGACGGGAAAATATCTCTCACCTGAGAAACTGAACACCCATCCAGGGTACCTGCAACTGTAACGAGAAAACCTCTGCGACTTCCAGCACCGCCACCTGCCGTGCAAAAAGACAATTGCCGGCTATGATTGCCAAATCTTATCTCTGATCAATTGGTTACAGTGAAAAATCGCAAGCTCACCGTTATCTATTCGCTCTTGAAATATTCCAGGAAGAAACGTGGCTGCAAAGGTGGTTCCAATTTTGCATAAAGACAATAGGCAAGGCCAAACAGAACTCCATAATTCTATGTCGGTAGAGCCAAGTAATTAAACGATCTCATTGATGGGCCAAGGAAAACATGATCCAGGGAAAACGCATCGTCGTTCTCGGCAAACATAGCTCAACCTATTGGTTAAAAAAAATGCTTGAGGACAGTTTTGCTGAAGTGGAACTAGTGGAGAACCAGGCCGAACTGAAACAATTAGCTAGGGAACCACACCCCCTAACTCTCCTTGCCACCGACAGCTTCCCTGGGGGGATCCCGGTTGCGCTGCTCAGGGAGCTAAAAGTGAAACTCGTCCCCAGGCTGATCATCTGCCTGGCCGATACCATCGATTCGGCCACCGAAGTGGAACTGCGCAGCCTCGGCATCTCTTTTCTCGGCAGCTATATCACCTTCAATAGAAATGCTGAACAGATCTTCGCCAAGGCAATATCAGAGGCCCGTTGCGGCGCCCAGGCGGCGCTTACCCAGGAGGCTGCCCAGGTTGCGAGTGACGAACCCCTGCGGCCAAACACCAATCACCTGCCGCATATTCTGTTGGTCGATGATGAAGAGGGCTTTCTAAGCAGCATGGTGCGCCTGCTCCACAATACCCCCTGCCGGCTCCTCACGGCCGGAAATGCCGAAGAAGCACTTACTATTTTCAACAGCAACCCGATTGACCTGCTGATCACCGACTACCTGATGCCGGGCAGGAATGGGCTGGAGCTGATCTTTGCCGTCCACCGCCAATCGCCGGAAACCGGGCTGGTTATGCTGACAGCAATAGAAGAGATAGAAACGGCCAGAGTGGAGATAGAGCAGATGGCAATCTTCGATCTGTATTTGAAACCACTCGATAGAAAAACTCTGGCAGCAATCCTCTCCAAATACCTTGAGCAGGCTGGCACATCACGGTAAACAACCCATGTAACAGGACGCGAGTTTTGATCAACGAGCGGCACGCGACGGTGTAGCCGCCACCATTCATTGGGAAGTATCGCCGCCGACCAGGGGAAAATATACTCGGAAAACAGTGCCGTTGCCGGGAGGGCTGTCGACAGTAATCAAACCGTGATGGGCGCGGACGACAGTCAGTACGACCGCTAGCCCGAGTCCCCGGCCAAAGAACTTGGTTGAATAGAACGGGTCGAAAATGCGCTCGATCTCCGACGGGGAAATTCCCGGGCCACTGTCGCTCACCTCGATAAAAGCAAACGTGCTCTCTGGTGGTTGCTGATCGATCGGGAAACGATTGGTCTCAGAGATGTCTCCAGGCAGGCAACTGCCGAGCCGCAGGAGAACCGCCGCCCCCGCCTCCGTCGCCTCAATGGCATTGAGCAAGAGTGCGACGACCAGTTGACTGACTTGGTCGAAATTTGCCGAAACGATCAACGGCGGACACTTGGCGAAGGCAGTTACGATCTTCTCGGTATAGGGAGAGAGATGAGACTGCGCAAGCGCATGCCGGCAGGCGTGATGGAGGGGGAAGATTGTCCTCCGAGAATCAACCGACCCAAGATAGCTGCGCAGCACGCTGCCCAGCTTCGCTGCCTCTTCGGTGGCAACCAGTGCCTCGTGCAGATATTTGCTCACGCTTGCCTCGCACCCCCCACTGGCAGAGGGCAGCAACTCTTCGCTGGCCAGCTCGAGATTACCAAGCACCACAGCCAGGATGTTGCTGTAGCGATGCACTAGAGACCCTGCCATCAATTGAAGGCTTTCCTCCTTTCGTTGGTGGCATACCCGCCTTTTCGACGCCCTTTGTCTAGTTATATCGCGAAGACTTACCAGAACCGATACAACCTCACCTGCCCCGGCGGTAGGGAGAAAATCAAATCTTCCCCATAGAAAAACTACTGAATCGCTGTTCTCGCGGGCTTCTAGTTCACCCTGCCAATCTTCTCCCTGCAACAGCGCCGGGACTATCGCCCTTTTGAACAGCTCGGCCGAAACTGGCAAGAGGTAATCACAAAACGCGCCGAGTCCCCTGTTCTCTGATGCGATGCCAAGCAGCTGTCGGCAAGCCCGGTTTGTCCAGAGCAACCGATAAGACGAATGATCCAAGGCCAAAACCGCAAATGCCTCACGGGTATTGTCCAGGAGCAGCTGGCAGAGGGCGGTCTGCTCCTCCAAAATATGGCTGCTCATCTATCGTTCGCCAACACCTGACACAATTGACGAAGGTGACCGCTCTCGGTCAAAATTTCCCGCCGGCATCCCAAGCAGTAGGCCCGAGGCTCCAAGACGGACGAACAACAACCATTTTGATCCGGTCGGTCTCCTCCGTTTAAGTTAACAATATCGTCTTGCTTTCCCCCAGTCCTGCGGTTGCCGGTGGACAACCACTCCGGTTTCCATGCCGGGAAGTATTCTTCGGAATTGTAGGAGCGGGGCAGCCCTTTCTCACGGTACTCTTCTTCGCAACAGGCAAAGGTGATTACATTTTCCCGGCGCAGCGTGTGCATCATGTAATCGGCAACCTCCGGGGCGACCGGGCCGCTGGCCAGCCATGTGCCACAGATCCTGGCCAGAACAACTTCTTTTTCCTCATCGCAGCCCCCCCCCCTCGGCCTTGTCTCCGCGCTATTGCCGTAACTTTCCAAAATACCCACCAATTTTCAAAAGTTTATCTGAACAAAGAGCCAACCCGGCCTTGTCTACTGCTCGATGAGAAGACCCTCCTCGGATAACAACCCGTCGGCAAACGAGGGCCGTCCGGCTATGCTGCTGTGACACGAAATGTCGAGGATCGACCCAACCCACTCACCGCTCATACCATCACTGCCCTCGATATAGAGAGCCTGGCAGAGGACAAAAACCACCCGGCCTGCCGGGTGGAGAAATCGAAACCGGGAGGTATACGGCCGCTTATCCCGGCTTACCTGCCGCCACTCCTGGAAAATCTTTTCCCGGTCCTCCGGGTGCACACCCCGCACCCAACCGGAACCGGCGGCTTTTTCCGGGGGGATACCGGTAATCTCGCTCCACCGCGGACTGACGTAGGTGTTGCTTCCCTCGATATCGGTGGTCCACACCCCAACCATGGAGATCTCGACCAGGCGGCGAAACCGTGCCTGGCTGGTTTCCAGGCGCAGTTCCGCCTCTTTGCGCTCGGTAATATCCTCCTCAACCCCGACCATCCTGACCACCTCACCCCGGACGTCTCGCTGCGCCAGACCGCTGTCCCTGATCCACCGCCAGTTGCCGTCGGCGTGCATCACCCGGTACTCGTCGAAGAACACTTCGGTTTCCCCGGAAAAATGGCGCTGGAGCGTGGTCAGCACCCGTGGCCAGTCATCGGGGTGAATGCCATTGCGCCACTCATCTTCATGGTCACTGCCACCTTCCGGAGAGCGGCCGCGCAATAAAAACCACCGCGGCGAAAAGTCAACTCGCTTGCCAATCAGATCCCAGTCCCACAAAGCCAACCCCGAGCTTTCAATGGCCAATTGAAAGCGGTGTTCGCTGGCCTCGAGAGCTTTTTCTGTTAACATTCGGCGCCGAACCTCTCGGCCGAGAAAGAGAAAACCGATTAGAAGAACCAGGAGAGCAACTAAAGCCGCAGCCAGAATCCAGTTTGCCAGAGCTACCTGTTGGCGGGTTTTGAAAATCACCTCCTGGCCACGCCAGCGTTCGATAATCGCATCGTAGGTGCCGTCTCGTCGAATCTCTGCTAGGGCGGTATTAATCTCGGCTAAAAGCGCGGCATTGCCTTTTCTGACCGCAATTGCGGAAAAACTGGTAGAGACGGGTTTATCGACGATCCTAACCCCTCTGGTCCGGTTCTCGGCAAGCACATAACTGCCAACCCGACGATCAACGACAACAGCGTCGAGGGAGCCCGCAGACAGCATTTTAAAACCTGTCTGGATGTCCGGGATTATCTCGGCCCGGATGGCAGGTTCGTCTCTGAGCAGCATCACCGGCAGGCCCTTCTCTTCTACCCCGACCCTCTGGCCATGGAGGTCATGCAAGCTCGATACCACGACTCGTTCGGCAGTGATGAAGATGGAGAATTGCGACAGCAGCAGCGGATCTGAGAAGTCAAACACTTGAAGGCGTTCGGAATTGGGGTTTATTTGCAGTAACGCGTCAGCCTTGCCAGCTAGAACCTTCTGCTGAGCCGTGCCCCAATCGATGAGATCAATCGTCACCGGTGAAGCCATTCGCTCCGCCAGCGCCTGGACCAAATCAACCACCAGACCCACTGGTTTACCGTCTTTCAGGTAGTTCATCGGCGGCAAACAACGGTTGCCAAGAAAACTCAGGCGCTTGACCTCGGTAGGGTACAAAGCCTCATCGGCTCGAACCGACGTACACGCCACAGCGAAACAGAACACCAGCATTGCCGCCCCGATCCACACCAACGGAAAACGTGTCGTTGAAAATATCATCAATTCCCTTATGATCAGAGTGAGTATTCCCGGCTGTTTGAGCCGATGCCCCACTTATGCAAAAACCATGTCTTTTTTTCGTCTTTACCTCCGTTTGCATAAATACAATCTTTTTTCCCCAAACTGTGGGTTTCAGTTCGTGTCATAATTACCACCACGTTGCTGCTCCCATTGCATGGCAAACAACCATCCCGGCTTCGTCTCTCGTTTTGCGAGATTGCCACTCAAATATCTCTCAAGAGCAGACACCTTTGATCGCCGTTAGGTACTTCTACAGATGGGTTAATCCTCAAAAACTGCCATACCTGAATACTCAATTTATCTGGCACTGAATTTGAATATCTATTTCCTAAGAGGATAGTATAGCAATAGCGAAACAACGGGTGATGCGGTCAATGAAACGGCGACAGGAAGGAGTAGAGGCAGTTGGCACAGCTTTGGTCGTCGGCGTGGAGGACGAGACGGGTCTCGCCATGACCCAGGCGGTCAAATTGGAATTCGGAAAACATCACCACGGCGGTTTGCCCCGACGGTCGACGGTAACCCTCACAGGCGGGGGAGCCCCGACGGTCCGGGGAGTCACAGGAGTGGTCGAGACCGATCACGTGGCCTAGTTCATGAAGCAGGATCGAAGCGAGATCGGGTTGTTGGTGGCCCGGAGCGAAAAAATGTTCAAAGTTGACCTCGATAATAGCCGCATAGTATCGTGGCAGCGGCGAACCGGGTGCCACGCAGTAACTGGTCAGGGCGATAGCGCCGCGGTCGGGATGCGACCAGCGCCGCTGTTTGTAGATGACTACCGCACCGCTAAAGCCGGTTCCCTTTACAATCGGCTGGCTGCACAGCTTTGCCGGCAGGTCGGTATCGGTCAAACGCGGCCTAACCGAATCGCCATAGTCGAATACCTTTTTGCCCCAGCTCTGCCGGGCAAAACCATTCCAAACCTCGAGCGCCGCGACGATCGCCCTTATTTCATCGGCGGAAAAGTCGCCGTTCTTCAGGGCTACCGGCACCGGCAGTGCCGACCAGCGGCCGGCCAACCTGCCTGCTTGGCCAACACTGAGCCGGCATTTCCTGACCAGCACCGGCTCGGCCGGCAGGGAGTACTCCTGTCCCGCACAGGCAGTAAGGCAGCACAGGACCGCAGTGAGCAAAACTCCTCCCCACGACGTCCGGTGACCACTCCGGCGCCCCATTTTCGCATCCCCCGAAATTCCTGATCAATCGGCGTGCCACCGCCGTCATATGTCTCCAGGATGCGTATCGGTTTAAATGCCCCTCAAGTTAAGTGGTCACGCCTCTCAGAAAAGTCTCTCACCGCTTGTCAGACTTTCTCTCAAGAAGCAGGCAAATAACGAAGACTCTGCCTGCGCTCAACATTTAATATCTTTAATTACAAATACATAAAAAGAATACGCCCATGCCTATGAAACGGTATGCAAATTGCCTAGAGGGGATCATCGTGCCGCTGCCGGAACAGTGGCACCGTTAATCTATCAAATGTGAAAGCTGAAAGAGTGATGTTCTGGATTTTTGCCCTACTGGTAATGCTCGCCCCCCTGCCCTTCGGCCTGGTGCATGGGCTCGGCCAGGCGCTCTATGCCTGCCTGGTGCTGGCTCTGGTTGCCGGCCACAGTTTGACTAAACTGCCACGCGGCCCGCTGGTACCGGTGGCCGTCGTCGCTCCTGAGGCCGCCGCCCTGGGGCTGCTCGGCCTGGTCTTGGGGCTGCAACTGCTTCCGCTGGCGCCCGCTGCCTGGGTTCACCCCTTGTGGCCGGAGAGCGCCGCCGCTCTGGAACTGACCGGCCGCAAGAATATCTATCCGGCCCCCGGGGCGGCAACCGAATCAATGCTCCGCCTGCTCACCTACGTCGGGGTATTCTGGCTTGCCATGCAGTGGGGGCGGAGCCGGATCGGCGCCCGGCGGCTACTGGGCGCGGTGGTGGTGGCTGGAACCTTGTACGCCCTGTACGGCCTGATCGACAACTTCGGTGATTTCAACCGGGTGCTCTGGGTGGAGAAAAGCGTGGCAGGCAGCGATGCTCTCAGCTCGACGTTGATCAACCGCAACAACTATGCGACCCTGGTCGGCTTTGCCCTCCTCTGTGCCGTCGGTCTTTACCTCGCCGGGCTGAACCAGGCTTTAGCCAGCGGTCGCAGCGGCAGGGACAGGGTGGTGCACATTCTCCACCAGGCCTTTGGCCATGGCGCGCCACTGCTCGCCTGCGTTCTGGTCCTGCTCACTGCCCTTTTTCTCACCAAGTCCAGGGCCGGGGTGAGCAGCACCCTTTTCGCCCTGTTCTTTCTGTTAATCGCCCTTGGTCTGCTTCGGCGAATCGACGGCCTGACGGCAAAGATTTTCGCCATGGTGCTGCCCCTGGCCCTGACCGCAACATTTGTGCTCAGCGGTGAGGGCTGGCAGCTGCGGCTGGCGGCAACCGATCTGGATCGCGAACACCGACTGGTCGTCTATAACGAGACCTGGCGAGCAATCCAGACCTCACCCTGGGTCGGCCATGGTCCGGGCAGCTATGCCCAGCTGTTCCCGATGTACGCCGACCGGCAGAGCAACCGCTACCCCAAGGCGCACAACGATTGGTTGGAAACCATTTTTGATCTGGGAGTACCGGCGTCCCTGCTCTGGTTCTCCCTGCTTGCAGGCCTTGCCGCGCGCTGCCTGACCGGAATTTTCCGGCGCCACCGGGACCGGGTCTACCCGGCAGTCGCGGCAAGCGCTTGCCTGCTCGCCGGACTGCACGCGCTCGCCGATTTCAGCCTGCAGATCCCGGCGGTGGCGATCACCTTTGCCCTGCTCCTTGGCGTGGGCGTCAGCCAAAGCCGGAGTTCGGCGCCAGCCCACGGCCTTAACGCCCAGGGGGATGGCCCGTTTTTTTTCGAATATACTCAGGCCAACCAGGCAAAGCACACCGGTTCCTCGGTAATCGACCCACGGAGTCCCTTATGAAACTGCTGCTCAGCCCAATCGTCCTCGCCCTGCTCGCGACATTTTCCCTTTCAGCCGGGCCGGCAATGGCAACCCCAGGAATCATAATCCTCCCCAACGATGGTGGGCCACCGCCACCGCCGCCGACCGCAACCGTGGAAGGTGCTCCCGGCGATATCAGCGAGCAACAGCCGCCGACAACGGTGCCTGGCAGCGGGTTGCTCCAGGCTCTACCATCCGGCGAAAAGCTTGAGAATCAGCTGTCGGCCGGGCAGCGGGCCCAGGCCCTGCAGCGATATCTTCTTGGAACTCTAACCGATGTCGGGTTTCCCCCCACCGAGGAGGAGGTCCTTGCCGCACTGGAGCAGTTTTTGCCGCCCCCGGATGCAGGCCCCATTATGACTACTGCCTATGCGGTTTCCGCCGAGCTCCTGGTCGAGCGGGCAGTGCTGCTTCTCCCCGCCGCTGCGGCAAACATCGTTTCTCGGGTGGTTCAGTCTTACCCAAAAAGGGCTGCGGCGATCGTCACCACCGCAATCACTTCCGCCCCCGACCAGAAGGGGGCAATAGTTGACGCGGCGAAACTGGCCGCCCCCGGGGAGGCTGCAGCCATAGAGAAAGCCGCCGAAGCGGCGAGAGCAGAGCCTATCACCGCCCCAGCCACTGCTGTACCACAACGGCCCACGGATATCAAAATCGACCGGCTGGTCACGGAATACCCTGACACCAAATTGCGGGATGATAGGCCGGGTCCGCCGATATCACTGCCGCAACCAACCAGTCCGTTCGTGCCCTGAGAGCTATGAAAAAGTCGACAACAAAAATCGGTCCCACCGACCCGGTGACGCACCTGCTACAAGGATACCTGTGATGAAAACCTGGCAAAAGAGCGTCATGCTGGCAGCCTTGGCCGGCCTCTGCGCCGCCCCGGCCCTTGCCGAGCGGGGAGTCCCGGTGACCGAGCGGCCCCGTCCCGATTACGACCCACCGCGGATCAGGATCGGTGGACTGCAACTCATGCCGGAGATGAAGATGGGCGTGGAGTACAACGACAATATCTACGCCGAAGGGGATAACCGAGAGGCCGACACCATCACCACGGCGAAACCCCGTTTGCAGATCCGCAGTGACTGGAGCCGCCACGCCCTCGGCCTCGACACCGGTGCAGCTGTCGGGATGTTCGCATCGGCCACGGACGAAAACTACCTGGACGCCCACCTGACGATCGACGGCAGGCTCGACATCCTCCGCGGCACCAACATCACCGCCAGCCTCGATTGGCAGAAGCTCCACGAGGAGCGCGGCGAGCCGGACGCCGACGGCGCCTGGAAAAATCCGGCGGAGTACTACCAAGGCAACGCTCACCTGCAGTTTACCCGGAGTTCCGGCAAACTGACCGTTAGCAGCGGCGGTCACCTGACCGTCCTAGACTACCACAGCGTCGACCTCCTCGCCGGCGGCACGGAAAACCTCGACCTTCGCGACCGGACGCACTCCACCGTCGACGGCAAGCTGGCCTACCTCCTCCACCCCGGGGTCGACTCCTTTGTCTCGGCCAGCTACCACTGGCGGCGCTACGACCTCAGCGAGGCGGCGCGCGATTCCGAGGGCTACCGGCTAGGCATCGGCAGCAGTTTTGACCTTGGCGGGGTGACCAGCGGCGAGATATTCGCCGGTTACATGCGCCAAGACTACGACTTCCGAGAGAGTATCGACGGCTTGTGGTTCGGCGGCAACCTGCTGTGGAACGTCACCCAGCTGACTTCTGTGCAGGCCGAGGTGAGGAGCTCGGTGAAAGAGACCACCCAGAGTGACTCGTCGGGCATCAACGCCATCGACGGCAACCTCCGCGTCGACCACGAACTGCGCCGCAACCTGCTGGTCGGTGGCTTCGTCGGCTATACCCACGATGACTACCAGTCGGTGGAGATCACCGAAGAGTACCTGCGGCTCGGTTCCCGGCTGACCTACCTGATCAATCGCAATTTCCGGGCCGAGCTGCTGTACTCGCACAACGACAAGAGCAGCAGCCAGGTCGACCGGGAGTACCGGGAAAACCGTGTGACCCTGTCGATCGCCGGCAGTTTGTGATCCGCCCCCTCAAACAAGGAAACGCAGCAGTGTCAACCAGAACAATAGCCAGAGCCGTTTTTCTCACCCTAATCGTCCTCATCTCCTCCGCCGTGCATCTGCCAGCGGAGGAGGGCAAACCTGCCCAGGAAGTCCTTGAGACTCGGTACACCCTCGGCTCCGGCGACCGACTGAAGATCACCGTCTTCGGTGAGGCCCAGCTTTCCGGGGAATTCCAGGTTGACGGTGGCGGCAAGATCTCCTTTCCACTGATAGGTGAGGTTGGCTCGCGGGGTCTGACCATCCGTGACCTGACAGCGCGACTCACCGCGCGGCTGCGTGACGGCTACCTGATCGACCCGAAAATCACCCTCGAAGTGCTTAACTACCGGCCGTTTTATATCCTCGGTGAGGTGAACAAACCCGGCAAATACGAATACCTCAGCGGCATCACCCTCTACAACGCCATCGCTCTTGCCGGCGGCTACACTCACCGGGCCCGGCAGAACCGGGCGGAAATCACCCGGGCCAACCCGGAACGGGTACTCAGTGATGCCGACCACGGCACGATAATCCTGCCCGGCGATATCATCAATATCGGCGAGCGTTTTTTTTAAGCCCGATTCGCAATCCGGCTCTCACCACACACACCACACGGAGCAAGGAGATAAAGAAGACAACTATGCGCGACCCAGATTTCCATTCCGACCAGAGTGGCTGCACTGCCACCCACCAAGCGAGACCCCAGCCCTCGCACCCTTTTGATGAGAGTGTCGACCCGCGTGAGTATCTACTCATCCTGAACCGCCGGCGCGGCGCGATCATCGGGGTATTCGTTCTGGTACTGGCCGGGGTCTGGCTCTACCTCAACCAGACCGTTCCGCTCTACACCGCCCAGAGCCAGCTCACTCTCGATCTGCGCAAGGCCCGGGTAACCGATATCGAGGAAGTACTCTCCGGCCTCTCCGCCGACGTCTCGGTAATCGGCACCGAACTGGACATCCTCCGCTCGAGCACTCTGCTCGGCCGGGTCGTCGACCAGCTACAGCTGAGCGGGACTCCAGAGTTCAACCCAGCCCTGCGCGAGCCGCTGAAACCCGCCTGGTACAGCCCGAAACTGGCCTGGCTCAAGGGACCGTGGCAGTTGGACGCCGACCGGGAGAAGACGGACACGATCAGCGCCGAAGAGCAGGTGCGGATCCTCAAGCTGGCGATCATCAGGCAACTGCAGGCCGCATTGCAGGTCGAACACCGCCGCCAGACCCACACTATCGTTCTCACCTTCACCTCGCCCAACCCAAAGATGGCGGCAAAACTGGCCAACACCTTAGCCGAGCTTTACCTCACCGACCAGATGGAGGCCAAGTACGAGGCGACCCGCCGGGCCAACAGCTGGCTTGCCGAGCGACTCGACACCATGCGCGGCGAGGTGCTCGCTGCCGAACAGGCAGTGAAAAACGTCCGCGAGCAGGGCAACCTCATTCAAGGGCGCGGCGGTACGGTGCTTGAGCAGCAGATCGGCGACATTAACGCCCAGCTGATCCAAGCCCAGGTGAAGATCAGCCAGGCCGAGGCGCGCCTGCGGGTGGCCCGGGAGGTTATCGGCCAGGCCGGGGGAATCGAAAGCCTCGGCGAGGAACTCGACTCGACAACCATCCAGAATCTGCGCCAAGAAGAGAGCAACCTGCGGCGTATGCGCTCCGAACTGGGCCAGCGCTACGGTGCGAGACACCCGGAAATGATCCAGATCGAGGCGGAGCTCTTCGACCTGCAGGGTAAAATGACCGAGGAGGCCAATCGCTTCCTCCGGTCCCTGGCCAACGAGGTAGAGGTAGCTCGGGCGGCGGAGACCTCGCTGCAGCAGTCGATGCGCCGGCTGCAGAACCAGGCCGGGGACGCCCTGGAGACCGAGCTCGAGCTGCGGGAACTCGAACGCCAGGCCGAGTCATCGCGAGTGCTCTACCAGAATTTTTTAACCCGCTTCCAGGAAACCCGCGACCAGGGCGACCTGCAGCGCCCCGATGCGCGGATCATCTCCGCCGCCGAGGTGCCGCTCGCCCCCTCCTCGCCCCGAGGGAAAAGGACTATGACTCTCGGCGCCCTGGCCGGACTGATGCTGGGGATCATGGCCGCCTTTCTGATCGAGATGATCGACCGCGGTTTCCGCACCGGCAGCCAAGTAGAGCAGAGCACCGGCCTACCGGTACTCGGCTTGGTCCCCCTGCTCGACCGGGGAAAGGGCACCCCTTTTGAATATGTCGTCAACAAGCAGTTTTCCTCTCTTGCCGAGGCGCTGCGCGGTATCCGTACTGCGGTCCACCTGGCCAATATCGGCCGGCCGCCGCGGACCGTGATGGTCACCTCTTCCCTGCCCCGGGAGGGCAAATCGAACCTCTGCGTGGCGATGGGCCGGCTGGCGGCGCTGGCCGGCACAAAAACCCTGGTGATCGACTGCGACCTCAGGCAACCATCCCTGGCGAAGATGTTCGCCGGGGAAAAACCAGAGGTCATGCTCGAGGACCTGCTCAAGGAGGGAGGCGACTTCAACAGGGCTCTGTTCCAGGACCCGGGCAGCGAGATGCAGCTGATCTTCTCCCACGGAAAGCCCCCGACGGTGGCCGAGATGCTCGGCTCGCAGCGGATGCAGGCGCTACTCGCCCGGCTCAGGGATGTCTACGAGCTGATCATCATCGACACCCCGCCGATCATGGGGGTCAGCGATGCCTGGACCCTCGCTCGCCATGTCGATTCAGTTATCTTTCTTGTCCAGTGGGCGGAGACCCCGCGGGATACCGTACAGAGCGCCCTCCGGCAGATGGGGCTGCTCAACATCCGCCCGAGCGGCATTGTCCTGTCAATGGTCAACATGCGCCGACAAAAACAGTACGGCTCCGGAGGCTACGGCTACTATTACGGCAAGTACAAGAACTACTACCATGATTGACTCCAGCCCGTAACCGATGCTCCTCCTCGACAAAGTATTCGGTAGAAACCCTAAAGGCGGCCACCGCCTGCCCGCCGGACTTCGGGTCTACGCCGTCGGCGACATCCATGGCCGGGCCGACCTGCTCGCCGCGCTGCAACAAATGATCACCCGCGACGCCGCCGACTGCCCGGCCGAATCGCATCTGGTGGTCTACCTTGGCGATTACCTCGACCGCGGCGCAGCGGTCCGCGACACGGTCGACACCCTGCGCTACGGCCTGCCCGCCTCCCTGCCGACGGTCCATCTGCGCGGCAACCACGAACAACTCTTTACCGACTTTCTCGCCTACCCGACCAGCCTGGCGCGCTGGCTCAGCCTGGGGGGAACGGCCACGCTGCTTAGCTACGGGGTGCAGCCGCCCCTGGTGAGCGAGTACTGCCCGGAAGCGGCACAAGAGGTCCGCCACGCCCTGCTCGAGGCGATCCCCGACAAACACCTCCACTTTCTCACCACTGAACTGCAGCCGATGCTCCAGCTGGGCGACCACGTCTTCGTTCACGCCGGGCTGCGCCCGGGAGTAGCACTTGCCCGCCAGCGCGAGGAAGACCTGCTGTGGATCCGCGACGAGTTCCTCGTCGCCGACTGCGGGCCGCTGCGGGTGGTCCACGGCCACACCATCTATCCCGCCCCGGACGAGCACCCGCACCGGATCGGCGTCGACACCGGAGCCTACGCCACCGGGGTGCTGAGCTGCGCGGTCCTCGAGGACGACCGGGTGCGCTTTCTCGCCACCGGCAAAGAAGGGTGCCGGGGATGAGCCGTCAAGGGGTGCTGATCGCTGTCATTGCCCTGCTCGGCCTGGTCCCGGCCTGTCTCTGGCTGTGGACCGTCTGGCAGCACTGGCCGGCTCTTCTTGTGCAGCAGGCTCTCAGCCGCGGCGAACATGTCGACACCGCCACCCTGCAGCGAGTCTGGGCGGATGTCCAGGGCGTCGAGGGGAGCATTCTCCCTGGCCGGCATCTGCATCTGCCCGGGATGATCGGCCAACTCCTCCTGGAAAGGGCCGACCTCCCCGCCGCTGAGCGCCGGGAGATCCTGCTCACCGCCGAACAGGCCGCCCGAAGGGCGCTGACCAGGGACCCGGCCGACGCCCGGGCCTGGGCGCGGCTCGCCTGGTTTGTAGAACTCCGCCGCGGACCGGCGAAGGAGATTTTGGCTGCGTTGCGGATGTCGCACTACCTCGCCCCCACCGACCCCGGCCTGCTCGCCTGGCGCGACAATGCCGCTGCCCGAATCGGTACCGAGATGCCGCCGGCACGCCACGTTCCGCCGGGGCAGGTTAGCGGCCGGCACCGCCCTACCGCCCAAAACGGACAGCCCGGACCGGCAGGCGTCCTGAAAATGCTCCACCAGGGAGCCCAATGAGGAGGTAACGATGAAGGTCACAACAGACAGTCTCCCCGGGAAGATAAACGCGCAACAACGGGAACTTATAAACCGGCAGCCGGAGATAATCGACCCGGAGAGCACTCCGGCCTGGTACGCTGTTCGTACCAAACCGAACCAAGAGCAGCTGGCCCTCCGCCACTACCAGAACCAGAACATGACCGGCTACCTGCCGCTGATGCAGGTCGCCCGGCGCCACGCCCGCCGGATCGACCAGATCCTTCGCCCGGTTTTTCCCGGGTATCTCTTCCTCCACCTCCCTCCCCAGATGCGCAACTGGGTGGCGATCAGCGCCACCCGCGGCGCAATTGGGCCGGTGAGCTTCGGCGGCACCATCCCGGCGGTCCCCGACTGGGTGATTCACCAGTTGCGGGCGGAAGAGAACGACCTTGGCCTGCACAACCCGGCCAGAGGGCAGGCAGCGCTCACCCCAAATTGCCCGGTGGAAGTGAGCCTTAGCTGCGTTGCTCTCGCTCGGGGTCGCTTCCGCAGCTATCGCGGCCAGGAGAGAATCGAAGTGCTGCTCGACATCCTCCACCGGCAGATCCGCACCACCGTCCCAGCTGACAGAGTCTGCCGATTATGAGGCGGATGGCCGGTGGTGACAAAGTGTGCTCTAAAACTGGGCACCTTGGCCGATAGCACTTCCTTGAGGATGATGGTCGTCAAACCCGGTTGCGAACATGGGAAGCGAGAGCCGCCCGCATCCGGCAAGACCCGATGCAAGTAATCCGCACCCAGTTCGATTACAAGATCTTGTGATTTGGCCACGAAAAATTATTCCACGGTAACGCTTTTCGCCAGATTTCGCGGCTGATCGACATCACAGCCCCGTCGAGTGGCAATACCGTAGGCAAGAAGCTGCGTCGGAATAGTGTAGAGAATCGGATTCAGCGCCGGGTGGACCCTGGGGAGCGAGATCACATCATCGGTGATGGTCGCCAGGTGCGGATCGCCGGCGGTGCCCACCAGGATAATCCCCCCCTGCCGAGCCTTGATCTCTTCGACATTGGAGATCGATTTCTGGTAGAGATCGTCCTGGGGGACCAGGGCGAGCACCGGCATATCCTTGTCGATCAGCGCGATCGGCCCATGCTTGAGCTCGCCCGAGGCATAGCCTTCGGCATGGATGTAGGAGATCTCCTTGAGTTTTAACGCCCCTTCCAGGGCGATCGGAAAGCTCGGTCCCCGGCCGACAAAAAGAAAGTCGCGGCTGTCGGCATACCGGTCCACCAGACCTTCGATATCCCCCTTAATCCTTGCCAGTTCGGCTTCCACCACACTGGCGATACCGATCAGTGCCCGGCCAAGAGTCATGGAGATCTCGCTGCTGATGGTCTGTTTCTGCTGGGCCAAGTAGAGGGTAAGAAGAAACAGGGCGGCAAGCTGGGAAGTAAATGCCTTGGTCGAGGCAACCCCGATTTCCGGCCCGGCATGGGTATATACCGTCCCGTCCGCCTCACGGGTCATGGTCGAACCGACCACGTTACAGATTGTGATGATCTTTGCCCCCTTCTCCCGGGCGATCCGGATCCCGGCCAGGGTGTCGGCGGTCTCTCCGGACTGGGAGATGGCGATGGTCAGCACCCGTTCATTAATCAGCAGGTGACGGTAGCGGAATTCCGAGGCAATGTCCACCTCAACCGGGATATGGGCATACTGCTCGATCCAGTATTTGGCCACCAGAGCCGAATGCCACGAGGTACCGCAGGCAACGAGAAAGATCTTCTCAATTTTGGCCAGATCTTCTCCGGCAAGACCGATTTCCGGCAAACCGATCTCCCCAGTCTGCAGGTTGATTCGCCCGCTCACCGTATTGGTGATTGCCTGGGGCTGCTCAAAGATCTCCTTGAGCATGAAATGCTTAAAGCCGGCCTTTTCGGCCATCGCCGCGTTCCAGCCGATCCGCTGCACCGCCTTGTTCTTCACCAGACCGCTGGTCAACGATACCACCTCAAAACCGCTGCTGGTGAGAAAGGCCATTTCCATATCATCGAGATAGGCCACATCCCTGATATAGGGCAAGAGAGCCGGGATATCTGAGGCGAGAAAGGTTCCGCCTTCCTCACCCACGCCGAGGACCATCGGGCTCTGGTTGCACACGGCGATAAGGGTATCCGGCATCCCGGTCCACAGCACCCCGAGGGCAAAGGAGCCATCCACCCTTGCCACCGCCTTTTTCACCGCGGTGCCGAGATCACCGTCAAGATACTCTTCGATCAGGTGGGCCAGGACTTCGGTGTCGGTCTCCGAGGCAAATCGATGCCCCTTCTCCCGCAATTCCTCACGGAGCTGGTGGTAGTTTTCAATGATCCCGTTGTGAATAACCACCAGTTCACCACTGCAATCGCTGTGCGGATGGGCGTTTTCGGTAGTGGGTGGGCCATGGGTAGCCCAGCGGGTATGGCCAAGGCCGATATGGGAGGGGGCGACCAGCGCCTCATCGATAATCGCCTCGAGTTGCGAGAGTTTGCCGGCCGAGCGGTGCTTGATCAGTCTGCCCTCTTCGAGATAGACAATGCCCGCCGAATCATAGCCGCGGTATTCAAGTCGCTTGAGCCCTTCAAGAATGACCGGCACGACCCTTCTAGGGCCACAGTAACCAACGATTCCACACATCTGTTTTCTCCTCTGACCAGGTATCGGTTTTTTTCAGCTCTTCGATGTTCAGTGATGCGTGCAAAAGGCTTGGTAATCCTGCATGGTGGCAAACCGGGGCACCGCTCTTTTCCGCTCGGCCTCGAAGAGCAAAATGCATACCGGATCGACCGATTGGTCAGGAACAGTGGCGGCACGCCGCAAGTCACCAAAACGCAAGGATTTTTTCCGGACCGACTATTCCAGCAGCGGTCCGCCGGTTGCGCGGTGAAGCAGTTATCTCGCAGCGCTGCGAGAGGCCACCGATCAGGATTGAGAGAGTACGAAGACCATACGGCCTTAGAAGAGGCGGGTCATGCCGAGCATGCCGTTGGTCAACATGAACAGTCCGAAGGCGATGAGCAGCAGACCGCTGGCCAGCCGAACGGCAAGGGGATGGGCAGTAAAAAAACCGATGTTTTGCCGAAAAGCCTGGCTGGCATAGCCGGCCAGGAGCATCGGAATGGCAAAACCAATGGAGTAGGCGGCAAGCAGGAGCATACCGCTCAGCACCTGGCCCTTGGTGGCGACCAGGGCCAGGACACCGGAAAGGATCGGTCCGACACAGGGAATCCACACCAAGCCAAGGGTCAGGCCGAGGATCAACCCGGACCAGCGTCCTCTGCTGGTGG
>Ga0180430_10001283_pt1 | contig 24833 bp, 18 predicted proteins | sample SS_ome_9_FD_132999 | JGI IMG/M metagenome (GOLD analysis project Ga0180430, IMG submission 132999) | Hypersaline lake sediment archaeal communities from the Salton Sea, California, USA - SS_1_S_2 metaG | ecosystem: Environmental > Aquatic > Non-marine Saline and Alkaline > Hypersaline >... | reverse complement strand
TTGTCCTGGACGATCGGTCCGCCGATGTTGGCCACCGGCTGGAAGAAGCTGTTCTCCGTCGTTCCCCGTTCGCTGCCGTCGACGTTGTAGGATTGGGAGCCGTCGGTGGGGATGAGGAAGGTGGAGAGCACGCTGCCCTCGACGTTGTTGCCGCCGCTCTTCGTGATCACGTTGGCCACCAGGCCGGTGGCCCGGCCGTATTCTGCGGCGAAGCCGTCGGTGAGGATCTGGATTTCCTCGATGGCGTCGTAGTTGATGTTGTGGCCGTAGCCGTTGGTTTCAGGGTCACGGGCCGAGATGCCGTCGATGAGGAAGTTGTTTCCCACCTGGCCCTCACCGCGGGTGCTGGGGTTGCCGTCTCCCGCGCCGCCATACTGGGTGTCGGTGCGACCCTGAACGCCGGGGACGAAGTTGAAGAGGTCCTGGTAGCTGCGGGTCGTGGGCAGCCGCTCGAGCTGTTCGGATTCGAAAGAGGCGCCGACCTGGGTCGTGGTCACGTCGATCACCGGCGCCTGGGCCACCACGGTCACCTCCTCGGCGACCTTGGACGGCGGCATCTCGATCTCGACGACGGTTTCGGTGCCCAGCGACACCCTGATCTCGGTCTGCAGGACGGTCTGGTAGCCGTCCATCTCGGCCTTGATCGTGTAGCGCCCGGGCGGGATACGCACGAAGCGGTATTTGCCTTCGGCGTTGGTCACTACCATCCTCGTGCCCTGGAGATTGTCGGATTCGATAGATACGGTTGCACCGGGAAGCGGGACACCGTCGGCGTCCATGATCACGCCTTCGATGGTGCCAACCTCGGCTGCCTTTGCTTCCTGAACGGGAAGCGCCCACATGAACAGGAGGATGAGCGCCGCAGTGAGTGCGGCGTGCATCGAGGTTCTTGCGAACTTGCTCATTCCGATCACTCCTCCTTTCAGCCTCCCCGGCGTGACGCCTGGTCACTTCCGGGCGGGGCCGATACGGTCTTTATTTGTTTATTATTGGGTACTGCCGTTGCGCCGCGCCATTCAGGGCGAACGGGCGGCTCTCGAGTCTTCACCTCCTTTCGCTCCGCCGGCCGGGGGCCGGAAGGGGACCGTTGTTCCGGTCAGATCGTCCCGCACAACCATGCACAGGGCCCGGGAACGGGAGAGGGCACACCCCTCCACCGGATGGCATCGGGTCGGCTATCCGTTTCCGGGATCGGCGGTCTGCAATCGTTCCGGTCATCGGGTTCGTTCCGGACGATGTACTTGCAATATATCTGCCATGAAAGCGTGCATGAATTCTGTTGCCGAATTTATACCAAATTCATGAAAAATTTACAAGTTACCCACGTTCATCTTGCGACGGCCGGTCAAGCGGCGGAACCCGTATCCAGTTCCTTGGAGAGGAATCCAAAATCATGAAGTCCACCCGGGTGCATGGGTGTTTGTTGCCCTTCAGGATCTGTTCGGCTCGTGGCCCTTATGATTGACATGGCAGGGGGCGGGCGTTATTCTGCCGAAGTTGTCCACAATCACCTGAGGCCCCATCGGGAGTGCCGGCACGCCGGGCGTCCCCTGCACATGGAGATGGAAGGTGCGTCAACCGACATGCTGGTATCGTTTCCCGGTAATCCCCCTGCTGCTGGCCGCCGCTGTCCTGCTGATCTGCGGCCTGGCGGCACCGACAACAGTTGCTTCACCGACGCTTCCCGCCCGCGGCGAGAGCGGCGACAGCCCGCCGGTGACCGGCGTGGCGCACGACGAGCCATTCCGTCTGGCCCAGAATAACGATGCCGATCATGGTGCGGCATCGCCGGATACGGTCGGTCACGTTGAAGCTGCCGACGATGGGCATGCCATCGACCACCATGCCGGGGCAGCGGCTGCGGAAGGCCGTACGGCCGAACATGGTGAAGGCCACGGCGAGGAACACGGGCACCATGACACGGGCCTGGGCAAGATCCTGCCGCTGTGGAGCGTGATCCCCTTTGCCGGCATACTGCTTTCCATAGCGCTCTTCCCGCTGATCGCCGAGCGGTTCTGGCACCACCACTTTCCCAAGATCTCCGCGGCCTGGGCCATCGTCTTCGCCGTGCCCTTCCTCTTCGCTTTCGGCGGGGATGCGCTCTACGAGATCCTGCACATCTACTTCATCGACTATATCCCCTTCATCATCCTGCTCTGGGCGCTCTACACCGTCTCCGGCGGGATCCAGGTCAAGGGAACCCTGCGCGGAACACCGGCGGTGAACTGCGTGCTGCTGCTCATCGGCACGGCCATCGCTTCCTGGGTCGGCACCACCGGTGCGGCGATGCTGCTCATCCGGCCCCTGCTGCGGGCCAACGAGCACCGCCGGAACAAGGTGCACACGGTGGTCTTCTTCATCTTCCTCGTGGCCAATATCGGCGGGTCGCTGACCCCGCTGGGGGACCCGCCGCTCTTCCTCGGCTTCCTCCATGGTGTGCCCTTTTTCTGGACGCTGAAGCTGCTGCCCGAAATGCTCTTCGTGGTGGCCTGCCTGATCACGATCTATTTCGCCCTGGACTCCTTCTACTACCGCCGGGAGCTCCGTGACGGCGGCGGCATCCCTGACGACGGCGAACGGGCGCCCATCGGCTTCGAGGGGTTGCACAACCTGCTCTTCCTCGGCGGCATCCTCGGCGGAGTGATCATCAGCGGGTTCTGGCGCCCGGGATCGTACACCCTGCTGGGGGTGCACCTCGACGTGCAGAACACCATCCGCGACTCGGCGCTGGTGGGCATGGGGCTGCTCTCCCTCTGGACCACGAAGAAGGCGATCCGCAAGGCCAACGAGTTCACCTGGTTCCCGATCAAGGAGGTGGCCTACCTCTTTGCCGGCATCTTCATGACCATCATTCCCGCCCTGGCCATTCTCAAGGCGGGGAGCGAGGGGGCGCTGGCCCCGATGCTGCGGCTGATCCAGGAGCCCTGGCACTACTTCTGGATCGTGGGCTCGCTCTCCAGTTTCCTCGACAATGCGCCCACGTACCTGACGTTCCTCAACTCGGCGCTGGGGCAGTTCCACGCCGGAATGCCGGAGTTGAAGGCGGTGGCTGCGCTGATTCACGACGAGGAGATCTACCTCAAGGCCATCGCCACCGGGGCGGTGTTCATGGGGGCCAACACCTACATCGGCAACGCACCGAACTTCATGGTCAAGTCCATCGCCGAAGAGTCGGGGGTCAGCATGCCGAGCTTCTTCGGCTACATGATCCGCTACTCGGTGATCTTCCTCGTGCCGGTGTTCATACTCGTCACCCTGATCTTCTTCTGATACGGTGGTGGTTCGGGCCGTGTGGCCGTTGTGAAGATTTCGTGTAACGTTTCCGTCCCCCGGTGAATCTAACCAGGTGAGGGTAGAGGACGGGCTCCGGCGAACGGCCGGTTGGGAAACATGAAGGATTCGGGATGAAAGCCGGGCGGAAAGGGAAGAAAATGAGCGACCTTCTGGTCATCGTACTGGTGCTCGTGGGGTGGTATGTGCTCAACGCGTTCGTCCTGCCCAGATTCGGCGTCTCCACGTGAATGAGCCGCGGTTGTTCGGTCGAGGATCGGCCGGTGCAGGCGATGAGCGGGGAAGACGATGGCACCGGGGAAGAGGTGCCGGGAAAATCGATCGGGGAGTGAGGGAATGCCTATCTATGAGTTCAAGTGCCGCGAGTGCGAACTCGTGTTCGAAGTGCTGAAGCGGTCCACCAGGGGCGACGAGCTGCCGGAGCGCTGCCCCGGCTGCGGCGGCGAGGATACGGAGAAACTCTATTCGTCCTTTGCCGGCAGGGTGCCGGCCAGCGGCGGTGGCTGCCCCGCTCCTGGCGGGCCCTCGGGAGGCTGCGGCAGCAGCGGTTTTTCCTGAGGCTAGGCAGGGCCGGCGGTGCGCCGGCTGACGATCGGCCAGGCTATGACCCCGTCACGGGCCAGTGGCCGGCGGGGTCGTGTCATGTACGGGGGAGTTTCCGTCCAAGCTTCTCCTCCACCGATTCGAGCTTGCGGCGGATGGCGCCTTCAGCCCCCTGGCGATCGTCGATCTTGACGGAGGTCGCCACGCGGTCGGAGAAATCCCGCATCCTGAGGTGGCATCGCCGGATGAGGTCGAAGACGATGTCGCAGGGTCCCTCCACCACCGTGCCCATGGGGTTGACCAGGTAATCGAGGCCGCTCTCCTCGATCAGTTTCATGATTTCGGCCACCGGTCCGGACATCTCGCTGCCTCGGTCGGTGGGCGCCACGCTGAATTCAGCCAGCATATTGGAATCCTTCCACAATAAACCCAACAAAATGGGGTCAGGCACGAAAGATGCGTTCTTGCGCCTGCGCGGGTCAATATAAACCTCCATCCATTGTCAATACCTGGCCGGTGATGTAGGCCGCGTCGTCGGAGAGCAGGAAGAGTGCCGCTGCCGCGGCCTCCTCCACCGTGGCCATGCGCTTCATCGGCACCATGGAAAGCAGTTTCTTGCGCGCAAACTCGGGCAGGGTGGCGGTCATGTCGGTTTCCACCAGCCCCAGGGCCAGGCTGTTCACCCGCAGGCCCACCTTGCCGGTCTCCCGGGCCAGTGATTTGGCGAAGGCGATGGCGCCGGCCTTGGATGCCGCGTAGTTGGCCTGACCCTCGGTACCCATCAGCCCGCTGATCGAGGCGATGTTGAGCACCACACCCGATTTGCGTTTCATCATCGAGACGATCACCGACTTTGTGAAATTGAAGACGCCCTTGAGATTGACGTCCACCACGCGGTCCCAGGTCTCCTCGTCCATCATGAACAGCGCGCGGTCCGAACGGATGCCGGCGTTGTTGACCAGGAAATCCACGTCGTCGCCGAAGGCTTTGCGGAACTGTTTCACCGCCGCGGTCACCGAGGCGCTGTCCGCGGCATCGGCGCGGGCGGCCAGCGAGCGCACGCCCAGGGCCTCGAGTTCGGTGGACAGCCGTTGGGCCTCCTCCTCCTGGCTGTTCCAGGTGAAGGCCACGTGGCAGCCCCGGGCGGCCAGGGCCAGGGCGATGGCCCGTCCGATGCCCCGCGAGGCGCCGCTGACGATGGCGGTTTTGTCCTTAAACATCTCTTTCGACGGCCCTCCATTTCGGAATTCGATTGCCTGATCCATGGTATCACGGTGCAACGGGTGTGAGCATCGAGTGATAGATTTCGAAGTTGCCATCCCGCTCATCGTCCCACACCACATGCAGTGTGCCGTCGGGGGCGGGGTAGATCGATGCGTCCATGGACACGGCGCCGTCGCGGGTGATCCGGGTGGTTGCCGACCAGCCCCGTGGCCCCCGATGCTTGTGGTAGACCTCGAGGTTGCCCACGGCGGAATCGGTCCAGACGAGGTGCGGTGCGCCGGACCCGTCCTCGGCCACCGAGGGGTGGCGTATCTCGTAGGCCCGGCCGGAAGGATGGTGCCAGGTGACTCGTTCCTCACCGGCGTTCCCGTCGCCGCCGACCCGGGCATAGTAGATTTCGGGCTGGCCATGGCGGTGGTCGACCCAGACCAGGTGCTGCCCGCCGCCCGATGCCGGCCACGTTGCCGGCTGGCCGGCCACGGAGTCCTCCGGTGTGAGCCTGGTCACCGGGCCCCATTCGCCGTCAGCGAATCGGCGGTGAAAAACCCCTGCCGGGCCCTCGGCAGGGGTCAGCTTCCAGGCCAGGTGCAGTGAGTCATCGACGCCGTCGGCCACCAGGCCGGGGAAGAAGCAGCGGCCTCCGGCAGGGGTTTGCCCCACCGGCTCGGCAGCCGAGGACGGTGCCGGGTCGAAGCGCACGTGGAAGATCTCCCGACGGTCGTCCAGCTGACCGGGAAAGGCGGCGTGACCGCGGCCCTGCCCGTCGATACAGAACGAGGCCTTGTAGGCCACCAGGTCTTCGGGTGAGATGCGGCGGTCCGGGCCCCAGCTGCCGGCGGCCAGTGATCGTGTATAGATGCCCATGGTTCCGGTGCGTTCGTCGGTGTAGACCAGCGTGATCCTTCCGTTCCCGTCGGCGAGGATGTCGGGCGTGCGCGACGTGCGGCCATCGCGCGGGGAGAGCCGCCGGGGGCGGGACCATCGTCTGTCGTCGAGGACGGAATGGTAGATCTCGTAGACCAGGCGTTCGTCCTTCTGATCTGCGGAAGCCCGGGCATCGGCGGTGGTGCCGGCGTAATCGCTGGCATCGAACCAGACCAGATGGCCCCGTCCATCGCTGTCGAAGGCCATGCTGCGGTCGTGGAGGGCGGCGGTGTGCGAGTTGCCGGGCGTGGCGGTCACCCGGTGCGGTGTGCTCCAGCGCCCGCGGCCTGCCCGGGGCAGGGGCATCAACCCCTCACGGATCAGCCCCGTGGCGATCAGTTCGGCAAAGCGCCGGTGCCCCTCGGGAGAGGGATGGGGATCGTTGTGAAGGTAGAAGCGTTCGGGACGGGCCTCGCCCTCCAGTGGCGTGAGCAGGTCGACCAGCGGAAGGCCCAACCGCTCGCAGGCCCGCTCCACGGCGGGCCGGACCGGGTCATCACCGGGATCACCGGCCACCAGCTGAATCAGGGCCGGAAGCAGCACCACCACAAGTTTTCGGTGTTCCCCGGAATCACTCACCACTTCACGGGCCCTGAGCAGCACACGCTCCAGCCGCTGCTGCTGTCCGGGGTCAGACCAGAGGCGGGCATAGCGTCGCCGCTGGTCGGTTGCTTCATCGGGCCGGACCCCGATGCGGCGCAATATGCGGTCCCAGTTCGTGCCGAGAAAGCGGTAGAAGTAGGAGTTCGCCCGCAGCCAGCCGCGGGGCGAAATCCCGGGTTTCGATGCCAGGCCGGCCTGGGGCATGCCGAGGCTCCCGTCGTCGCCTACGGTGAGGAACGGTTTTTCCAGGTCGTTGATGAAGAGGCAGAGCAGCACCAGGCGGGGCCGATAGCGGGCGATGCAAAGCTCAGCCATCGCTGCCGTCTGTTCGAGGTTGTAGCCGGGCACGCCGAGATTGAGCACCCGGGGGCCCGGCCCGGAACGGACCAGCCCGGCGGCCGAGCGTTCCAGCAGACGGGGGAATGCTTCCTCGTCGGCCACGCCGAAACCCGCCACCAGCGAGTCGCCAAGCACGACAACTCGGAGTTCTTTCGGGGAGAGCTTGTCGGGAAAGGCCCGGTCCCGGAACCCGTCGGCGTTGGTGCGGAAGGGTACCCCGGCCACCTCGGTTTCGCTGTTCGGGGCCAGGCGGTAGATCAGTGCGGGTTCGTCGGCGGGGACGCAGGTATCGCGCCAGTCCCAGCGCAGGCCCATGAGCAGGCTTTCGGCAAGCCGGCAGGCCGCCTCACCTGCTGCCCAGAGCAGGGCCAGGGTGACGAGCAGCAGGAGGACAGAGGGCCAACGTCGTTTTCTCGGGCCCAGGCCTTCGGATTCTTCTCTCGTGGCAGTCATGGTGCTCCGCTTCGGGCGGTCGATGGACGAGCGCATCCATCTTAGGGAGGCCCCCCGGGTCTGTCAACGACTGGCCGCGGCCTTTCGCCGATCGCTGCATTTGAAGTGACCGCAGGAGAAAAGGTAGTATCGATTTGCTTCCCCGCGGGCCGCCAGCGGTCCCGCCCACAGGTTCAACAGGCAGTCCGAACGGCCGGGAGGGTGTGATGAGCTTTTCCGACGGAATTTTCGCCGAAATGTACGAAACGGTGGTTCGTTGCGACCGGGATGGCGCCGCCAAACTGGCCCGCCGGGCCCTGGCCGACGGCGTGCCGCCGGTGCGTGCCCTGGAGGAGGGTTTTGCACCGGGAATCCGCAAGGTCGGGGATCTCTGGGAGGAGGGCGAGTATTTTCTCCCCGAACTGCTTTCCGCCGCGGAGGCGATGAAAGCGGCGATGGCGATCATCGAGCCGGCCTTGCGCAGCGAGGGCGGCAAGGCTCCGGAGAGCCGCGCCACCGTGGTGATCGGCACGATCCAGGGGGACATCCACGATATCGGCAAGTCGCTGGTGGCGGCGATGCTCTCGGCCACCGGGTTCAAGGTCGTGGACCTGGGCCCCGACGTGGCCTTTCACCGTTTCATCGAGTCGGTGAAGGAGGAGAAGGCGGACCTGCTCTGCATGTCCGCTTTGCTTACCACGACGATGAGCGGCCAGGGGGAGGTGGTTCGCCTGCTCGAGGAGCAGGGGTTGCGCCGGGACGTACGGGTGCTGGTGGGCGGCTCCCCGGTGGACGCGGCCTGGGCCGAGCGCATCGGTGCCGACGGATACGCGCCGAACGCCATGGACGCCATCCGCGCGGCGGAGAAGGTGCTGGGGCTGGGGAAAGCCGGCCCGGGGGGGGCGTAATGGACATTCTCGAGCAACTGGCCGAACACACGGTGCTATTCGACGGTGGCCTGGGGTCAGTGCTGATCACCCGTGGGCTGCCCGCCGGGGCAGGGCCTGAGCGCTGGAACCTCGAGCGGCCGGATGAGGTAAGGGCGGTCCACCAGGCCTATTTCGATGCCGGCGCCGACGTGGTGCAGACGAACACTTTCGGCTGCAATCTGGTCAAACTGCAAAGCGAGGGCCTCGCTGAAGAGGAGGAGGAGATCAATGCCATGGGGGCCGACCTGGCGGTGGCCATCAGGCCCCGTGACCGGTTTGTCTCTGGCGATATGGGGCCCACCGGCAAGCTGCTTGCGCCCCACGGCGACCTCGACTCCGGGGAGGCCGAGGAGGCTTACGCCCGTCAGGCCCTGCTGCTGCTCGGCGGCGGTGTTGACCTGCTGGCCGTGGAGACGGTGTTCCAGCTTGCCGAGGCCGAGGCGGCGGTGCGCGGTATCCGTCGGGTGAACGAAGGCCCGGTGCTCGTTTCCCTGACCTTCGAACGGAAAAAGCGCGGTTTTTTCACGATTATGGGCGAGACGCCGCGGCAGGCGGCCGAGGCCCTGGCCGGCCTGGGGGCTGACATCCTCGGCGCCAACTGCACGCTCACGTCCGGGGAGATGCTCGACCTGGCAGGGGAGATGCGGGCGGCCACCGACCTGCCGCTGGTCATGCAGCCCAATGCCGGCCAGCCGGTGGCCTCGGCTGAGGGCGGGCCACCAACCTATGATTACGATCGCGACGATTTTCTCGAGACGATGGTTCGCATGGCCGACCTGGGGATCAACGGAATTGGCGGGTGCTGCGGCACCGATCCGCAGTTGATCGCCGACCTGCGGCGGCACCTGGACCGGCGGGAGGGATAAGGAGGGGGAGATGAACGGAATCCGACCGATCGTGCGGCCGTTGAGTGACGAGCTCGTGGAGAGGATCCTCGGCGAGGCAATGGACGTTCTGGCGCAGAAGGGCATCTTCGTGGAAAATGACGAGGCCCTGGAACTGCTGGACGGGGCCGGGGCCCGGACCGCGGGCGGCGCTTCCGGCGACGAGGCGCGGGTGGTGAAGCTGCCCGAACCACTCATCACCGAAGCTCTCGAGGGGGCCCCCGGTCGGATCCGGGTCTTCGACGCGGCCGGCGAGCAGGCCATGGATCTCGGCGAAGACCGGGTGCACTTCGACCCGGGGTCAGCGGCGATCAATATCCTCGACAGCGCGAGTGGCCTGCCGCGCAAGCCGTCTTCCCGGGACGCCCTGGCGTTCTCTCGGCTGACCAACGCCCTGCCCCACATGAGCGCACAATCCACCGGTGTCGTGCCGGCCGACGTCCCTGAGGGACTGGCCGACCGCTACCGGCTTTATCTCGCCCTGCACGGTTCGCGCAAACCGGTGGTCACCGGCACATTCGAGGTGGAGGCGCTGGCCCCGATGCTGGAAATGCTCACCGTGGTGCGCGGCGGCAGCGACGCCCTGCGCGAGAAGCCGCTGGCCATCTTTGATGCCTGCCCTTCGCCGCCGCTGCGCTGGAGCCGACTCACCTGTCAGAGCCTCATCGACTGCGCCCGGGCCGGCGTGCCGTCGGAAATCGTCTCCATGCCCCTGGCCGGGGCCACCGCGCCGGTGACCCTGCTGGGGTCGGTGGTGCAGCACTGCGCCGAAGTGCTCAGCGCCTACGTCATCGCCCACCTCGCTTCGCCGGGGGCGCCGGTGATCTACGGCGGTTCACCGGCGGTGTTCGACATGCGCAAAGGCACCACGCCCATGGGCGCCATCGAGACGATGATGATCGACTCGGCCAACGTCCAGGTGGGCAAGCGCCTCGGCGTTCCGACTCACGCCTACATGGGGCTCAGCGACGCCAAGACTATCGATGCCCAGGCCGGTATGGAAACCGGCATGGGGGCGATGATGGCCGCGCTCTCCGGGGTGAATATGGTTTCCGGCCCGGGGATGCTCGATTTCGAGAGCTGCCAGAGCCTGGAGAAGCTGGTGCTGGACAACGAGATCGCCGGTATGGCCCTGCGGCTGGTTTCCGGTCTCGAGCCCCGTGAAACGCCGCTGGCCGCCGACCTGATGGATGAGTCGTTCACCGACCCGCGTTTCCTCTCCCGGCCCAGCACGCTGAAGTGGTTCCGCCAGGAGCAGTATATTCCGGGCAAAGTCATCGAGCGCTCGACCCTCGGTGAGTGGGAGCAGTCGGGCCGCGTGCCGCTCACCGACCGGGCGCGGGACGAGGTGTCCCGGCTGCTGGGTCGAGAGGAGAAAGACGGCCATCGCCTGGATGAGGCGATGAGCCGCGAGCTGACCCGGATCATCTCCGCCGAGGCCCGCTCCTTTGGTTGCGGGGAGCTCCCCGTGACGTTCTAAGCGCTGAACGGCGTTCCGGGTACTGGTAGGCCTGTCCGCTCATTCCGGTGGAATGTATTACCCGTGACCCGGGGGTTTTCTTTCGGGAGTGTCGATTTTCGTCACGGCGGAGTACACCTGTCCCTCACTCATCGACCCGCATCTGTTATCCTGCGTGTTATCAATACTTGAATCAGGGGCCCGGCCTGTCAACCGGTTGACATCGCAATAACATCCCTGTCACTTCTTACCCTTTTCTTGATCAAGAATCCTCCACCGGCCGCCGATAGGAAGAGTGTGAAGGTGGCCGTGTTTATTGGGTTTCCGGCAAACAGCCTCTTCAGCCGCGAGCGTTGGCACGAGGATTGCTCAATCGACATACGAACGAACGGATTCCAAATGTTGATGGGGATAAGGGACACCGGAGGTGCATGAGATGTATTGGACGAAATTCAGCCCGAATCGTACTATTGCCGGAACGATGCCTGCGGTGCGGAACAAGCGCAGGTTCTGGTCCGGTCTGCTGGTTCTGGCGGCGGCCATGCTTTTGGCCGTGCCTGCCGCGGCGCAAGTCAATGTCCAGGTGACCTGGAACCCCAACTCCGAACCGGACCTCGCCGGATACCGTGTCTGGTGGGGCACGGAGGCCGGAGTTTACCCCAACTCCCAGGAGGCCGGGACCGCCACCAACGATATCATCGAGGGGCTCAGCGAGGGGACGACCTATTACATTGCCGTCACCGCGTACGACCTCGCCGAAAACGAAAGCGCCAAGTCGCAGTGGGTCAGCATCACGCCCGACCTGACCCCGCCCACGTTCTCCAATATCAACGCCGGCAGCATCACCGAAAACACGGTGACCATCACCTGGACGACGAACGAGCCGTCGACCTCCCAAGTGGAATACGGCCAGACCATCTCCTACGGCAGCCAGACGCCTCTCGATTCGAACCTCGTGACCAACCACAGCGTGCAGGTCACCGGTCTGAACGCCTGGACGACTTATCACTACCGCGTGAAATCAAATGACGATGACGGGAACCAGGGAATCTCCGGTGACAATGTCTTCACCACCGATGACACAACCGATCCCATCATCAGCAATATCCAGGTGGTCAATATCGGCGACAACGGCGCCACGGTGACCTGGGAGACCAACGAGCCGGCCACCTCGCGCGTGGATTATGGCGAGACCACCGGCTACGGGCAGAATGTTCAGGATCTGTCCCTGAAGACCAGCCACTCACTGTCGATCACCGGTCTGGATTCCAACACGCTCTACCACTACCGTGTGCGCAGCATCGATGAGGCGACGAACCAGGCGGCTTCGGCGGACGACACGTTCACCACCACCGATTCCGGTGCGCCGGTGATCAGCAACGTGGCGGTTTCCAATATCACGGCGACCAGCGCCACCATCACCTGGACCACGGACGAGCCCGCCACTTCGGTGGTGCACTACGGGGTTTCCGCGGGCTACGGTGCCGACGCCAGCGTGGGCGGGATGTCCACCAGCCACAGCGTTACGCTGACCGGGCTGGAAGACGACACCACCTACCACTTCCAGGTGGAGAGCACCGACGAGGCGACCAACACCGCTACGTCGAACGATGATACCTTCGATACCATCGACGAGACCGCCCCGGCGGCACCCACCGGCGTGGACGTGGAGGTGGTGAGCGAATAGGACTGGAAACAGGTCCGGTAACGGACACGGAAAAGCGCCGGGGACAGGAAATCCCCGGCGCTTTTTTTTGAGTTGGTGGAGTTGGGGACGTACATGAAAAATATAAATAACTACTTTTGGGGATAGTTATTTATACTTTTTATGTACGTCCCCCTTTTCTAGGAATTCCCGTCTTCTGTTTTATCCTCGCCAGAGGCGTTCAGCTCTTCCAGGCGGTCCTGGACCTGGCGGTTCACCGTGCCGGCGGGGAAGTGGCCGCTCCGCCCTCGGCGGCCGGCAGCCACACCGGTGAGAATTTCGATCCCCCGATCGATAGTGTTCACGGCGTAGATGTGGAAGCGGTTTTCACGGACCGCGTCCACAATGTCCTCACGGAGCATGAGGTCTTTGAGATTGCGGGTGGGGATCATCACCCCCTGGCTGCCGGTGAGACCCCGAGAGTTGCAGACGTCGTAGAAGCCCTCGATCTTTTCATTGACCCCGCCGATGGGCTGGATCTCGCCGAGTTGATTTACCGAGCCGGTGACGGCGATGCCCTGGTCCAGGGGAATGCCGGAAAGGGAGGAGAGCAGGGCATAAATTTCGGTGGAGGAGGCGCTGTCGCCGTCCACACCGCTGTATGACTGCTCGAAGCAGAGGGACGCGGAAAGGGTCAGCGGTGCCTGCTTGGCGAAGCGGCGGCGGAGGAATCCGCCGATGATCAGCACGCCCTTGTCGTGGGACTTGCCACTCAGCTTGGCCTCCCGTTCCACGTTGATCAGGCCGGCCCGGCCGAAGGCGGTTGTGGCGGTAATGCGCGTGGGGCGGCCGAAGCGGTGGTCCCCCAGATCGAAGACCGACAGCCCGTTGACCTGGCCTACCACCTTGCCGCTGGTGTCGATGATCAGCGTGCCCCGCTCGATGTACTCCTGCATCTGGGTCTCGACGAGGTTGTTCCGCTGGTGTCGCATGTGGATCGATTTGGCCAGGTGGTCCCGTCCGATCATCGGGGATGTGCCGGACCAGTAGTCGGCTTCGCGGACCACGTCGGCCATTTCGCTGAAGCGGGTGCTCAGCTTTTCTCGACGACCCGCCTCGCGCACCCCGTACTCCACCAGCCGGCAGGCCGCGCTGCGGGTCATCGGTTTGAGCTCCTCGCCCTGGGAGACCTTGCTGATCACCGAGAGAAATTTCTTCGCATTGCCCCGGTTCAGCTTCATCGAGGAGTCGAAGTCGACCTTGACCTTGAAGATCTGCTTGAAGTCCTCGTCCTGACGGTAGAGCATGTGATAGAGCTGGCTGTCGCCGATCATGATCACCATCACGTTGAGGTCGATCGGTTCCGGCTTGATCGGCGAGGAGAGCAGGCCCAGTTGCGACTCCATGCTCTGGATCTCGAGCTGGTTGTAGATCAGCGCCCGCTTGAGCGTCTTCCAGACCTGGGTTTCGGTGAGCGCGTCGGTGGCATTGAAGACGAGGAAACCGCCGTTGGCCTCGAGCAGCGTTCCGCCGCGGATGTTCATGAAGTCCGGCGGCGAGTTGCCCGGGCCCGGCCGTGATGACTGGATGTGGCCGAAGAGGTTCTTGAAATTCGGCGACGTCTCGTAGACCACCGGGCAGCCCTCGCGGTCCGAGTTGTCGAGCACCACGTTGACCCCATAGGCACGGAAGGCGTCCACCGCCCCGCCTCGTGCTCCCGACGGCGTGCTGCCGTCCTCCGCCCCGTCTTCCTCCTTGAAAGCATCGACGTTTTCGGCCGCGTCGTCAACGAAATGCTTGAGGTAGTTTTCGATCTTGGGGTCGGGGAAGGTCTTGCGGATTTCGTCGGCCATAGTCGCCGCCAGCTCTCGAACGGTCTCTTCCTCCAACAGGTCGAGTCGGGCCATCATCTCCTTGGTCAGCCGGCGATTTTCCCGCAGCAGTCCGTCCAGCTCGCTGCGCAGTTCCTGGTAGAGCGTGAGCATCGGGTGGTCGGCCGCCGCTTCCGGCCCCTCGGCCTCGCGGAGTTTGCCCGCGTATTCCTGGATCGTCATCTCCTTGCCGTCCACCAGCGGGAGCAGATCCGGCCGGCTCACCGGGCCCATCTGCACCTGGCCCAGGGCGAAGCCCTTCTCGCGGGAAGCCGCATCGAACGAAGCGAACATCTTGTTCCCCTGTTCCTCATACTCCCGGCGGATCGCATCTCGCTGCTGCTGAAAGTCATCGCCCTCCAACTCCACAGGGACCCTGGCCCTCAGAAAGCGGACCATTTCATCCACGGCCTTCTTGAACGTTCGCCCCTGGCCCCGGGGCAGGGTGATGAGCACCGGGGCATTGGGCTTGATGAAGTTGTTCACGTAGCAGCGATCGAGCGGCAGAGGACACGATGGCTTGATGTGCTCGAGCAGCAGATCGATGGTGGTCAGCTTGCCCGTGCCGGAGAGACCGCAGACAAAGGCGTTGTATCCCGGCCTGAACAGCTCGAGGCCCAGGCGCAGGGCCTCCACCGCCCGGTCCTGCCCCACGATGCCGTTGGTCGGGGCCACGGAAGCCGTGCTTTCGAACGTGAACCAGGAGGGGGGACAGGCCCAGCGGAGCTTGTCCGGCGGCACCGATTTCGGATCGGTCGCCGGTGTGAGGGTGGTCTTGGCTGGTTTCCCCTGCTTTTTCATCTGGGTCCCTCCGGATCGATTCGGTCGGCTTCATGCTGGCTGGAGGTGCGAAATGTACCAGAGCGTGGAAATGCTGTCAATTTTCCCGGTTTGTTCAAGCCCGGCATCCGGAGGACTATCCACATGGTTTTCGTGATTCGCGTGGTTATGATATTTAAGTCATTACGCAATAATTAAAACCAATAATGGTTTTATTTTGGATGAAATCTGCAAAATGGACGTTACGAATTGATCAAAACGCGAATATTTGTTGACAATCACTATTTTGGGCACTAGTGTGTCCGGATAGCGGAATGACCGGTCCGGCGCGGATACCGGGCCAGCAAACGTTTTGGCGGGCAAGGCCCCGCACTTATCGAGGTGGCACATGACGACCGCAGAGATCCTGGCCCTGGCCAAAAAGGAGGACGTACGGTTCCTCCGCCTGCAGTTCACCGATATCATGGGCGCGATCAAGAACGTGGAAGTTCCCCAGCGACAGTTCGAGAAAGCGCTCAACGAGGGAGTGCTCTTCGACGGCTCCTCCATCGAGGGTTTTGCGCGGATCGAGGAGTCGGACATGATTCTTGTGCCCGAGCCGGAAACGTTCCGGATTTTTCCCGGTCAGGAGCGTCCCGACGAGGGGAAGCGCGCACGGCTGATCTGCGATATTCATCACCCCAACGGCGATCGATTCCTCGGTTGCCCGCGCACCGCCCTCAGGCGGGTGGTGGAGCGGGCGAAGAAGATGGGTTTCACCATGCAGGCCGGTCCCGAGGCTGAGTTCTTCCTCTTCCTCACCGATGAGACCGGCAAGGCCACGACGAATACACACGATGCTGCCGGCTACTTCGACCTGACACCGGTGGACAAGGGTGAGTGGGCTCGACGCGACATCGTTAATGACCTCGAGTACATGGGCTTCGAGGTGGAGGCCGCGCACCACGAGGTGGCGCCGGGTCAGCACGAGATCGACTTCAAGCACGAGGAGGCCCTGACCTGTGCCGACAATGTGGCCACTTTCCGCTTCGTCGTCCGTCGGGTGGCTGAGCGCTACGGCCTGCACGCCACCTTCATGCCCAAGCCGATCTACGGTATCAACGGATCGGGGATGCACGTCCACCAGTCACTGGTCAAGGACGGCGAGCACATTTTCCACGACCCCGAGGCGCAGTGGGAATTGAGTGAAACGATGCTGCACTACATCGGTGGAATTCTGAAGCACGCCAAGGGCTTCGTGGCGATCACCAATCCACTGATCAACTCCTACAAGCGACTGGTGCCGGGCTACGAGGCGCCGACCTACATCGCCTGGTCCGAGCGCAACCGCTCACCCCTGGTCCGGGTGCCCGATCGCCGCGGTCCGGGAACGCGGGTGGAGGTCCGGGTCCCGGACCCCTCGTGCAACCCCTACCTCGCCCTGGCGGTGATGCTGGCCTCCGGTCTCGATGGCATCGAGAAGCAGCTTGACCCCGGTGAGCCGGTGAACAAGAACATCTACTCCATGAGCCAGCGAGAGAAGCGTCGGCTGAAGATCGATGAACTGCCGCCTGACCTCACCGGGGCCCTGGACTGCCTGGAAAAGGACAAAGTGATTCAGGAGGCCCTCGGCGAGCACATTTACCAGCACTTCATCAAGGCCAAGCGACAGGAGTGGGCCACCTACCAGGCCCAGGTGCACCAGTGGGAGGTCGACTCCTACCTCTCGTACTACTAGACCCGATAGCGGCGGCGGGACCCCGGGGACTCAGAATCGTCCCGCCGCCGTTTTCACACCGTGAGTCGACGAGGCCTCGTCAAAGGCGAAAAAGTCGATCCCGGCCATCGCTGTCAGCGCCGACCCGTCGAAGTTCCAGCCCCGAACCCGGGCTGCGGCCGTTTCGTCCGGCCCCGGGCCGGTGAGGATCTCGTCGATCCCGTCATCGTCCAGGTCTCCGCAGGAGACATTCACCCCGAAGAGGCCCTCACCGTAGGCGAAGAAATTGATCCCCGCGATGGCCGAAACGCTCTCCACTCCGTCCCAGTTCCAGCCCCGCACGTGGGGGCCGAAGACCAGCCCCGGCCCGGCGCCGGTGACAATCTCGTCGATACCGTCGCCGTCGACGTCGCCGCAGGCCACGTTCACCCCGTAGCGGTTCGTGCCGTAGGCCAGAAAGCTCACGCCGCCCAGGGCGGCATAAACACTGCCGGCGGTGGACCAGCCGCGCACGTGGGGGCCATACACCGCCCCCGGTCCGGCACCGGTGACGATCTCGTCCAGCCCGTCGCCGTCCAGATCGCCGCAGGCCACGTTGACCCCCCACTTGGGTGTACCGTAGGCCAGCCACGACAGACCGGGGATCGCCTGCGGCGTGCCACCGCCATCCCAGTTCCAGGCCCGCACGTGGGGCCCGAACACCTGGCCCGGCCCGGCGCCGGTGACGATTTCGGCATAGCCGTCCCCGTCGATGTCGCCACCGGCCACGTTCACCCCGAAACGATGTGTCCCGTAGGCGAGAAAGGAGAGACCGGGCAGGGGCGTGCCGTACGTGTCGAAGCCTCTGGCGTGGGGGCCGTAGACCTCGCCCGGGCCGGCGCCGGTCAGCAGTTCCGCCCCCGGCTGTCCGTCGAGATCGGCCGCGGCCACGTTGACCCCGAAGCCCTCGGCGCCGTAGGCCTCCCACTGGGCGTAGGGCACGATGAGGCTGTTGTCGGCAAATGCCCGCACCAGCGGCGGGTTGTCCGGGCCGGCCCCCGGGCCGGCGGCGATGAAGAAGACGGGCGGTGCCTTGGGCCGGCCGGCGAACATGGTCACCGACGCGCCCCACCAGTTGGCGGTGACCAGGTCGGTGCGCCCGTCCTGGTCGAAATCAGCCGCGGCGATGTCATTGGGGGTGTTGCCGGTGATGTAGGTCCCGGCGCCGGCGAACTGGCCGGCGCCCAGGTTTCGCACAACCTGCAGCATGCTGTGGTCGAGACCGGCCACGGCAAGTTCCGGCAGCAGGTCGCCGTCGAGATCGGTCGCGACGATTGATGATGGGGCCTGCACCACATCGAGGCGGTCGGATTCGGTGAAGCTGCCGCTGCCATCACCCAGGTGGATCGAAACCTGGCCGTCATCATCGTGGGTCACGGCGGCATCGGGGTGACCGTCGCCATTCAGGTCGGTCACGCTCACCATGACCGGAGTGCCAGGCGCACCGGAGGCGATGGCGCTGCCCAGGGACCCGTCACCGGCATTGATCAGGGTGCTGAACACGCCGTCTTCCTTGCTGCAGGTCACCAGGTCGGGCCATCCGTCACCATTGAGGTCCGCCGCCTGAATATCCCGGGGGAACGCCCCCACGGCATAGCTCTGGTCCTCGGTCAGCCCTCCGTCGCCGTCGCCGAAATAGGTCACCACCGTGCCCGGCGAACCGCCGTCCACCCCGCAGGCCAGTGCCGCATCGAGGTGGCCGTCGATGTTCAGATCGATCAGTTGCACTGCGTTTACCCGCTGACCGACATGGTAGTACGTCGGGCCGCTGAAATGCCCGTTGCCCTGGCCGAAGTGCGTCACCAGCCGGTTGGCGCTGAGGGTGGCCAGGGCCAGGTCGCCGTACCCGTCGCCGTTCAGGTCGCCGATGGTTATGCCGTAGATATTGTCGTGGGAGTCGATCTCCGTCACCTGGACGAAGGTACCGTCTCCCTGCCCGCGCAACGTTTCGATACGGTCTCTGCTGGCACTGGCTAGGGCGAGGTCGGGGATGCCGTCGCCGGTGAGGTCGTCGACGGCCAGCTGCACCGGCGTGTCGATGGCCGGGGAGTGGCGGGATGCATGGAGATTGCCGCCCCCGGCGCCAAAACTCAACGCCAGCACCGGCTCGTAGTAGGAGCCGACGATGACGTCGGTGAGACCGTCTCCGTCGAAGTCGGCCGCCGTGCGGGTTTGCGGGTTGGCCACCGTGCCGAAGACCACCGGTGTGGAGAAACCGCCGGCACCATCACCGATGAGCACGTGGATGGCGGCCTCCGATCTGACGTGGACCACCAGGTCGGGATAGGGGTCTCCGTTCATATCGGCGAGAGTCCCGGCATAGCGGTAGAGGGTGCCGGTGAGCGACTGATGCTCGATCAGGTTGCCCGCCCCGTCCCCGTGCAGCACGGTCAGCAGCCCGTCGTCGTAGTTGCCGCCGCTGACCGCGGCCAGGTCGAGGTTGCCGTCCTGGTCGAAATCACCGGCCGTCACGCCCCATATCGCTTCGGGCAAAGCCCAGGTGGCGGGGTTGGTGAAGGCACCGTCCCCGGTGCCGAAGACAAGGGTCACCAGGTTCTCGTAGTAGTTCCCCACCGCCAGATCGAGGATGCCGTCGCTGTCGAAGTCTCCCAGAGCGAGGCTCACCGGTTCGACCATCGCCGTCGTGGGCCCGGTGACAAAGCCGCCGGCGCCGTCGCCGAGCAGCGTGGAGATCAGGTCAACGATGCGGTCACAGGCCGCCAGGTCCTGGTCTCCATCCCCGTCCAGGTCACCGATCACCACCTTGGTGCAGCGGGTGGTGACGGGGTAGTTGACCGGCGGCTGCAGCGTGCCGTCCCCGTTGCCGAGCAGGATCGAGAGCTCCTCGTGGAAGTCGAGGGTCACCGCCACGTCGGGGATGCTGTCACCGTTCAGGTCGCCCACGGCCAGGCTCAATGCGTTGTACCCCAGCGGGGCGTTGAGCGAATCGGCGAAACCGCCGCCGCCGGTCCCCAGCTGGACCTGGATCCGGTTTTCTATGTCGTCGAGGGAAACGAGGTCCGGGATCCCGTCGAGATTCATGTCGGCCGCGGTGAGGTCGTAGGTCCGGTACGAGGAATCGACGGCCACCGAGCCGGAAAGCAGACCGGCGGCGCTCAGCGGGGGGGAGGCGAGGAGGAGAATTAAAACGGTCAGTGTATGAAGAGTGGTGTGCATTTGTCAGCTCCTGGTGATGTAATGAACCGCAGGGAACCGCACTCAGCCATTGTCCATGATTTCGATCCTTTTGCCGAATTCGGGCAGCGCTTCGCCGAGCCGAATCAGGTGCCCCGGACAGCCTTCGCGGCAGTCGGACGCGCCGATAAGCCCCGGCAGGGGGAAGGCGCCGGGGAGCGCGGCGGCCCGTCGGGCTGCCGCACATTCGCCGTCCGGATCATGGTCTGCGAGCAGGATGGCCGCGATCGACGCGAATCGGTGGGCCAGCAGGTAGTCCACGTGCCAGCGCAGCCGGTACCCGTGTGCCCCGCCGCCGGCGATGACGCTGTAGCGGTGCAGCCGGCCGGGCAGCGCCCGGGACGCACGGCCGGCATAGGCATAGCACCCCGCGTCCAGCCGCTGCATGCCGCGGGCGCCGAAACGGACCCGGGCCGGCCGGGAGAGGCGAATCAGCAGCAGGTAGGCGCCGCGGTCCGGCGCGGCCTGCGGCGGACGATCTTCGTTGCGATCGGCTTGAACCATCATGGTGATCATTCTACACTGTGCGGGCCGCTGGCCGGGTGATTTCGGCCGCGGTCAGGAGCGATGCTGATGTCCGATTCGGGTGCGCCGCAGACCATCTCCGCCGTCGGTCCCGATGGCGAGCGGATCCGCCTGCCGCGGTGGCTCAAGGTGCGGGTGGGCAAGGGTGCCTCGTTCAGGAAGGTCGATGCCCTGCTGCAGGAGCACGGGCTGAATACCGTCTGTCGCTCGGCGCTCTGCCCCAACGTGGGCCGCTGTTTCGAGCGCGGTACGGCGACCTTTCTTATCCTCGGCAATACCTGCACCCGCCGCTGCCGCTTCTGTGCCGTGGCGGGGGGAAACCCCCAGCCTGTGGATCCCGCTGAACCGGGGAAAGTGGCCGATGCCGTGAAGCAGCTCGGGTTGCGCCACGCGGTGATCACCTCGGTGACCCGGGACGATCTGGCCGACGGCGGCGCTGCCCATTTCGCGGCGACGGTGAGCGCCATCCGTGCCGCGGCTCCCCGCTGCCGGGTGGAGCTTCTGGTTCCCGATTTTCAGGGGCGGGAGGAGGACCTGTTCAAGGTGCTTCGCGCCGGTCCCGACATCCTCAATCACAACATCGAGACCGTGCCCCGGCTCTATCCCGGGGTGCGCCCCGGCGCCGATTACCGGCGTTCACTGGTGCTGCTCGGCCGCTCCCGTCGCTGGATCGGTGACGACGGGCGGGACGTGCTGACCAAGTCAGGGATCATGGTCGGCCTGGGGGAGACGATGACCGAGGTGCATCAGGTGATGCGCGAGGCGGCTTCTGCCGGCTGCGAACTGTTCACCATCGGCCAGTATCTCCAGCCCTCCCGCAACCACTTGCCGGTGGTTTCCTTCTACCTCCCCGAGACGTTCGACCAGCTCAGGGCGTTTGGCGACGCCCTTGGTTTCCGGCACGTGGCCTCCGGACCGCTGGTGCGCAGTTCCTATCTTGCCGATGAGCAGGTTGGGGACGTGTGCCGCTGACCTTTGACTTCGGTATCTGCATCATGTATTAATGCCGCTTCACGACCCCGGCGGTGCGGTCCCGGGGGCGTGCAGCGAGGCGCTATCGATGGGTTCGGAAAAGAAAGAACGGCGTCAGCGCTCGATGGCCGACCTGCGGGAGGAGGGGCTTTCCGGCCTGATCGCCCTGCGCATGGCCACGATCCGGCTCACCCGCTGGCTGGTGAACAAGGCCAAACTGGCCGATTACACCTTCAACATCATCGTCGCCGTGTTCATCGGCCTTTTTGGCGGACTCGGGGCGGTGGCCTTTCACTATCTCATCGGTGCGGTACAACACCTCTCCTGGGGCTCGATGGAGCCGCACCTCGAGCACTTCAACGCCGTACCCATCTGGGCCAAGGTGCTCATCCCGGCGGCGGGTGGCCTGATCATCGGGCCGCTGGTCTACATCTTCGCCCGGGAGGCCAAGGGCCACGGAGTGCCCGAAGTAATGGAATCGGTGGCCCGCAAGGGCGGTGTGATGCGCCCGCGGGTGGTGATGGCCAAGTTCGTCGGTTCGGCGGTGACCATCGGCACCGGCGGTTCGGCGGGCCGCGAAGGGCCGATCGTGCAGATCGGCGCGGCCATCGGCTCGATGGTGGGGCAGTTCCTGCGGGTTTCCGCGGGCCGGGTGAAAACGTACGTGGGCTGCGGCGCCGCAGCGGGCATCGCCGCCACCTTCAACGCCCCGCTGGCCGGGGCGCTGTTCGCCGTGGAAATCATCCTCGGTGATTTCGCCATCCACCAGTTCAGCCCCATCGTCATCGCCTCGGTGATCGGCACGGTGGTCTCCCGCCACTTTCTCGGCGATTTCCCGGCCTTCCGCCCTCCGGAATACAACCTGGTCAGCCCCTGGGAATTTTTCAGCTACCTGGCGCTGGGCGCCGCGGCAGCGGTGGCCGGGTTCATCTTCATGAAGGTCCTCTACTGGCTTGAGGACCGATTCGACGGTGCGAACTTCATTCCCGGGCCGGTACGGCCGGCCATCGGCGGTGCGCTGGTCGGGTGCATCGCCATCTGGTTCCCGCAGATCTACGGCTCGGGTTACGGGAGTGTCGAAGCGGCGCTCAACGGCAGTCTTGGATGGACCGTGCTGGGGGCCCTGTTGGTGGCCAAGCTCGTCGGCACCTCCCTGACCCTCGGCTCCGGCGGCTCGGGCGGTGTCTTCGCCCCCTCGCTGTTCCTCGGGGCGATGACCGGCGGCCTGGTGGGCAGCGGCGCCCACCGGCTTTTCCCCAACCACACCGCCGAACCCGGGGCCTATGCACTGGTGGGCATGGGCGCGGTGGTGGCGGCCACCACGCGGGCGCCGATCACCGCCATCCTGATCATCTTCGAGATGACCAGCAATTACTCGATCATCCTGCCCTTGATGACCGCCTGCATCCTGGCCATGCTCTTCAACCGCTGGATGAGCAAGGAGTCGATCTACACCATGAAGCTGGTCCGCCGGGGCATAGACATCTACCAGGGCAAGGAGCTGAACGTCCTCAAGCCGCTCAGTGTGCGCGATGTGATGGAGGAGGATGTCGAGGTCTTCGAACGCAATCTGACGCTGCCGGCGATGATCGATCGGCTGACCCGCTCGCCGCACACCCGGTTCTACGTGGTGGATGAAGATCAGCGGCTCTGCGGCGCCATCTCCTCCCGCGACCTGAGGCAACTGGTGCGCGACGAGACCAGTCTCTGCGACCTGGTGGTGGCCGAGGACCTGGCCAATCCGGATCTCCGTCCGGTGACGCCAAACGACAACCTCGACCTGGTGATGCGCTGCTTTGGCCGGGCCTACGTCGATGAAGTGCCGGTGGTGGAGTCCGCCGAGTCGCGCCGGATCGTGGGTACCGTGCACCGGGCCCACGTGATCGAGATGTACAACCGGGCGATCTTCAAGCGTGACCTGGCCGGCACCCTGGGTTCCAATGTCGACTCTGTGACCAGCGGCGCGGTGAAAACCGTCGAACTGGCCGAGGGCTACGCACTGGCCGAAGTTGAGGCGCCGGGGCTCTTCGACGGCAAGACCATCGCCGAGCTCAACGTCCGGGCCCGCTACGGCGTGGAGATCCTGGTCATCAAGGCCCACGCCCCGGGCCGGACCGGCCGGGGCGCCCTGTTGAAGAAGGTGCCCAGCCCCAACGTGCGCATCCACCGTGGCGACATCCTGCTCGTGGCCGGCGACCCCCGCCGCATCGACCGTTTGCGGCGGCTGTAACAGTTTTTCCGGTCAGGACGAGTAGGTGACCCAGTTCAGGCACATGCCCTCGACGTACGTCGTGCTGTGCGACGTGCCCCCGGGGCCCCAGCCGATGCCTGCCGAACCGGACCTCGATTCGCTGCCCCCGAACCCGCCGCCGAAGTGACCGGTGAAGGTGTCATACGCCGAGCTCCAGTGCCAGGACCAGGGGGCCGAGTCGGTGGTCTTTGCACAAGCCAGGGCAGTGGTTTCCAGTGTGGATTCGCTGCTGATGAGCGGTGTGCTGTACGTTTTTCCCACGTCCCTGCCACCTAGTTTTCGATGAGCACCTGGATCTCAGTGAGATAGTTGTTCGGGTTGCCCTTGAAGATCATCCCCGGGCCCTTGAGGTAGATCTCGCGGGAGGGCACCAGTGAAGTGTAGCCCTTTTCGTTGATGTAGCCGAAGACTTTCCTGTACGACTCGTGGAGGGTTTCGTAGGGCCCCTTGTGGATCAGCGAGACGCAACGGCCGCCGGTCAGTTCGCGCACCGCGATGCCCTCGGCATCCTTGCCCTTGCGCACCGGCACGCAGGCCTCGAAGTCAGCGTCATCCTCCTTGTACTCGCCATCGTGGTAGAGGGTCAGCGGCTTGCCATTGATCTGGCGGCCCATCTTGCGGCAGACCAGGGCCAGGCCCCGGCCCACATCCTCGTAGCGTCCGGTCATGCGGTGGCCGGCGATGAGGATCGTGTCGAGCTGTTTTTCCTCGATCTCGAACTGCTGCGGCTGGTCCATCTCGTTCTCCTTTTCCTTTTCGATCAGTGAGGCGATGGAGCGCGAAATTTCCTTGTAGCGGTCGATGGTCTGTTCCACTTCCCCCAGCTTCCGCTGCAGCTCGCCGAGCACGTCGGTCTTCTTCTCGTCGCACGCATCGAACAGCGAACTGATCTCGGAGAGGGAGAAGTCGAACTCCCGCAGCGTGCGGATCGCCCGGGCCCGGTGAAAGTTCTCCTCGTCGTAGTAGCGGTAGCCCGATGAGGGGTCGACATCTACCGGCACCAGGATGCCTTTTTCGTGATAGCGCCTGAGCGTCTTCACCGAGAGGGCGGTGATGCGGGAGAATTCACCGATGCTGAATCTCATCTTTCGCACTCCTCGCGTGGCATGGTCTCGAGGTCGGCCAACCTTCATCGGGGAGTGTAGGGTCTCCCCCAGGGGGAGAGTCAAGGCCCGAAAGCAAAAAGATGGCCGCCCCGCGGGACGGCCTGAAAGAGGATCAATTCGCCTGT
>Ga0180430_10001282_pt1 | contig 24849 bp, 14 predicted proteins | sample SS_ome_9_FD_132999 | JGI IMG/M metagenome (GOLD analysis project Ga0180430, IMG submission 132999) | Hypersaline lake sediment archaeal communities from the Salton Sea, California, USA - SS_1_S_2 metaG | ecosystem: Environmental > Aquatic > Non-marine Saline and Alkaline > Hypersaline >... | reverse complement strand
GAGGCAGCGCGTGGCCATTGCGAGGGCGCTGATGAACGAACCGAGCATTCTGCTGGCGGACGAACCTACGGGCAACCTCGATTCAAAGACCGGCGCCAGGATCATGAAACTGCTCAAACGCTACAACAATAAGGGCCAGACAATCCTCATGGTTACCCACGATTCAGACATAGCCTCCCAGGCCGACAGGGTATTGCACCTCGTTGACGGGCGCATGACGGAGGGGTCCTGATGGCCCGGAGACACGACAAACGCCAACCGGTCGGCCTGATCGCCGGATCGGGGCGCCTTCCGTTCCTGGTCGCCCAGGGCGTCAAGAAGCTCGGGCGCCCGCTGATCGTGGTGGGTTTGGCGGGCAATGCCTCACCGCGTCTGAAAGACCTGGCAGACGAATTCGCCTGGGCGGGAATCACCCGTCCGGGCAAGTGGATATCCTCGCTCCGACGCCACGGCGTCCACGAAACGGTTATGATCGGAGGCGTCAAGAAGAAGTATATATATTCACCCTTGCGTCTGATACGATATATCCCGGACCTGCGGGCCGTCAGAATATGGTACTTCCGCCTGCGAAAGGACAAACGAGACAACGCCGTCCTGCTCGCCGTCGCAGACGAACTGAGAACTGAAGGAATTGAACTCGTGTCGAGCGTAAAATACTGCACCGAACATCTTGCAGATGAAGGCCTGCTTACCAAAACGCCCATTCCACGCGCCGCCGAGGAAGACGTCGAATTCGGTTGGCGGATAGCACGCGCCAGCGCCGAACTGGATATCGGGCAGTCCATCGCCGTAAAGGAAAGGGATATCATCGCCGTAGAGGCCATGGAAGGAACCGACGCCATGGTGCGCCGCGCCGGAAGAGTATGCCGTGTCGGTGGGTGGACCATGGTTAAAGTCGCCAGGCCCAAGCAGGACATGAGATTCGATGTTCCCACTGTCGGGCCCAGCACGGTCCGTAACCTGAAAGATGCCAAGTGCATCTGCCTGGTCGTGGAGGCCGGTCGGACGCTGATAGTCGACAAACCCGCAACTCTGCAGTTGGCTGACAGCCTCAAGATAGCCGTCGTGGGCAGACGCGCCGCCGATGCTCCCGAGGCGTCACTAGGCGACCCGGGTCGGCCTGTATAAGCTGGATAAGGTCAGCAGATGGCAAAGGCCTTGTCATGCATGCTGGCGGCAAGGGAAATGTGGCGAAGGTGGTCAAGGTCCATTGAATTGATGTAGTCGTCAGAGAAGTCAATATCGAAGCCGCATCGCATCCCGCGGAGCAGGGCGATCAACTGCGGACGCTTCATTGAGGCAATGGTTCTGACGATGTCTCGATCCACTTTAACGGGCATAACTCACCTCGTACATGACTGATGCGTACCAGTAGTTATCGGCAGCGAAGTCGGAAAACTTTGGTATTCTCTCGCAGTATATCCCTTGTTGCGTAGATTTATTCCGGACACGACTTTGTTCGATGTTGATAACTTGTGGATAAACGGTTACCGTAAGCAGTAACAATTGCGGATAATGGGAGTTACAATAACAGGTAAATTATCCACGTTTGTGGGAATACTTGTAGGGATATTACCTTACATGTGGCGGATATGGCTTTGAAACCAGATGATTTTGACTTCGAACTTCCTGCGGAATTAATTGCGCAAAGGCCTTCATCCAGGCGTGACGCGTCCGCTTTGCTGCATTTGGACAGGGCGCGGGGGCGCCGGACAGATTGCGATTTCAGCCAATTGCCCCAATTGCTGCATCGCGGTGATTTGCTGGTCATGAACGATACGCTGGTGATTCCCGCGAGGTTCCGCTGCACCAGGTCCACGGGAGGCCGCATCGAAGGTCTGTTCCTCCGGGCCTGTGACTCGGGGCAGTGGGAAGTCATGCTGAAAAACGCCGGCAGATGCAGGCCAGGCGAATCGCTCGCGATGATCGCCAGTGATTCGCCCGATCCGAGATACATCGAACTTGTGGAGAATCTCGGACGGGGCAGATGGCTGGTTGCTCCCACCGGCGCCGGAGACGTGTTGGATATCCTGCAGTCCGTCGGAACGACCCCCTTGCCGCCCTATATCCACCGCGACGCCGGTGATGACGACAGTGACGACCGGAAGCGTTACCAGACCGTCTATGCGTCCCGCCCCGGCGCCGTTGCCGCCCCAACGGCCGGACTGCACTTTACCGGCGAACTACTCGATGCCCTGAACGATGCGGGCATAAGCACTTGCTGCCTGACCCTCCACGTCGGGGCGGGGACATTCCTTCCGGTGAAGACCGCCGACCTGGCCTCCCACCGGATGCATACCGAGGTATACGAATTCTCGCCCGAGACTGCCCGGGCGGTAAACTCCGCGCGCGATGAAGGGCGGCGAATAGTGGCCGTTGGAACCACGGTTGTCCGCGTGCTGGAAACGCTTGCCGCCCGGGCGGATCGATTCGCTCCAGCCAGCGGGACCACCGACATATTCATTTACCCGCCCGCGGAGTTCCGCGCCGTAGACGCCCTGATAACAAACTTCCACCTGCCCAGGAGCACGCTGCTGATGCTGGTAAGCGCTTTCTGCAGCCCCGGTAGCACCGGCGGAGTGGAGATGATCCTGGCGGCCTACCGCCACGCGGTGAAAAGCGGGTATCGCTTTTTCTCCTACGGGGATGCTATGCTGATTGAGTAGAACCTCCCCGCTGAGCGAGTCAAGTATGAGCGTTGTCGCGAAAATCAGGTTTACCGACTATAGCAGCAGCATCACCGGGGCGCTGGATGCCATTGGCGCCGGCGAGCGGCTGCCGGATGATAAACTGATCATCATCAAGCCGAACCTTACGCTCGCCGACGCGCCGCCTGTGACGACAAACGTAAGCGCCGCCCGGGCGGTGTTTGAGTACTGCAGGGCGCACAGCGGCGCCGAGATCGCGATAGGCGAAGGCTGCGGAAGCGGGACCACCGACGACGTATTCGAGTTCACCGGTTACAGCGATCTTGCCCGCGAGCAGGGCTTGCGCCTGATCGACTTCAACACCTCACCGGACGTTGTGCTCAGAAACCCTGCCGCCCTGCAACTAAAAGAGTTTCATCTTCCTGTTATTGCCCGCGATGCCTTCATTATCTCCCTTCCGGTCCTCAAGGATCACAGTTTCACCGTCACGACGATCGCCCTGAAGAACATGTTCGGCCTGGCCCCGAGCCGGTACTACCAGGGCGCCTGGAACAAGTCGAAGCTGCATTCGCCGTCGACGCACAAGTCGGTATTCGACGTTTGCCTTTACAAGTCGCCGGACCTGTCGGTTGTCGATGCGACGGTGGCCCTTACCGGCATGCACCTTGCCGGCGAGCCGAAGGAACTGGGCCTGATCCTGGCGAGTTTCGATCCCGTCGCCGTCGACGCCGTGGGCAGCGAACTGCTCGGACACGACCCCGCGCGTATCGAATACCTGCAACTGGCCAACGGACCCCTGGGAACGATGGACGATATCAAACTGATCGAGACCTGAGGGCGGGCAATTGGACATACACAGGCGGCACTACTTCGCGAAGTAATTTCGCCTGTTGATCCGCCGACGCGAAAAACATGGTGAAATATCCGGATTAGCCCTGCTCGAGACCCTCGACGGACTTGCGGGCCTTGCGTCTTGCGCGATACTCAAGCACCAGCGCCACCGCCACCACCACGCCCATAATTGCATCCAGGGCGGCCGACTCCAGAATCAGTCCCTGCTCCTCGTGGGTGAAATATTGAGTGACCAGGAACGCAACCGCGCAGGCCTTTGAGACTACCAGGAATAAGACAAAGGGAAGATGATATAATCCACCGACGTACGATATACCGAGAAGCAGGAGCAGTATCCCCGATTGCGATGGAAAGAAAGTCGGCCCGTCGTATGGCCAACCGAACGTTCCAAGCGTCCAGGTCGGGCAAAAGAGCATAGCCGACCCCAACGCGATACTGTGGAGCGCTACGAGGGCGACGACAATCCTCCTGAACGTTCGAGCGCTCATGCGTGCGAATCCCCCACGAACAACAGCGCCAGGGCGCCGATGAGATACACGGCAGCCAATGCATCAACAATACGCCATCTCCACAACGCCGCGCCACTCTCGACAATGCCCGCGCGTATCCGCCACATCGCAACCGCCGCAAAAACGGCCGCGATCATGATGACCACAAACTGAAGCACTTTGAGCAGACCGATCTGCATCGTCCCGGACACCGCCCCGAGCGCTTCGGAAGGTATGCCGATCAGGACCGTCTCAAGAAACGGGATGTTCTGAAGGTGAAACGCCATAAGCGGACCGGCGCCAAGCACGAGCAGCGCGAAGGCAATTGACGTCACAACGCCGGTTTCTTCGCCAAACAACCGTTGCAGCAGCCTGTGAAGCCCCAGTCCCGCACACGTCGCCGCCAGCAGCACGCCCGTGTACCATATCGGTTCGGCCACCCAGGCGGACCTGTGAGATGCGAGCATCACGACGAACGCGAAGAACATGACCGAGGCAAACGGGGCGAGCGAGTCGCTGAGGCTTCCAACTCGCCAGATGCCCTGCAGAGGCGGTCGCAGGTAAAGCCTCGCCGATCCGTGGGGGCAGGTGGTGAGGCATTCCAGGCACATTTTGCAATACTGTCCGTCACGCGCGTACATCGGATGGTGGAATACCGAGCAGCCGGGCGAATCACCGACGCCCTTGAAGCACTCGTGCGTGGTGCATTGAGTGGTGCAGACATTGGGGTTGGCGCGCACGTGAATTGTTGCGCCCGCGGAGTACCCGGCGCCAAGCCCGCCCAGCGGGCACATATAGCGACACCACGATTCCCGCTGATAGACCAGGCAGAGCGCCGTGGCGGCCCCCATGAGAGCCACCAGCAGCCACCCCGTCGCCTCGGGGTTGTCGGTCATTCGGAAACAGTGCTCAAACCAGATAATCATGAGAAACAGCAGCAGCACCATCGACCCGCTGTATTTCTTCATCCACTCGGGCGGTTTTCGCCCCAGGCAGCCCAGGCGGCGCACGATCCGCCCGATCAGGGCTATGGGGCAGATCGTACACCACATCCGTCCCACGAGCAGAAAACTGATTATAAGGACCGGCCACCACAGGCCCCAGACCACTCCATTGGCGATGCGCCCCACAAGGGTCTCCCCCGCGATCAGACACGCAACTGTAATCGCAAGAAACACCGCAAGCACTCCCACACGCAGTATGGACAACCGCCGGCCTGACAGAAGCCACTGCACCGGAGTCGTCGGGAACAGGTCATACTCGATCTCGCCGGCCTCGCTTCGCGGACCGGTGAAGATGTGCTCGGAACCGATTTCTTCACCGTCGGCGAACAGCGAACCGAACTCGACAGCCTCTCGCAGCTCCACGACGTTGCGGTAGCGGAATTGCGCCGAGACCAGGGCATTCTCCGCCGACGTGTTGAACCTTTGGCGTCCCTCGGGATCGCACTGGCCCAGGAACAGGCGGGCCAGGGGAAGGATGTCTCGTTTGCGTTCGATCAGGGCGGGGATCGCAAGCCTGCGCAGCGACAGCCTCCGGGCCAGTTCTTCGGAAAAACCGCCGGATTCTGCAAGCTCTTCGAGGTCTTTTCGCGTGGTGACCAGCAGGCGAACGCAAGGTGAAATATCCCCGCCGGCGTCAACCAAAGCGACCGTGTACCGCACCAGCACCTCTTGCAACTCCGAAGGAAGTGCATCAACGTGCCGGAGAACCAGCGTGCCCCGATCGGCCAGATCCAACGCGCCGGACAGCGGAAGCGCCCCGCCCGAAATCGAGCGAGTCTGGAACTCCCAATCCTCCGACGGGCCGAAAAGCAGTTTTCCGACGGCCGCACTGTCAACCCGCGAACAATCAACAACCACCAGCCGCGAACCGTCGCCGGCGGACTCGTGAATCTTCCTGGCGATAAACAGTTTTCCGACACCCGCATCGCCCGTAATCAGCACGGGCTGGGCGTCTTGGCCCAGTTCGGTGATCCGCTTGGCGACGTTTCGCATCGCCCGCGACTGGGCCACTATCGCACCGGTTGACTCTTCGGTGTGCATCAGCGTCTCGAGTACCTCGGACCGCTGGAAATACCGCCAGGCCATAACGTTCGTCTCGCGGAGGGAAGCGCAGAAACCGGACATGATGTGGTTTCGCAGTTCGACGCATCCAGCCAGGGCGGTCTGAAACGACTCGCCGGGATACACCAGCAACTTCACGTTTCCGCGAGCCACCACGTCGGCTGACACAGGCTCATCGGTCAGGAGTGACATTTCTCCGAAAGTGGCCCCCTTGCCCAGTCGCGTCAGGGGCAATTGTCGTCCGTCCGACGATTCCAACAGCACCTCCACAACACCCGAGAGCACGACAAAAAACGCCTCGCCCGCACGACCGCGGTGAACGATTATCTCACCGTCACCGTAGCAGACATCCCGGCCCTTCACGTGCAAATACTCCAGAGCTGCCTGATTCAAGGTATTCATTTACCCGAGTACTTTCGAATCAATATCGATTTGCCATACGATCCAACAGTCTAACCACTACCTAACCCAAGTGCAAACCGCCCGGAACTCAGGCCAGGGCAATCCAATCTGACATTGTCGGGTATCGGATGGTTTGGAGGATCGACACAGAGGCTCAGAGGCTCAGAGAACGGAAAACGACGAAAACCTGGATAACGGCGATAAGCTTAAATCCGGCCAGTGACAGAGAACAGGAAAAGACGGGACTCATATAAAACATCTGTCTTTTTCCGTCCTCTGTCTCTGGCCGTTGGTGTTGCCGTAACAAAAAAAAGGTTTTGCCGTTCGCCGTTCTCTGAGCCTCTGAGCCTCTGTGTCGCAAACCGACCTGACAAAATCGATCGAACACGATAAATATTAGATGCGATCGCCCTGGAACTCAGGCCCGGGCGATTGCATCGAATTGCTTTGGTTGTTGATCCGTAACCGCCAGGGGTGTTGGGCCTACTGCCCGATAACCTCGATCATGATGTCCTTGTACCACGCTTCGCTCGGCGCCCCGCCGTGGATCTGGAGTCCGATGATTCCGGTGCGGGCTATTTTAGAGTCCGCTTCAGTGTAGTCCACGGTCTTCACGCCGTTCAGGAAGAGTTGAATCTTCGGCCCGACGCAGCGAATGACGTACTCTGTCCATTCGTTGTCTTTAAGCGCCTTGGCCAGCGTCGCCTTGTCGGGTTTTGCGAGTATCTTTCGGCGGCGCGACTCGTCGTACAGCGCTCCCCAGTAGAAATTATTCTTCCCGCCCATATCCGCCTGGTAGCCTGAGACCTCGTGGTGGTTGGGTATCCGCTCGGTGCGGAACTGGACCCCCGCGTTGGCGCCACTGCCCACGAGCTTGCACTTTAGGCGAAGTTCGAAGTCGGCGTATCGTTTCTTCGTGCAGAGGAACTCGTTTCGCGCGACTCGCTGCTTGAGCCCGCCTCCGACGATCGCGCCGTCTTCTATCCGGAAGGCTTTCAGGTTGCCCTCCCACCCGTCGAAAGTCTTACCGTCGAAAAGGGCGATCGCTTTGCCCGCGGGCGCCGCGGGTGCTGTGGCGGTCTGCATGAACACGTGAACGCCTTTCTTGTTGGATACAACAATGTCGAGGCGCTTGTCTCCGTTCATGTCGACGACCTCGAACTGCGTTCCGACGCCCGTACCGCCTTCGATCTTGTGCGGGATGAACTTCGGGGCGCCCTTCACCGGTCCGGTCCGCTCGAACCAGTAGAGAACGACAGGCTCTTTTCCGCCGGGGTCCCTGCCATTATGGGCGAAATACCGCTTGCCCGTGACGAAATCCATCCGCCCGTCGCCGTTCATGTCGGCCAGGATAATCGCGTGCGTCTGCGAGAATTCTTTGAATATCTCGTGTCTCTTCCAGGTGACCTTACCGTCGGCCTTGATCTGCTCGTGCCACCATATCCCGTATCCGTGCGCGGAACTCGACAGCACGTCGGCGTCGCCGTCGCCATCGAAATCGTGCGTTATCAGGTTCGCGCTGCGGTCGCCGAATGCCGCTTCGTGGAACGTCCAGCCGCCTTGCGTGCGATCCTCGGGCGCTTCGAACCAGCCTTTGGCGGTGAGTATGTCGCGGCGCCCGTCGCCGTTGACGTCACCGAATCCGAAAGTGTGTATCGTTACGGTTTTTGCGTCTTTCGCCGAACTGACGTCGTGTCGGGACCACTGCGTTTTCTTCGCGTCGCGCGGTGGGGCGTACCAGGATATCTTCTTCCTTGCCGAGAATATCGCCACCGGTTTTCCGTTGCCCAGCAGGTCGCCGTACAGCGGCGTTTCGTTGCCCGCTGATTTGGTTATCAGGTGCTCTTTCCAGTGTCCCGTTTTGCCTTGGGGATTCTCGAGCCATACAGCCGGGCAGTCCTTCCATCCGACGATCACGATCGAATCGATCCACCCGTCGCCGTTGACGTCGTCGGAGAAATTGGCGAAACACTTGCTGTATCCCCTGGATGGATTGTACTTCCTGACAGCGTGGAGTTCGTGGGGTTTCCATTGCGGCGCCTCGTACCAGAGGTCACCGGCGAATATGTCGAGCTTACCGTCGTGATTGACGTCGCCGGTGGCGACTCCTTCAGATCGAAAGGCCGTATCGACCACGATCTTCCTGAACCGCACTTCCCCGCTCGAAGCCGCCGAAAGCAGTCCGACCGTGACGGCCAGGGCTAATGCGCAACTTACCAGCCTTTCGCGTGTATTCATTATGATCTCCTTATTCTCGCATTAAACTACATGCTCGGCGGCCTTGCGTCTAGAAGCTACTTGCCTTGGACAAACTGTTGGGTATGCTGCAGTGATGGTTGGATCGACCCGGTGACAATGCAGGAGATTCAGAAATGGGCGGCAAAATAGTGGATTGGAATATGGGTTTATTATGAAGCTGTCGAAAACTTTAACAGTGCTGGTGTTGATGTTGATGCCTATCGGTTGTTCGACCGCGACTTCAGGCCGGGCCGATAAGCTTGAGCGGGGGTTTCTGAATCCAGGCAAGGCCACCAGGCCCTGGGTCTACTGGTACTGGATGGAGGCCAATGCCACAAGCGATGGGATCACGCGAGATCTCGAAGCGATGGCTGAAACGGGTATCGGCGGGGCCTTCCTGATGCCCATCGGGCACGCCGGTAAAAAGACGATTTCCGATCCGCCCGCCAATCCGCTCTCCGAACACTGGTGGAAACTCGTCGTTCACGCCGCGAAGGAGGCAGAGCGGCTTGGATTGCGCCTGGCGATGAATGCGTGCGACGGGTGGGCGCTTGCCGGAGGACCGTGGATTACGCCCGAGATGTCCATGCAGGAGATAGTTACGACTGAGCGGGTCGTTGAAGGCGGAAAACAATTCGACGGCAAACTGGCTCAACCGACGACGCGGCGAGGCTATTATCGCGATATTGCCGTTCTGGCATATCCGGTAGTCGAAGGCGCCGGCGTAACATCCACGCAGCTCAACCCAAAGACCGCGACTAACATCCCCGGTCTCGATCCGAGACCGCTGGTCAAGGGCGCCTCCAGACCGGTGCGTTTGTCCGCCGAGGGGTGGATTCAGTACGAGTTCATCAAGCCGTTTACATGCCGATCGATCCGGATGTCACCCGACCAGCGCGGGGCGTTTCAGCTTCACAGAACAGAAGTGCTGGTCAGCAGCGACGGGAAGAAGTTTCGCTCACTCGGGCGTCTCAAGCCCACGCAATTTCACGGTTGGCAGGACGGGGCAATGGATTGCACGCACTCCATTGCGGAAACCACCGGACGGTTCTTCCGCTTCGTGTTCGATCTCACCGATACACCACCGCTGTCGGAGAACCATGAAGGAAGCAAGACCCGCAATCGCAATCGATTAACCGTCCGGCACATCGAACTGAGTTCCCAACCGCGCATCAACCATTGGGAGGGAAAGGCCGCCTTCCGCTGGAGACGCAGCGATTGGACAACCGATACGCAGTGCCCGACCAACTTATGCGTACCCCTCGATCGGATCGTAAACCTCACCGACAAAACAGGCGCCGATGGTGTGCTTCGCTGGACACCCCCGCCGGGACGATGGACGCTGCATCGAATCGGATTCACGACTACGGGCGCGAGCAACGGACCGGCCGGAACCGGCGCCGGTCTGGAATGCGACAAGTTCAACCCCGGCGCCGCCCGCATGCAGTTTGAAGGCTGGTTCGGAAAGGCGCTCGAGCGGGTCGGGCCCGAGCTTGCGGGCAAGACGCTGTGGCGCAACCATACGGACAGTTGGGAGGCTCGCAGCCAGAACTGGTCGCCCCTGTTCAGGGATGAGTTTATCGGGAGAAGGGGCTACGACCCGCTTCCGTGGCTGCCTGCGATGAGCGGAGTTCCGCTCGAATCAGCGGAACTTTCCGAGCGGTTTCTCTACGACATCCGGCGCACCATTTCCGATCTGGTTTGCGATAATTTTTACAGTCCGCTGGTGAAGATCGGACGCCGGCGCGGTGCGACTTTCAGCGCCGAGTGCATCGCACCGACGATGATGGCCGACGGGCTGCAGCACTTCAAGTACGCAGACATGCCCATGGGCGAGTTCTGGCTCAACAGCATCAATCAGGACAAACCCAACGATATCCGAGACGCCGTCTCCGGAGGACACATTTACGGTAAACACATCATCGGCGCCGAGGCCTTCACACAGAACCCGCTTCATTGGACCGAGGACCCATACTACCTCAAGCCGATGGGTGACTATAACTTCGCGAAAGGCATCAACCGGTTCGTCCTGCACGTTTGGGCTCATCAGGCCTTCGACAGGAAACCGGGTGTGACGTTGAATAGAATCGGCGCCTTTTTCAGCGGTAATCAGACCTGGCACAAACCGGGAAAAGCGTGGTTCAACTATATGCGGCGATGCGCGGGTATGCTTCAACAGGGGCTGCCGGTAGCCGATGTCTGCTATTTCATCGGCGAGGAGCAACCGTCTCGCTCTTACCTGCGCGGTGACCTGCCCATACCGCTGCCGGACGGTTACGCGTACGACTGCATCAACCGCGATGCACTTCTGACCCGCGCGACGGCAAGGAACGGGCGAATCTTGCTGCCCGATGGTGTTTCGTACCGCCTGCTGGTGCTGCCGCCGACCGATCGCATGACGCCCGAGGTCGCCAAAAAGATCGGCGAACTCGCCAAGTCCGGCGCGGCGATAATCGGTTCCCCGCCCACGCGATCGATCAGCCTGACAAACTACCCCAAGTGCGACCAGAAGGTGCGCCGGATTGTTGGTGAATCGTGGAAATCCGTGCGCCATAAGACCACAACCCGAGCGGTCTTGAAGGAACTTGCTCTGCCGCCGGACGTCGAGTTCATAGGCGTGGATATGGCACCCGTTTACCGCGAAAAAATGGAATACTTCTCGACGCCGCTGGCCTGGAACCATCGGCGGACCGAGGAGGCCGACATCTATTTCCTGTCCAACCAGGAGCGCCGGGTGCGCAACGTCGAGGTCGCTTTTCGAGTTACCGGTCGGGTGCCCGAGTTATGGGATGCCGAGACCGGCGAGATTCGCCATGCGGGCGTTTGGCGCCGGGAGAACGGGCGAACGGTGGTGTCGATTCGCTTTGCTCCGGCCGGTTCCGTATTCGTCGTCTTTCGCCGCGCCGCCGATGAGCGGGCCGATCCGGTGGCGCGGATCACGCCTTCGAAAACCGACGCGGCGACCGGAGTACCGCCGTTGTGGATCGAAGACGGTCGGGCATGGATGTCGAAAAACGGAACCTGGAAGTTGACCCGCCAGTCGGGCGGGATCGAGAGTGTTTCGGTCGACGGTCTGCCCGATTCGCGAGCGATCGGCGGTCCATGGACTGTGACCTTCCCTATCAACCACGGCGCTCCGAAGCGGATTGAACTGCCCAGGCTGAAGTCACTCAGCGAGCACAAGAACGAGGGCGTAAAACACTTCTCCGGTACGGCTACATACAGTTGCAACTTCACGCTGCCGAATATGCGACGGGGCGATCGATTGTTTCTCGATCTCGGTGGTGTATCCAACCTGGCCGAGGTGAGAGTCAATGGTACGAATCTCGGCGTGCTTTGGAAACCGCCTTTTACCGTCGAGGTAACCGACGACGTGCAAACCGGCAAGAATACGCTGATTATTGCGGTGACCAACACGTGGCGCAACCGCCTGATCGGCGACGCGGGCCTGCCGGCGGAAAAACGCACCACGTGGACGTGGCACCGCAAAACGTGGTTCAGTCCCAGGGAGAACCTGGAACCGAGCGGCCTGATCGGCCCGGTGTTGCTGCAAAGTGCTCGATGTTCCGTGTTGCAATCAAAACATCTTGATGTTCGATAACATTAGATGCGATTGTTCCGACCTGCGCCCGGAAGTTGCTTGCATTGCCCCGGCAGGCGGGTATGTTGCAGAGGTTTTGGTGTCGGCAATAACCGTTCTCAGCGGGCGTTTTGCCGATAGAGGTCGAAAACATTCAACGAAAGGTAAAAGAAAAATGTCCAAGCGAATTGTGATTCTGTCTATCGTGCTTCTGGCGCTCGTGGCGAGTTTTGCGTCTTCCGCGACCGCCGCCGAAAAGGTCAAGGTCCTGATCATCGACGGGCAGAACAACCACAACTGGAAGAAAATGACGCCTCCCATGAAGGCGACCCTGGAGGCGACCGGGCGGTTCACCGTGGCAGTCTCGACGCTTCCGAGCAACAGGGACCCCAAGGAGAAATGGGCGGCATGGAAGCCCGAGTTCGCCAAGTACGACGTGGTGGTCAGCAACTACAACGACGGCGGAAAGTGCCGCTGGCCCGCTGAGAGGCGCGCGGAGTTTGAAAAGTTCATGAAAGAGGGCGGTGGTTTTGTGCCCGTCCACGCCGCCGACAACTCGTCGAACGACTGGCCCGCCTACAACGAGATTATCGGCGTTGGCGGGTGGGGCGGACGCAATGCCAAGAGCGGTTTCCTGATGCGCAAGAAAGACGGTAAGTGGGCGCCCGATCCGGCCCCCAAAGGCCGCTCCGGTTCCCACGGAGGCCATTGGGAGTATCCGATAAGCAACGAAGCGCCCGATCATCCGATCATGAAGGGCATCCCCTCAGGCTGGAAGCACGCCAGGGAAGAGCTTTACAACTCGATGCGCGGTCCGTGCAAGAATCTAACCGTACTAGCCGCCGCCCCCTGTAAAGCGACAAAGGTCGACGAACCGCAGGTGATGATTATCAAGTACGGAAAAGGCACGACCTGCCACATCACCATGGGCCACGTCGGGTCGCTCGACGCGATTCAGTGCGTAGGGTTCCAGACGATATTCGCCCGCGGTACGGAGTTTTGCGGATCGGGCAAGGTAACCATCCCGATCCCCAAGGAATTCCCCACCAAGGACAAGGTAAGCATCGTCCCGGCCGACAAAGTCACCTGGGGCAAGCTCAAGACCACATCGAAGAAGCCGACCACGGCGATCATTCTCGCGAGCGTACTGGCCGGATTGTGCGTGATGGCGGTGCGGAAAGGCTAATTGGAGTTGGTAATCTTCTTGCGCAGCTCCAGCCGGATCGGCTGGGGCTTGCGGTACGGCAGGGCCATCGCGCCGCAATGGTCGAATCTCGGTTTCTTGCGCTCCAGGTAATCGCGGTCGAAGTCCGTATCGTCTGCGATCCTGCCTCGGAGCGCTTTCAGTACGCCCGATTGGATCGCCCTGCGCGGTTGTAGGTCCATCTTTCCGAATGCCGGAACGGGCGCGGCGATACCTGAAGTCATCGCAGCACCGGTGAGTGCTCTGTTGCCCGTCCAGTCTGTCGGAACCTTTCCGTCCGGCGCCAACAGCAGGTTGCCCGCGACGAGTCGCTCGGCGCCTTTCTCCAGGCCGGAGATCCGAACGGGCCTGGCCGTTCGGAAAAACGTGTTGTGATAGATTCGGACGCTCCGTGGCGCCTGGCGGTGGTGGGGCATCACGGTGATCGCCGTTCGCGGCGTGTCGACGAATATGTTGTCGTGCAGCGAAATATTGCCCGTTCCCTGAAAGAGGCTTTCTCGCGGATTGTGGACCAGCAGGTTTCCGTATATCTGGTATCGGTCTTTTGCGCCGGCGCCCGTTGCGGGGAAGCCTCCGACAAGCAGATTCGGGCGGTCGCCGCTGCTGCCCCGCCGATCGTTCTTGATAAAAACGTTGTAACGAATGATCGTCGTCCGCGCCGCGGTGGGGATTCCCGGCGTCTTCGGACGCCCGTACTGATGTTTCACCTGCATGCAGTATCCCTGCGGGTCCTTGACGAAGTTGCCCTCGATAATCCCGCCAATGAACGGCTGCCTGCCGTCGGAGTTGCCGAGGTACAAACCGGTGCCCGCGGCGATAATCGTATTGCCCCGAATCACCCAGTCCCAGCAGGGGACCTTCGTCGAAATGGCCACCGTCTGCTGATTTGCGCCATGATTGACAATCGTATTGCCTTCGATAGTGATGTGGTGGACGCCCTTGCTGGTATCGCCTCCGGCCTTGATCGCGTCGATATTCTGCAGATTCCGCCCGTCGAAAGTAAGGTTGCGGATCACGATCCGGCTTGCGTCGGTCAGGTCGGCGGTGTTCGATCCGTTCCGCGCTACCATCACGGTCTTGGCGCCGGCGCCCTGAATTGTGATCGGTTTGCCCGCCTTACCGTGCATACCGCGAATACGCAGTCCGCGCATGTATCGCCCCGGCGCCAGGCGGAGCGTATCGCCCGGCTCGAGTTTCCCCAGCAGCGTCCGGTAGCTGGCCGGTGTGCCCGGTATGTCCCGCCCGCAAACCACTCCCACCGGTAGCAGCACGGCGATAATAAGAATTGACGATTTCACATGTCCCATCCTCGCATACTGCTGGTTATCACGCAAGGGGCGCCTCGCGGAGAGATAGAGGCTCGAAGATGATCGGGATACCCGATATGATGTCTGCAGGATTCAGCAGCGACGAGGAGATTTTCGAAAATGATGAACGATCGCAAACTGACACGAAGGAATTTTCTCGCGTCCGCTGCTGTCGGGGCCGGCGCTTTTTGTTTGGGTTCTGCTCGCGGCATCGCGGGCGAGAAGGCGGGCAGGCCGAATTTCCTGGTCATACTTGCCGACGACATGGGCTTCTCCGACGCCGGATGCTACGGTGGCGAGATTGCCACGCCGAACCTGGACAAGCTGGCGGCCGGCGGTTTGAGGTTCACTCAGTTTTACTCGACGGGGCGGTGCTGGCCTTCGCGGTCGTGCCTGCTCACCGGGTACTACGCCCAGCAGATTCGCATGGACCCCCCGCGAGGCCGGCTGCCCGCCTGGACGCGACTGGCGCCGCATTATCTACAACCGGTTGGTTATCGTTGCTATCATTCAGGTAAGTGGCACGTCAACGGGGCGCCTATGCCCGTTCGCGACGGCGGGTTCGACAGGTCCTACTATCTCAAGGATCAGAACCGCTTCTTCTCGCCGACGAAACACTGGAAAGACGACAAACCCCTCAAAGCCGTCTCGCCGGATGAGGGCTATTACGCCACGATCGCCATCGCCGACCATGCTGTCGAGTGCCTCACCGAGCACGCCGCAAAGCACAAAGACAAACCGTTCTTTCACTACCTGGCGTTTACCTCGCCCCATTTTCCGCTACACGCGCTGCAGAAAGATATCGATCGCTACAAGGGCAAGTACGATAAGGGCTGGGATACCGTGCGGAAGGCTCGATTCAAGCGGATGAGCGATATGGGGATTGTCAACTGCGCATTGTCGCCGCTCCAGCCGAACGTGAAACCCGGATGGAATCTCAAGGAAGATGCGCTCGCCAAGCGCATCGGTCCCGGAGAGGCCGGAAGGGCGATCCCATGGAACCGGCTTACCGATACGCAGAAAACCTTCCAGGCGACCAAGATGGCGATTCACGCGGCGATGATCGACCGCATGGATCGCGAGATCGGGCGCGTGCTGGACAAGCTCAAGTCAATCGGAGCCTTTGAGAACACCGTGATAATGTTCCTGTCGGACAATGGCGCCAGCGCCGAACAGATTATCCGCAGCGACGGGCACGATCCGTCCGCGGCGCCCGGTTCGTGGCGTTCGCATTTGTGTCTCGGGCCCGGTTGGTCGACGGCCTCAAACACACCGTTCCGAATGCACAAGTCGTGGGTCCACGAGGGGGGCGTCGCATCGCCGCTGATCGTACACTGGACCGCGGGCCTGAAGGTTTCGGGCAAGTTGCGACACAATCCCGGGCACTTCGTCGATATCCTTCCGACGGTCCTGGAACTCGCCGGTGTCGAGCGGGCGGAAAACTGGAAAGGCAGGCCCACTCCACCGCTGGCCGGGCGCTCCATCGCCTCGGCGCTTACGCGAGACAACAGCGCCGATCACGAGTTTATATACTTCCATCATTCGGGCAACCGGGCGATTCGGGTCGGCGACTGGAAACTCGTGTCGGCCGGTCGGAAAGGTCCGTGGGAACTCTACGATCTCCGGACTGACCGATGCGAGATGAAAAACCTAGCGGTCGGGCATCCCCAAAAAGTGAGCGAACTGTCGAAGCTTTGGCAGGGGCGAGAAGAAGCGTTCCGTCGCCTGGCAGGTTCCGACGGGCGGAAGAAGCGTTCTTGAACCGGATATTTCAGTGTGCCGTGGAAAGGAGCGGGTTTTCAGTGGGTGGGAGTCCCACCGGGCAGTCAGCGAATACCCGGCCGGGCCGCACGGTGTGGCTTGTGAGGCGCCGGTAACCGAAAGGGCCGGTAACGGATAGGCCACACCTGAATCACCACCTCGAAGATTACAGTGTATTCGTTCCACTTTTGACGCAAATCGTCGTAATGGCAGTTTTCAAATGTGCTATGGAAATTCGCTAAAAACATGGTGAAATATCCGCCCTGGCGTCCCGGCGCCAGGCTTTGATAAATAGTTTCTTTTCCTGGCGGTCGGACTGTAGAATCGTGCTTGGGCCGTGGCGCGGGATCCGGCCCGCTGCTTGCGGAGTATCGCTATGCGACCTGCCTTGTCTTTGGATTTGACAATATGAGCAACACGCAAAACAGCCTGCCGGTTTGGAATCGAATGCGCCCTGTTTCAGTTTGTCTAATCAGCGCCCTGCTTTGTCTTTTTCGGGTAGGCGTTTGTGCGGGCGGGAAGGGCGGAAAGAATCCTGCATCTCAGCCGTCTGCGGCCCGAGCACTCCTGAAAACGCTCGACCCGTTCTACAAACAGCACATCGTGGTTGACGGGCTGCTGATCGTCAGTTCGGAGAAGGTCTCGAAGTACGCACTGGGCGAAGTTGCGTACCTGGCGGGGAAGATGCTGGCCAGGCGCCCGGATATCCTGGCGATGCTCGCCAGGCGAAATTACGTGGGCGTGATGGCGTATACTGAAATGACAAGCGACATACCCGAGTCGCGGAATATGGGGCCCTGGTGGGACATGCGGGCTCGCGGGCTTGGCGGGCGGTTGATCACGTGCGGCGAAGAGAACGTGCTTAATTTCAAAGGCGACCCGTGGGCCGGTGAAAACATCTTCATTCACGAGTTCGCCCACGGGATCCACCATGCACTTCTGTCCATGGACAAGACGTTCAGCCTCCGCCTGCGTGCGCTGTGCAAAAAGGCCCGTGAAAGTGGGCGGTTTCGCGGATACGGGATGAGCGACAAGGGCGAACCCCTGGAGTTCTGGGCCGAAGGCGTCCAGGCGCACTTCAACTGCAACGGGGCGATAAGGCCCAAGCCCGCCGGAAGCAACCCCTCCCTCGAAGTCCTCGACTCGAGTGGAAAGCACCTGGCCCACATAAGGACGCGCGAGCAGTTGAAGAAGTATATGCCTGCCTTCGCCAGGCTGATCGACGAGACGTTTGGGCATAATCCGTGGGCCTACACGCCGGTGGCCAAGCGGTTGGACCAACCGCACCTGCGCGGTTTCGATCCGTCAAAGGCGCCGGTCTTCCGCTGGCCGAAAAAGGTCGTCGAGGGCTTCAACCGAATCGAGGCCGAGAACGCCAAAAAGGCTAAAGAGGCGAAGAAGGCTGAAAAAGCGAAAAAGGCCAAACCGCGAGCGGAAGGTACGTAAAAGGCATTCGGGGAGGGGGCGGAGTGCCGTTCGTTGGTAAACAAACGTGCGTTCAAGGGACGATTACCCGGTGCGGACAGTCTTGCGGATGAGGGGCGGTGGGTATATTCTATAGGTGTGGTATGAAGGGGCGGTTTCACGGTTTACGTTCGGGACAAACCGGCGCTTCGAGGAAAAAATCGTAATGGCTGTGGATTTTTATAAGAAATGGCTGGGTGTTCCGCCCGGTCCCCGGCCGCCGGATTACTACACTCTACTGGGGGTCGAAGTTTTCTGCGACGATCTGGAAGTCATCGACACCGCGGCGCAGTTCGAAACTCTCGTTTGGAAGCACCTGCGAAAGTGGAAACTCAATGCGCACGAGCAGCGGCTTCTTCTGGCCGAAGCGCTCGCTCTGGGCGTCGCGCCGGATGCGGCCCTGAGCATAATCCAGCGCAAGGATCACGAGGCGGAGATACTCGCTGAGAAGAAGCACAGGCGGCAGATCGGCGCGGTGATCGGTCTTGCCGCCGGGGTAGTCGCCGCCCTGATTGTCGGAGTGATACTCTTCGTATCGAGTTCGGACCTGACCCGGTCTTTGAACGAGAGGAACTTCCCGGCTTCAATCGCTTCCGGCGGTTCAGGTGGAATCACGATATGGGACGCCGCAGGCGGACGGGCGGTCAGGACCCTTGCGGGAAAACTGACTAGTTCCGGTATCCTCGCCTTCTCGCGCGGTGGTAATCGTCTCGTCTCGGCAAAATATGACGTCATGCAGTTGTGGAACATAGAGGCCCTCGTCGGCGTCCGACCGGTAAAACCGTGAAAGCCCCGAACGGTCGAATCAGCACCGATGTGCGAGATGGGCGGTGTTGCGTGAAAAATGATTTGATTTACCATCGGGAGAGTATGCGATGATAGAGTTTCCGTGCCTGAATTGTGGGAAATATCTCAGGGTCAGCGATACCAAAGCGGGCAAGAAGGGCAAGTGTCCCGGTTGTGGTAACATTTTGCACGTGCCGCCGGCGACCGCCGCTTCCGACCGCGAGACCGGTGAGGCGCCCGCTTCCGAAAAACCCCGGCCTGATGTTCCGCGCCGAAAATCGACAGCCGGCACGCCGGGCGGGCGGCAAGGTTCGATGATGAAGTTGGCGTTGGCGGGCGTGGCGGTTGTTCTTGCTGTCGGAGGTGTTGTGGCTTGGCGGGTTATGTTTCCGGGCGGTCAGATTGACGGGAACAGTTCCGAGGCCTCCGGACAGCCGACCGTCGCGGACAATCACAATCTTCCCGCCCCGCCCCATGTGGTGAAGAACACTCCAGGCGGCGCTCAACCGGAGCGAGGCGCCCGAGCCGAAAGCCGGCCTGGCGGCACGGTCTCAGCCAAACCCGCCGGCGCGACGGCGACCAGCAGGCTGGCGATGCTTGCCGATGGTAAGTTCGTGCCGGGTAAAGTGAAACTGAAGATAGAGACCATCGCGATGGTCCCCGCCGGAGCCCGGTATCTCAGGGTCAGTCCGGATCTCGGCCGGATGGCGTGCTACTACGTCAGCAACGGTAAAGCCGTACCGTTTATCTGCGGTGAGAAGGGCGACCCGGGCGACCTGCTAAAGAATGCGGCGCTGCTCCAGCCGACCAGCCGACCGGCAAGCCGCCCCCGCGACTATCGTCCGCTCGCGCGCCCCCTCAGTTCCGGCAACCGCTATCGTTCGACGAGTCGTCCGGCCAGTCGTTCGACGACGCGCCCGCGTTATTATCCGGTCAATCGCAGGCGCACATCTAGTGGTTCGCCGCGCAGCGAGAGGGCGCACTGCATTTTCAGCGCCGACTCGCGGGAGCAATTATTCGTTATTTACACGAGTACTACTAGTGATGGAAAGGATTACCGGGCTGGTTGGTCCGACGCCAGAATCCGTTGGAAAGGCCGCGACACCAAAGCGTACTCCGAGTTGGCATGGGTGGGCATCTCGCCTGACGGAAAACACTATTCATGCGTAGCTCGCGACATTCACGGTTGCTGGATGGCGATTCTCGATGGTCGGGAAGTAGCCCTGACCGGGCTTCCGAAGTCTTCGCCCTCAGACACCACGTATGGTTTCGGCAGGCACACGCCATATATCTTCTTCAGCCCCGATCGCACCAGGTTTATCCACATCGTTGGAGCGAAAATTGGCGACAAGTACGTCAAGCAGGTCTATGCAGACAACAAATACGTCAGTAATTGCGGTTCCAGTTTTCCTGGAGTCAAGTGGAGCGGGGATTCCAAACGCTACGCCTATTTCTCCGTGGAGGGGTTTATTATCGACGGTAAGGAAGTGAAGAAGTGTCACGGCGCGTTGACAAAATCGTTGGTCTTCAGTGACGATGGAAAGCACTGGGCCTTCGTGGCTTCAGGCGATAAGGCTAGAACAATGCGGTATCCAGGAACGACGCGGAGGTTTCTCGATCAGTTTGTCGTTCACGATGGCGCCGAAGGAAAACACTATGCGAAAATCATCGACGTAGGATCGGGGCTGTATTCGTCGGGACCTCAGCGTCCGGTCTTCACGCCTGACGGCGAGGTGGTCCATAATGCGATTATATGTTATGAACATTCTGAAGACGGTCGCGGGAGCAGGTGGCGTAGTCGAGTTGTGACGATTTCCGGCGGACGCGAGATTGAGCCCCTCCTGGTCCACAAGCGACCGGTCGCCTTTAGCGAAGATCGTAAGCATCACGCCTATCTAGGCGCCCCGGGTGGTGTGCAACCAGGCGCGATGATCGAGTATATGTCGGATTTGGAGATGCAACGCCTCCGGGCCTCCAGGCAGTGCGTGATTGTCCATGATGGGCGACAGGGGCGGACCTTCAACGGATATTTGTACAATCCGCTAATCAGCCCCGACGGGCGACACGCGGCGGCGTGGTTTGTGCCCGGTACCTATAGGAGGCGGGGGGCAAAGATGAGCCTCGTTGTCGACGATATAGAACTTCCCACCAATTTCAAAACGGGCGACGGAGGTCGCCTCAAGTACGTCAATTCGACGACCTTGCACGCGGCGTTTGGATTGCCCCGGATTAACCGCCTGTTCAAGTTTACCCTGGAGGCCGTCGAACCGATCGTCCTTTCTGACCTCCCGGCGAGGGATATCGGCGCCGAGGGGCGAAAGACGCTCGCCGTCCTGAAAAAAATCGCTTCGACGTTCGACGATGCGAGATTCAAGCTCCACACCAGTAAGTCCGCCAGGGACGTTCACCTGCGATATGGCGACGTGGCGGGGGCTTTTGCGCTTCTTGACAATCGGAGCCCTGGGAATCTGCTGAATCTACTGTCTGATGCGGTCGTGGCGGAGGTCCGGGCTAAAAGGCTCGAGTCGGCGAGAAAACTCGCCGATACCGCGCTGGCCAGATTCAAGCTGATAGGCGCTCGCGAGCAGCCCGAGAATTACGCCTGCGTTCAGGCGGTGGCCCGAGCTTATGCGGCGCTTGGAGACGCAGCCAAATCGCGCGAAATACTGGCTGTGGGCAGGGGGATATCCCAGAGAATTGTCGCCTTTACGAACATATCGATGGCGAATATCTGCGAACGTTCCGGGCATCTCGACGAGGCTATGATGTTCCTTGGCGATTTGGGAGACTACGGGGAGCCCCTGCGCCGCAAATTGCTCCTCGAAATAGCCCAAAAGTATGAGGACAGCGGTGATCTCAAAACGGCCGCGAAGGTCTACAGGCGTCTGCTCAAGGGCGTCGTCCTGCCCCGCCAGCGCGGGCGATCTTCCGCACAGGGGGTCCAGGCGATAATTGGCGGTATCTTCGGGCTCATCAGGTGCGGCGACCGTGGGGGTGCTATTGCGTTCGTAAGCGCCATACCCCATGACGACCCGGCCAGGAGCTGGTTGCTGGTTGAGGTGTCGCGGTCCTGCACCGCGGCGCGCCGAAGGGATATCTTCCGAAAGGCGGGATGTCTGCTCCTGGCGGCGGAGATGGAAATCCACGCCGGTAATATGAAGGCCGCCGCGGCGGACCTGAAGCGCGTTCTGGATGCCTTACCTCCGCTCGATCGGAAGATCCTTGCCGCCGCCAAACTGAGGGCGACCCCCGCACAGGTCGCCAGCCGGCGGGTTAGTCTGCTGAACCGCATTGCCTGGGCGCTGCTCTCGGCGGGCGCCAAGAGCGACGCGGAAAAGGTATTCGCCCGGGCCAGAGCGCTCGTTTCCACCCATTCGGTCACGCGGGTCAATAGCAAATGGCCCCTCCGCAGGCCGGTTGGGCTGCTCGCATATGACGGGAAGTTTGACGAGGCGATGAAACTGGCCAAGACCTCCGGACTACCCGTCACCTATTCGGAGCGCAGCATCGGACACGTAATCGTCTACGAACACTGCCTTGGAGTCATCGCACGAAGGAAAGAGATCGAGGATTGGGCCCTGGAATACTCACGCGTCGTGCCCCTGAGTTACAAGCCCTACCAGGCGGGTTCGTGGGCGTCGCTGCTGCTTGTAGAAGCCGCCCGCGCCGGACATGGCGACGTGGTTGACGCTGCAATCGACAAAATCGACACGAGGACATTGCTGATGGTGGTCGACGCCTGCGCACAACAGGGCAAAACCGACGAGGTCGCGAAATATCTGAAGCAAGCGGTCGCCAAGGCCAAGGCCGACACTAAATACCAGGCGACCTTCCGCGGATACTATGAGATTTCCAAACTATATGTGAAGTACGGTATGACCGACAAGGCGCTGAAGTTGATCGAACTGACATGGTCGATCATACCTCGCCAAAATTCGTCATATTTACATACAAACAAAAAAAAGATGCTCGTGGTCCTGCAGGCCGCAAGCGGAGACCTGGTCGGCGCGCTTGCCCGCGTTAAGAAACTCTACGTATCGTACGGTATTCAGGCCGTTTCCGCATTATGCGACTTCTACGTGACCGGGGAGATACCGACCGAAATCGACCGGACGATAACCACCGTTCGACGCAAGAGGATACATAGACTGGCCTCGTACATGCCATGGTATTCGTCACTTTCGTATGCTGAATCGCCCCCCGCAATCATGCCATAGAAGCGCCCTTGAACGGATTGGATTTGGTGGCATGAGCGACGAGTAAGACCGATTTCGGCTATCAGTTGTCTGTCGCTCAGAATTTCACGTCGATGGTCCTGGCGTCTTTCTTGTCGGCGGATTTTATGCCTGACAGGGTCTTTATCAGTTTCCCTTCGCCTATTCTTATCGTGTAGGAGCCTTTCTTGAATACTTTGGGGCTGAAGGTTGTTCCGTTTATTCTTAGCGTGTAGACGATTTCCCTGTTCGCTTCGTCGATTATCTGGACTACCGGGTTGGTCTGTCCGGTTACCTGGATCTTCGGAAGCCATGCGGCGGGTTTGCGCCCGTAGTTGTCCTGCTGGTCGATGGTGATTGGCCAACCGGGATACTGCTTGTGGGCGGGGTTGGTCACGTCACAACCGCGGGGCCAGCATTCGAACGTGATCTTTCTGGTCTTCTTGTTGAATCGGATGATGGCATGACCGGCCGCCCGGGCGCCCCACTTGCCGTGCCTGGGTCGCTTGGGGTCGGGGTTGGCGTAGGCGAACATCGTTATCTTGTTACCGAATCCGTCGAGGTATCGCCCGGTATGTTCCAGGGGCGTTTTGATCGCTTTGACGGGTTTCTCAAGCGGCGCCCACCAGCGGTTGTAGTAGTTCACGATCGACGGAACGCAGAACGAGTATCCCGAATCCTCCCACTCGCCGGTTCCGTGGTGGATGATGGTGGCCAGGTGCTGGTCGCCGCCGATCATCACGCCGAAGCCTTTGCGGATTTCGGCCAGCGCCTTGTCGCGTCCTGACTGGGGCCAACCGTTGGAGTCCAGGTCGGCCATCAATCGTCCGCCCCTGCCACCGTGCAGGTGTGCCGCGTTGGCGAAAACCGTTTGCGAGAGGACCGCCTTCATGTCCGTTCCGGTCCAGTCGGCGGAAAAGTGGCGCAGGAACTTCAGTTGTCGCTCACCAAGCAGTTTTGCTTCGGGCACGTCTACGGCTCTCCGGTCACCGGTGAAGCCCTTGATGTGGTCGGGGCGACCGGTCAGTTGTACGCCTTCGAGCTTATGGCCTTTGAGGATGGTGGGTTGGGACTTGAACTTTCGATCTTCGACGATCGCCAGTCCGATCCGCCCCCAGGTAAGGTCGGTGTAGTAGACGCCGATTCCGCGTTTGATCGGCGTGGGGTCGAACGGGTCGGGCAGGTTGGACGTCTGGGCCCGCTCGACTTCCTTGATATATTCGGGGTCTCCGTATCCACCGTGGCCTTTTTCGCCGCCTGCGCCCCAGAGGTTGCCCAGCCCCACGTCGTGATCGTCGGGTATCGAGATGGTCGGGCGGTCCCTGATGATCTCGCCGAACTGCCTTCCGAACTGCAGCCACGAGGGGAAATGCTTACCGTGATCGTAAACCTGGTCGCCCGAGAAGAACAGGATGTCGGGATCCTGGGCCTTGATGTTGGCGATGAGGTCCGGTCGCGGGCCGCGATCGCGGTTCGAGTTGCCCGTGAACGCGGCGACCACGATCACCTCCTTGTCGACCGGGTCGCGCCGGATCGTACCGGTGTAAAACGCGGTCTTACCGTGTGCGACGAGGTATTGATGGTTCTTTGTCGAATCCCACCCGGTGATGCGGAAGGTGGCCGTCCACCCGCGCTCGACGACCTTTGATTCTGCGATCTTGACCCAATTGTCGCCTTTCTTGATTTCCAGGCGGACGGTGCGCGGCGCGTCGGCGTCGAGTTCGTGCAGTTGGGCGGTGAGTTTCAGGATGTTCTTGTGTACGGTGTACAGCGCGAAGCAGATGGCTTTGTCCTTGTCGGCCTTGGTGATCATCCATGAGGCCCTGGGCTTCCTTTTCG
>Ga0180430_10001280_pt1 | contig 24882 bp, 21 predicted proteins | sample SS_ome_9_FD_132999 | JGI IMG/M metagenome (GOLD analysis project Ga0180430, IMG submission 132999) | Hypersaline lake sediment archaeal communities from the Salton Sea, California, USA - SS_1_S_2 metaG | ecosystem: Environmental > Aquatic > Non-marine Saline and Alkaline > Hypersaline >... | reverse complement strand
TGGACGGTCGGGCGAGAAGCGTCGCGAGCGCCGGCAGGTCGTGTGCGGCCGGCGCGCAGGAACCGCAGCGTACGGCGATTTGCCATGGTTTCCGGACACCCACGCTGCGCCACAGGAGTTGGACGGGGCGGCGGGAAGCGTCACGAGCGAAGCCGGGTCGCGCGCTCGCGGCGCGCAGGAACCGCAGCGTATAAGGGTAACCGTGCGGATCCCAGGGCCGCTGCGGCGCCGGGACCTGGACGGGCGGGCGAGAAGCGTCGCGAGCGCCGGCAGGTCGTGTGCGGCCGGCGCGCAGGAACCGCAGCGTATGTGGCGATACGTGAGGATTCCGAGCACCGGCCGTACACGAGATGCCAAGCGCAGCAGCTTCTCGCCCGTCCGTCAGCGGATGGCGACTGGGTTGATGATGGCCTGCACCGACCCCGCAAAACGCGGCTGCCCGAGCACGAACAGGAACTCCCAGCCTTCGTCCCTGGCCAGCGCGCGGGTGTCCATGTTCTCGAGCAGGTAGACCCCGTTGCGCGCGAGCAGCTCCTGGTGCACGGGGAAGAACTGCCCCTCGGTCTCGAACGGGATCGCCTCGACGCCGAAGCTGTCCGCGCCTACCGCGACGACGCCGAGGCCGGCGAGGTACTTCGCACCCTCGACGCCGAGGCCCGGTTCGCCCTTCATGAAGCGTTCCGGATCGCTCTCCGAGATGTTCATCCAGCCGGTATGGAACAAGACCACGTCGCCTTCGTTGATGGTCACGCCCTGGGCCTTGGCGGCGGCGTCGATCTCGGCGCGGTTGATGGCAGTGCCCGCCTCGAGGATGTCGGTGCCCTTGAGGCGCGCAATGTCGAGCAGGACGCCGCGCGTGACGATGGGCGGGATGTCGGAGGTGGAGAACCTGGTCAGGCCGGTCACCTTGACGAAGTCCTTCACATGGGTGTTGTTGTAGTAATGGTGGTTGATGCCGACGTGACCGAGGCCGTCGATCTGCGAGCCGACGCCCATGTAGGTGATCATGAGGTCATCGTTACCGGTCAGGACATTGTCGCCGACCGGCACGCCGGCACCGTCGTCGAGCTGCAGGATCGTCATCTTGTAGTAGCGCGGCGGGTAGGCCGGCGAGTCGGGTCCGGTGACGACGCCGAGCGGGTAGGTCTTGCCGGTCTTGACCAGCTGTGCAGCCTTGACCACGCCGGCAGGGCTGAGGCGATTGACTGCACCCAGGGTGTCGTCGGGGCCGTAAGGCGAAACCGGTACTTCGCCGGCGTGGGCGCTGAGCGCGGCGCCGAGCAGTAGGCCGAGGCAGGCGTGTCGTGATGTCATGATGGAATCTCCCCGTGGTGTGGACCGTTGGCAGGCGGTTGAAAAAACGCGCGTGGCGACCCCGGAAACACGGTGTTCGTCGCGTGGCGGCTCGAACGCGGCACGTCGTTTCACGAGCCCCGCGCCGGCGTCGCGCAGCCCGCGCGCGCCATGCCGTTTTTTCACTACCCGGTGAAGCATTGTAAGGGAAGCTCCGGCCAAGGAAGCATCGCCGGACTCGCGACGACTGCTACCCGCATCGCGCAGCCTGGCGCGCCGCCGGCCGCTCATGTTCGAACCCCGCGCCCCGCGGCGCGGACACCGCATCCGCGAAGCCGGAGCCCGTGTTCGGAACGCCGTGCGGATCGACGTGACCTCATCGGGACGCGCGTGGTGTCCACGGGGTCAGGGGATGGCATGACGCGTTGTGTACACTGCGCGGCCACGAAGGCTGGTGCCCGTCCATGTTCAACGTTCATTGCAAGCTCGTCCTCATGGGGCTGATGTGGGCTACGTCCTACCCGTTGGGGCGCTGGCTCGCATCCTACGAGGCGCCGCAGGCGATAGTCGCGCTGCGCGCGCTCGTCGCGTTCGCGTTTCTCGGCGCGATCGCCTGGCGGCGCGGCGAGTTCGCCGTGCCGGTCAGTGCACGCCTGGTGGGCCATTTCGTCGTGCTCGGGTTCTGTGGTTTCTGCCTGCACAACTTCCTGCTGTTCGAAGCGCTCGAGCACACGCGCGCCAATACCGGGGCGGTCATCAACGGGGCAATTCCCGTCGTCGTGATGGTGCTCGACTACCTCGTTTTCCGTCGCACCATCGCGCGCGCCGCGGTGGCCGGTGTGGCGGTGAGCTTCGTCGGTGCGGTGGTGGTCGTCACCCACGGACGTTTCATCAGCCTCGTCGACGGCAGCCTCGGATATGGCGAACTGCTGTTTCTCGTCGCGATCACCGGCTGGGCCTGTTATTCGATCATCGCGCGGCCGCTGCTCGAGCGCCTGCCGGCTCTCGCCGTGACGACCTGGGCGTGCCTGGCCGGTGCGCTGTTGATGCTGCCGTGGATGTTCGTCTACCTCGAACAGACGCGGGCCCTGCTGGCCGACCCCCTGATCGTCGGCGTACTGCTGGTACAGGGCGTGATGACGATGGGGCTCGGCTTTCTGTGGTACTACGAGGGCATACGCGAACTCGGTCCGATGAATGCCTCGGTCTACATCAACCTGGTACCGCTTTTCGGCGTCGCGCTCGCCGCCCTCACCATCGGCGAGGTGCCCGACCTGCCGCTGTTGATCGGTGGCGCCGGCGTGGTCGGCGGACTGCTCGTGGTCAACCGCGCGGAGGCAAAGCGCCTCGCGCGGCTGCGCGCAGCCGCGGCGCGGGCGGCCAGCGCCTGAGGGCGCGGGTTCACACCAGGCCGTCGGCGCGTAGTTCGTCGACCAGATCGGCGAAGGCATCGACCAGCGTGTCGACGTGATGCTCCTGCATCGGTGTCGACAGCGCGCCGATGCCACGCATCGAGAGCTGCACCCCGCGGTTGGCCAGGCCCAGGAAGGTGGCCAGGTTGCGCGCTGCATCGGCCGTCGCCGGACCGCGGGCGCAGTGCAACGGCGCGCGCGTCCAATGGAGCTGAAACAGCGAACCGGCGCCGCTGACGCCGGCCGGCAGTTCGTGCCGGTCGATCACCGTGGCCAGGCCCCGGCGCGCTCGCTCACCGAGGCGGTCGAGATGGGCGATGGCGGCTTCGTCGAGCAGCGTCATGGTGGCGAGGCCGGCCGCCATGGTCATCGGGTTGGCGCTGAACGTGCCCAGGTTGGCCACGCTGCCGTCGGTTTCGAGTGCACGCATGAACTCGCGCCGCCCGCCGACAGCACCGACCGGGAAGCCGCCGCCGATGGTTTTTGCCATCGTCGTCAGGTCGGGCGCGAGACCGTAGTATCCCTGTGCGCCGCCAAGCGCGTGGCGCAGGGTGATGACCTCATCACAGATCAGCACGATGCCGGCGCGCTCCGTTTCCTCGCGCAGCACCTGCAGAAACTCGTTCGTGGCCGGGATCACGCCACCGGCGCCAAGAATGGGCTCGACGATGATCGCGGCAAGCGTGTTGCCGTGACTGGCGACCGCCTCGCGCACCGCCTGCGGATCGTTGTAGCGCATCAACACGACGTCCGCGCAGGCGGCGTCCGGCAGTCCGCCGACGTCGGCGGCGGGTCTGCTGACGCGTACCGGGTCGTCTACCGCCGGCAGGCCGTGCCCACCGACCATGACGAAATCCGATGCGCCGTGGTAGCCGCCTTCGAATTTGCCGATACGGTTGCGCCCGGTCACCGCGCGCGCGATACGCAGCGCAAGCATCACCGCCTCGGTGCCGGAGTTGTTGAACACGACCTGCTCGACGCTCGCGATGCGCTCGCACAGCAGGCTGGCCAGCGCGTACTCCTGTGCGCCGGGTGCCGAGTAAGTCGTGCCGCGCGCGAGCTGGGCGGTGACCGCATCGAGGACGGCCGGGTGTCCGTGGCCGTGAATGAGCGTGGTGTAGTTGTTGTGAAAGTCGATGCGCTCGTTGCCATCGAGGTCGACGCTCGTCACGCCGCGCGCCGCGCGCGCGTAGAACGGGAACGGTGGGTGCCTGAGCAGCGAACGCGAGGTGCCGCTGGGCACCCGGCGGCCGGCCGTCGCGGCGTGCGCGCGCGAGAGTGGATTTCGCGCGAGGTACTCGCGCCAGGCAGTGCTGCGTTCGAGGCTCATCGGCTACGCCTCCGGATTTCGTTGACGAATGCGCGGAACTCGCGCAGATCGCGCTGCTTCGCGCGCCGCGCGCCGCTCGCGTCGCCGTTCGCGATGGCTGTCACGATCGTCGCATGGTTGGCCCAGCTGCGCGCGTAATAGGGTGGACGTTCGGCCAGCAGCACGCGTATCGCGGCGGTGCAGTGCGGCACACTGCGCATGCGCAGGATCTCGATCAGCTGCAACATGACCGGGCTGGCCGCGAGCTGGTAGATGGCGAACTGGAAGTCGCTGTTGCCGGCGAGCACGCCGTGCAGGTCGGCGCGCCGGGCCGCGGCCTCGACCGTCGCTGCCAGCCGTTCGAGGTGCCGCGCCTGGGCGGCGGGCGCGTTGCGCGCGGCCCGCGCGCTGGCCTCGCCTTCGAGCTTGATACGCAGGTCCCAGATGTCCTCGGCGTCGTCATCGCCGAGCGCCGGCACGACGATGCCGCGGTTCGGCAGCACCGCCAGCGCCTGCTCGGCCGAAAGGCGCGTGACGGCCTCGCGCACCGGCATCATGCTGGTCCCGAGCTGATCGGCGAGCTGACGCAGGGTGAGCGTGCTGCCGGGCTCGAGGCGGCCGGCGAGCAGGGCCTGCTTGAGGCCTTCGTAGGCTCTCTCGTTGAGGGTGACGCGCGCGATGCGCGGCAGGGCGAGTGCGGGCATGGACATGGCGCTTTCCCGTCAGCCGGACGACGCCGCCCGCGTCCTCCGGGTGCCTGGTTTGACATCTGTGATCACAGCTAACTATAGTCGAGGCGCGGGCGGCGGTCACGAGCGAGGGCGGGGATGGCGGCGAACGGGCAGGCGCGGGGGTGGCGGATCAGTGTCGATACCGGCGGCACGTTCACCGACGTCGTCGTCGCCGATGATGCCGGGCACTTCACCATCGGTAAGGCGCTGACCACGCCCGATCGGATCTACCGTGGCCTCGAAGCCGCGCTCGAGACGGCCGCGGCGAGTCTCGGGCTCGGGCTGGACGAGTTGCTGGCGCGCGCTGACCTGTTCATCTACGGCACCACGCGCGCGACCAATGCCATCGTCACCGGCGACATCGCGCGTACCGCGTTCCTGACCACGCACGGTTTTCCCGATATCCTGGTGCTGCGCGAGGGCGGCAAGTTCAATCCGCACGATTTCTCCACGCCTTTTCCGCGGCCCTACGTGCCGCGCCGCCACACCTTCGAGATCACCGAGCGCATCGATGCGGGCGGCCAGGTCGTCACGCCGCTCGACGAGGCGCAGGCACGCGAGGTCATCGCCATGCTGGGTGCCCGTGGCTTCGAGGCCTGCGCGGTATCGCTGTTGTGGGCGACCGCCAACCCGGTGCACGAGCAACGCCTCGGGGCGCTGCTCGAAGAGCTGCTGCCGGGTGTGCCCTACACCCTCAGCCACGCGTTCAACCCGATCCTGCGCGAGTACCGCCGCGCCTCGTCGACCGCGATCGATGCCTCGATCAAGCCGCTCATGCAAAGTCATCTGCGCGATCTGCAGGCCGACCTGCGCGCGGCGGGCTATGCGGGGGAACTGCTCGTCAGCACGACTATCGGCGGCTGCATCGACGTCGAGAGCGTGATCGCGAAGCCCATTCATACCGTGCGCTCGGGGCCGGCGATGGGGCCGGTGGCCGGGCGGCGCTACGCCGAGCTGGAAGCGCGTCCGGAGCCCGTGCTGGTGGTCGATACCGGCGGTACGACGTTCGATGTCTCCCTGGTGCGTGACGGCGCCATCGGCATCACCCAGGAGACCTGGCTCGGCGAGCGCTTCACCGGGCACATGCTGGGCGTGCCGGCGGTCGATGCGCGCAGCGTGGGTTCGGGCGGCGGCTCGATCGCCTGGCTCGACGCGGCGAACCTGCTGCACGTCGGGCCGCAGAGCGCGGGTGCCGAGCCCGGCCCGGCCTGCTACGCGCGCGGTGGCAGCGCGCCGACCGTGACCGATGCCGCGCTCGTGCTCGGTTACCTCGACCCCGATTTCTTCCTCGGTGGCCGCATGCCGCTCGATGTCGCCGCCGCGCGCATGGCCATCGAGCGCGTTGCGGTCCCGCTGGGGATCAGCATCGAGGAGGCGGCGTTCTCCATCTTCGCGGTCTCCAACGAGACCATGATCAACGCCATCAAGGACATCACGGTGGCCGAAGGCGTCGATCCCTCGGAGGCCGTCATCGTTGCCGGCGGCGGCGCGGCGGGGCTCAACATCGTGCCGATCGCGGCGGAGCTCGGCGCACGTGCCGTCGTCGTGCCACGCACCGCGAGCGTCTTGTCCGCCTGTGGCATGCAGTTCTCGGACATCCAGGCCGAGCACAGCGCGGCCGTGCCGGTGCGCTCCGACGCGTTCGATCGCGACGCCGTGAACAGCGCGCTCGAGGCCATCGATGCGACGCTCGACGCCTTCGCCGCCAAGCTCGCCGCGCGCGGTTTCACGCGGTCCACGCGCCGCTACCGCGTCGACGCCCATTACGCCGCGCAGGTGTGGGACATCGGCGTCGACCTGCCGGGCAGGCGTATCGCGTCGCCCGACGACGAGACCGCGCTCGCCGAAGCCTTCCATGCCGCCCACGCACGCATCTTCCAGGTCGACGACCGCGCCAGCGCGATCGAGTTTTTGAGCTGGACCGGGCGCTTGTCCGTCAGCCTGCCGCAGGCCACGGTTCGCGCCAGCGGCGGCGGCGAGGCGGCCGCCGCCGGCACGCGGGCCGTGTTGTTCGACCTCGGGCATCATCACCAGGCGGCGATCGTACGCGGCGCCGCCGTCGCGGTCGGCGACATCGTCCAGGGCCCCGCCATCATCGAGGAAGCGACCACGACCCTGGTGCTGCCACCGGGCACGCGTGCGACGCTCAGTCCCGCGGACAGCTACGTCGTCGAGCTGGCCGTCCCGTCCGGAGCGGCGTCTTGACCGCGGGCGGTCGGAGCAGGGGGACGCGGCACGTAACGGGTGACGTCACAACCTGCGCACGCCGCGGGGTCGAGTACAGCCTGACACACGCGCGCCATGCTGGCGCCACGAGGAGCGACCATGCAAGCCCAGGCCAGTAAACAAGCCGGCACGCTGTCACCGATGCTGCTCGCCGTGCTCGCCAACCGCTTCGACGGCGTGGTGCGCGAGATGACCAATACCATGCTGCGCACCGGCCGTTCGGCGGTGATCAATTCCGCACGCGACTTCTCCTGCGGCATCACGACCGCCGACAACCAGCTGTTCGCGACCGCCGAAGGGCTGCCGGCGCACACCTACGGTCTCAACCTGCAGACGGCGGCGATGTGTGCATTCCACGATGACATCCGCGAAGGCGATGCCTATCTGCACAACGATCCGTACAGCGGCAATTCGCATCCGGCGGACCACACGCTGATCGTGCCGGTGTTCTGGCAGGGGCAGCACGTGTTCAATGTCTGCGCCAAGGCGCACCAGGCCGATATCGGCAACAGCCTGCCGACCACCTACCACGCTGCCGCGCGTGACGTGTACGAGGAGGGCGCGCTGATCTTTCCCGCCGTGCGCGTGCAGCGCGATCGAAAGAACGTCGACGACATCATTCGCATGTGCCAGCGGCGTATCCGGGTGGCGGATTACTGGTATGGCGATTTCCTCGCCATGCTCGCCTCGGTACGAACCGGCGAGAAGCGCCTGCACGAGATATTGGCGAAGTACGGTGCCGAGGCCATCGATACCTTCGTGCAGGACTGGTTCGATTACAGCGAGGCGCGCATGCGCCAGGCCATCCAGGCGCTGCCGCGGGCCACGGTCGAACGCCGCAGTGCGCACGACCCGCTACCGCCGATGATGCCGGACGGCATCCCGGTTCACGTGCGTGTCAGCGTGGATCCGGACGCCGGCGAGATCGAGATCGATCTGACCGAGAACATCGACAACATGGACAATGGCCTGAACCTGTCCGAGGCCTGCTCCATCAGCAACGCCGTTGGCGGATTGTTCAACTGCCTGGCGCCCGATATCCCGCGCAACGGTGGTTCCTACCGGTGTGTCGCGGTGAAGCTGCGCGAAGGCGCGGCGATCGGCATTCCGCGCTTTCCGCACAGCTGCTCGGTGGCGACGACGAACGTCTCCGATCGCCTGATCAATACCGTGCAGGCCGCGCTGGCCGATCTCGGTGAGGGCTACGGTCTCGCCGAGGGCGGCGTCGGCATGGGCGCGGGGTTCAGCGTCATCTCGGGACGCGACGCGCGGCACGACGATCATCCCTACGTCAATCAGCTCATCATCGGCAACAACGGCGGTCCCGGTAGCCCGCATTGCGATGGCTGGGTGACCTACGGCATCCCGGTCGTCGCCGGGCTGATGTACCGTGACAGCGTCGAGATCAGCGAGCTCAGCTATCCCATCCGCTACCGCGAGATTCGGCTCACCCGTGACACCATGGGCGCGGGACGGCATCGCGGGGCGCCCGGGGTGCGCATCGCTTATGGGCCGAGTCATCACCCCATGACCGTGGTCTTCGCTGCCGACGGCCAGGTCAACCCGGCGCGTGGTGTGCGCGGCGGCGGTGACGGCAACGTCGGCGAGATGCGCGTCGTCGCGGCCGATGGCAGCGTCACGACGGCACCCAGCGTCGGCCAGATCGAACTCGCGCCCGGCGCGATCCTGGCCGGCGTCGAACTCGCCGGCGGCGGTTACGGTGATGCGCTCGAGCGCGACCCGCAGTGGGTGCGGGAAGACGTTCTCGAGGGCTATGCCAGCATCGCCCACGCGCGCGACGTCTACGGCGTGGTCTTCACCGGTACGTGCGAAGACGAGACGCTGGCTGTCGATGCTGCCGCGACCGTGGCAGCGCGCGAGCGGCTGCGCGCGGCGCGCTGAATCCCACGGCGCGCCCATGCCGGCGCGGTTCCTGCCAGGCTGACGTAACGAACGCTAGGAGATCCACCATGAGCCAGCCCCGACCGCATATCCGCGAAGACGAGCGCCTGCCGATGCTGCTCGGTTTTCAGCGCGTGACCGAGAACACCGCGGCGCTGACGCGCTGCATCGAGCACGGCCGCGGGATCTACGTCTACGATGCCGATGGGCGCGAGTACATCGAGGCGACCGCGTCGTTCTACGTCGCCGCGCTCGGCTACCAGAACGCCGAGCTGATCGATGCCATCGAGCGCCAGTATCGCGAACTGCCGTTCTTCGTCAGCGCGCACCAGCGCACGCCGCGCGTTGCGCTCGAGTTGGCGGAAAAGCTCGCCGCGATCGCGCCGGTGCCGCGCGCACACCTGCTGTTCGGCACAAGTGGTTCGGAAGCGATCGACTTTCTCATAAAGATGCTGCGTTTCGGCGCCGTGGCTCGTGGCGAGCCGCAGCGCACCACCATCATCGGGCGTCATGGCAGCTATCACGGCGGCACGCTCGCCTCGGCGAGCCTGACCGGCGGGCATCACGAGGAGTTCGGCCTGCCCCTTGCCGGCTTCCGTCACGTCGCGCAGCCGGATTTTCACGGCAGCCGACTGCCGGGCGAGAGCCCGCAAGCCTTCAGCGACCGTCTCGCCGCCGAGCTCGCCACGCTCATCGATGCCGAGCCGGCCGGCTCGATCGCAGCCTTCTTCGCCGAGCCGGTCTGCTTCGCCGATGGCTTCAAGGTGCCACCGGCGAGTTACTTCCCGGCCGTCCGCGCCGTGCTGGACGCCCACGGCATCGAGCTGGTTGCGGACGAAGTCGTCACCGGCTTCGGCCGCACCGGCAAACTGTTCGGCAGCCAGACGCTGAGTCTCGCACCGCATCACGTCACGATGGCGAAAGGCATCACATCCGGCTATTTCCCGCTCTCGGCGATTGCCATCGGCGAAGAACTCTACGCGGCGCTGGAGGCGGGTTCGGAACGCCTCGGCGTGCTCGCCCATGCCGGTACCTTCGCGGCGCACCCGGTTGGCGCCGCCGCCGCGCTGAAGACCATCGAGATCATCGAGCGCGACGGTCTCGTCGCCCGTGCACGCGCGATGGGCGAGCATCTCGCCCGTGGCCTCGCGGCGCTGGCCGACCATCCGCTGGTCGGTGATATACGCACGCTGGGTCTCGGAGCCGGCATCGATTTTCTGCGCCGGGATGCCGACGACCGGCCCCGCAACGACGCGGCCGATGCCGACGCGGTGGTGGCGGCCGTCTACCGCGCGCTGCTCGAGCGCGGCGTGGTCGCGCGGGCCGCGGGGCGCAGCCTGGTGCTGGCGCCGCCGCTGATCGTGACGGCCAGCGAGATCGACGAAATCTGCCGGCGTCTCGCACTCGCCCTCGATGACGTTGCGCAGGCGCGCCGCGCAGGCTGAGGACCCTGGCCCGGGTTCCGAGGGGCGCACCTCTCGGGGGCGCCTGCCGGCGGGGAAGCCTCGGGGCCGCGCTCGCCAACGTGCCGGTGCGGTCGCCTCAGCCCACGCCGTGGGTGTCGAGGACGTGCGCGATGGCGTCGTAGAGATCACCGAGCAGATTCACCGCGTGACGCTGCATGACCTGCTCGAGGATGCGCTCGAGGCGTGGTGAGTCGGCCTGCGCGGTGATCGCCTGCCAGATGACGCGGCACGCCGGTGCCGGCGCGAGTGGCCCGCCGAGGTCGCCCTGCGCGCCGCCGTGAACCCGCGCCAGGCGCTGCGCCAACGTCCGGTAACGGGCGCCGTGGCGCTCTTCGACCTCGAACACGACCCGTTTCAGCAGGCGGTTGTCGGCGGCGCGCGCCGCGGCCTCGTCGCGCGCCCGTTGCGCCGCGTCGGGCTGACTGCCGGCCGCGTCGCGCACCTGCGCGAGCGTCAGCTCCTGGGTCTGGTCGAGATCGAATACCTCGGAGAACTCGCGCAGGAACCGTTGTTCGATGGTCAGGCCGATGCTGAGCGCGCGCTGTTCGAGGCGCTGCGCCTCGGCGGCTGCCTGCGCGCCGCCATCGTGGCGGTTCTCGGCCTCGCTGAGCAGTTGCTTGACGACGTTGCTGCGAATCACCCAGGCGAGATTCGAGATGCTGTTCTGCAGCACCTTGCGGCACGCCCGCAGCGCTTGCCGTGCGCGTGGCGTGAGTTCGTGGCGCTGTGCCGCCTGGCTCGCGCGCCGCGCCTGGACGGCGTTGGCGACGATCTCCCGCAGCGCGGTGAACAGTTCGCCATCGGCGTGCGCGAAGCGCACGCCGATGGCACGGTGGGTCGCCCAGATGACTTCCACCTGTGCCGTGACGAGCGCGCGCGAGCCGGCCGAGCGGCGGCGAAAGCGTATGCGGGCGCGCGCGCCCGATTCGAGCGCGCGCTGTTGCGGCTCGAGTGCGACGGGCCCGTCGATCTCGAGCGCCATGCCGGTGCGGCTGACATCGACGATGGTCGCCGGAATGACCAGACCCGCCTGACCTTCGATGCGGGCGGGCACGCGGACGTTGTGCCGCAGGTTGTCCCTGTGATGATGCGGCGTGGTCTGCGCTTCGACCAGTTCGGGTTCTTGGTGACGCACCGGATCGACTTCCCCGTCGCGATTCGCGGCTGCAGATTGGCGCAGCCGTCAGTATGGTGATTGTGCGGCCAGCGCCGCCGCCTGTCGACCTCGACGCGCGATCCGGGACGGCGCCGCACCGTCGGCGTGCACACCGGCAAGCCGGTGCCGCCGGCGAGCCCGTCCGCCCGCGCCCCTGTCACACGCCCCGCGGCGGTGCCAACCGGCACCCTGCCCGAGGCGCCCAGCCCCGGGCCGGAATGCGCTTCAGGAGGGGCGCGACCACAGGGCGGCCAGCCAGGGCGCGACCGCGTCCAGTGCGCTGCGGAAGCCGCCGACATCGTAGTGCCCGCGCGCCGCTACCCGGGCCAGCTCGACGCCGTGGCCGGCCGCGCGGCGCTGCGCGGCGAGGTCTTCGAAACGGGCGAAGTCGAACAACTCGTCGTCCGGGCTCGCGAGCATGTATGCCGGCTGCCTGGCGTCGACGGCCGCCGCGGGAATGCCAGCTATCGGGATCAGCGCCGAGAAGCGCTCGGGATAATGGGCCGCGAGGTGCCAGGTACCGAGCGCACCCATGCTGTAACCGCCGAGCGCGATCCGTGCACGATCGACCTCGTAGGTATCGACGACGGCATCGAGCAGACCGATCACCCAGGCTTCGTTGGCGCTCTCGTTCCATTGGCCCCCGAGCGACTCGGGTGCGACGAGTACCGCATCGAGGGTCGCCAACGCCGGCGCGAACAGTTGCTCGAGCAGCGGCCGGCCGTAGAAACGGGTCGGCTGGCCGGCATAGTGCAGCACCAGCACCAGGGGTGGCCCGACCGACGTCGCGGCGGGCAGCGACAGCGTGAAGCGCGCGCTGCGTCCGTCGGCGAGGCGCGTCTCGATGTCGTGCAGGCCGGGCGTGCGCGGCATGGCGGAGGCGGGGGTGCCGTCGACGCTCAGGACAGATGGGTCGAGCAGTGTCGTGGGCAGCATGCCGCCCTTGTCCGCCGAGGAGTTCATGTCCGCAGTGTAGCCCGCCTCGCCATCCGCGGGCGACGGGCGGCGCGACGCGCGCGTTCTGGGTTATTCTTCGGCGCCCGTAACCCCGGGGGAGGAAGCTTGTGACGATGGATCCGGTGACCCAGGTCACCGTCACGCGCGAGGCGGACGGTGATTATCGGCTCGATTGGGGCGACGCCTACGGCGTGACGCCCGTCACGGTGCGTGCCGCGCTCGCCGCCGACGCGCTGGCCACGGCACCGGCTGCCCGCGACGCGCGCGAATCGCTCGTGCTCGGGCCACTCGATCCGCAGCGGCGGCACTACTTCCGCCTCGAGCCGGCCGCGGGCGAGGCCGTGGTCGTCGCCGAGCGCGCCGTGCCGTTCACCGGCGGAGTCAATTTCCGTGACCTGGGCGGATACCGCACGCACGATGGCCGGCGCGTGCGCTGGGGGCGGCTGTTCCGCTCCGGCCACCTGTCGGGCCTGAACGCCGACGACAAGCGCGGCTTCGCGGCACTGGACGTGCGCACGGTGTGCGATTTCCGTCTCGCCGAGGAGCGTGCCGGCGAGAACGCCGAGCTGCCCGGAACGGTCGCTATGCACACCATCGGGATTCCGCCGGGGATCGGTGATCGGCATTTTTTTCATCGCCTGTTCGCCCGTGCCGAGAGCGTCGAGCCGATTCTCGAAGCGCTGCACGACATGGTGCGTTCGCTGGTGCGCGAAGCAGCGCCGCGTTACGCCGCGCTGTTCGAGGTACTGCTCGCGGCACCTGCGGGCGCGATCCTCCTGAACTGTTCGGCGGGCAAGGAACGCACCGGCGTCGGCAGCGCCCTGGTGCTCGCCGCGCTCGGCGTGCCGCGCGAGACGATCATGTATGATTTCATGCTGTCGGGTATCTACTTCCCGGCCGCAGCGGAAGTGCCGCGCGTGCTCGAGAAGTACGGCGTGACGCACCGCGGGGAGCTGGGGCGCGCACTCATCATGCCGCTGCTCGAGACGCGGGCTTCGTACCTCGAAGCCGCCTTCGCCGCCATCGATCAGGATTTCGGCTCGATCGGGGATTTCCTCGCTCATCACTACGGGCTGCGCGCGGCGGAACTCGCGCGCCTGCGCGACATTTACACTGACTGAAGGGGAGGGCTGCCCTATGGCAAAGCTGTTCGTCGACACCGACAAGTACGGCTACCAATCCGATTTTCCCATCGTCGAGGCGTATAACGCCGCGGTGAAGGACCTGGTGCGCGAACGCTTCGCGCAGTCCGGCCAGGCATGGAAGGACTTCGTCTTCGGCATCGAGTACGAAACCATCACCAAGGGCGACATGGCCGCGATCGAGGCGCGACTACTCGACTACGGCTATCGCTTCGAGCCCTCCGCGATGTCCTCGCCACGCGAGCGACCGGAGGCCTACAAGGATTCCGGGCTGTATGCCGAGGATTTCAGCTTCGAACACCCCGAGGCGCCGACCGCGGCACCGGATGCCGACGGCCGCGAGCTGCGCGGTTGCGGCGACAATGTCGTCACCCACCGCGAGAACCTCGTCGGCACGGCGCGTTACGTGCGCACCACCGACAAGGTGCTCGAGTGCCTCACGCAGGGCGTGGCCGAGGACACCATCGCGATCGTCGATGACTCCGGCGGCACCCTGACGGCGCCCGTGCTCGAGAAGTTCCACGGCGTGCTGTGTGCCGGCGGCACGACGCGTTCGCACCTGGCCATCCTGACCCGCGAGTACAACATTCCCTGCTTCATGAACGCGCGCCTGGCCGGCATCAAGGACGGCGACCGCATCGAGGTCGAGGTCTCGGCGCGCGGCAAGACCGCCGAAGATTACGAGCAGGGCCGCGACACCTCGGCGCGTGTCTGGCGCCTGTCGCGCGGCGGCGCCGGGTAAGCCGGCCGGCCGCGCCCGTACCAAGAGTCCGCGCTCACCGGTGAGACGACCGGCAGCGCAGAGAAGCCGAGGAACTCGTCATGTCCGACATCAAGCTCACCTACGCGCAACTGCTCGAGACCAACAACCTGATCCAGCAGAATGCCGACGAAACCTACTGGCTGTGCGCCACGCGCACGGTACAGGAGTCGAAGATCTTCCCGGTCTCGGCCTATATCCTGTTCTCCTATCTCAACTGTTTTTATCGCTACCCCAGCCTGCTGAAGAAGATTGAACAGGCGATGCCGGCCGAAGAGATCGGTGACCGGGCGCGCCAGTCCGGGGTCAAGATCGTGGCCTGGACGATCCCCTGCTTCTATCTGCTCGGCCGCGAGATGCTGATCAACTGGGGCGTGATCAAACCGACCGATGCGGTCCACGACGTCATGTACGTGATGGATTTCTGGAAACGCTTCCAGCTTTCCTGGCATCGCAACAACGGCAACATCACCAATCGTCAGGCGGATCACCGCGGGCAGATCTACGCCGAGCAGAAGCTGCAGGTGTTTCACGCCGATGCCTTCGAATGCCGCGAAGGCGACGAGCTGCACACCGCGGCGCAGGCCTTCATGGCAACCATCGCGCAGTACGGGTTCCTGGTTTCCTGCGAGAGCCGCCTGACCATCCACAACCACGGCCCCTACAAGATCGCCGACAACCGCGAGATGCTGGTGCGCGAGTTCCGCGAACTGGCTGAATACGACTATCCGTGGCTGGACGGTGTGGGCCGCGACATCCCCTACAACAACCTCACGGTGACCATGATCATCGAGGACTGCCACATCAACCTGCTCGATGACTGGGGCTCGTTCGAGTCCGAGCCGGAGCTGCGCGCCGAGCACATCAAGGCAGTGGGCTTGTACTCGGCCGACAATCTCTCCGAGGGACACGTGCCGGTCGGTATGGGCAGCCGTGAAGAGCTCACCGAGACGTTCAACGATCTCACCGAGCGCATCAAGGTGGCGACGACGAAACTCTGGGAGGAAATGGCCGGCTGGACCCGCGACCAGCAGCTCGATGCCGGCGCACTGGTGTATTTCGGCGTCGGCAAGGAATTCGCGCATATCGCCGGCGTGTACGACGAGGAGGACTGGATGCGCATCGACGAGCGCGCCGAGCGCTTCCGTCCGCTGCTCAACGACGAGTACGGCAACCTTTTCCTGGGCGAACTGGTCGGCTATATCTCCTGCCCGAGCCAGCGCATGCACGAGTACACCATGATGATGCACACCGGGCAGCCGCGCCGTGCGCTGAGCTACTTCCCTTACTCGATGCTGCATGACGGTGACTTCACGGAATCGGTCGGTGGTATGCGCCCGGGGGTGACCAACCTGCCGGCGAAGAACGACCGCTACCGCACCTCGCAGGGCGTCCTGACGCAAGAGGAATACGATCGCCGCAGCCGCGAGTTCGTGCCCAGGAGCTGCCAGGAGCCCTATCGGTTCCTGTGCGCGGACTGGGTCAAGTACCATCACGACACGCCGCTCGCCGACGAGTTGTTCGGCTTCGAGCAGGCCAACTCGCGCCTGCTCAAGGGCAAGGGCGCGGGGCTCTCGCGTGCCGACGTCGAAGCGCTGCGCAACAAGGATTGAGGAGGGCACCATGACCACGAATCTGCATCTCGTCATGCACGGTGCCGCGATCAAGAAGCACGGCAGCGCGGCGGACATCGCCGCCATCGCGGGACTCGGCTCCGAACAGGTGGCGCCGGTGCTTGCCGACGCGGTCGCTTCCGGCCGCCTGCTCGAAGTCGATGGCAAGTTCATGCTCTCGCCCGCGGGCCAGATGATCGTCGGCGCCGAGTACTCGCGTTTCTGCCAGGCGCTGCGCGCCAATACGGCCTTCGTCGAGGCCTACGAGCGCTTCGAGACCGTCAACCGGGATCTCAAGCAGATCATCACGCGCTGGCAAACCATGGAGATCGGTGGCAGGACGGTGGCCAACGATCACAGTGACAGCGACTACGACGATCGCGTCATCGGCCAGCTGGGCGATCTGCACGAGCGTTTCGAGCCGGTGTTGGGTGCGCTGATCGCGGCCGTACCGCGGCTCACGTTCTACCAGCGCAAGCTCGAAGAGGCGCTGGAGAAAGCCGAGGACGGTGATGTTGCCTGGGTCAGTGACGCGCGCACCGAGAGCTATCACACCGTGTGGTTCGAGTTGCACGAGGACCTGCTGCGCCTGCTCGGCCGCACGCGCGACGAATAGTCCGCGCAAATCCTGTCAAGGAACCTCTGGACAAGTCATGACCCGGTATCTTGCGCCCACGCCGCCCGGTTTCGGCGTTGCGAATCTTCGCAACAGCCGGCTATTACGTGCGCTACGCGCCGTGCACTCGAACGGCGCGGACACAATCTGCTCGGCCCGGACTTTTTCAGAGATTCAATAACCATATTTCCAGAGGACAAGGCATGGGTCGCTTGCAAGGCAAGATTGCGATGGTCACCGGCGCCGGCACCGGCATTGGCCGCGCCTGCATGGTCATGTTCGCGCGCGAGGGCGCGACGGTGTTCGGCGTGTCGCGCACGCAGGCCAATCTCGACGAGACGCTGCGGCTGGTCGAACAGGCGGGTGGTAACGGCAGCGTCTACAGCGCGGATCTCGCCGATCCGGTACGCGCCGAGGCGGCCGTGGATGAGTGCGTCACGCGCTACGGCCGCATCGACATCCTGCTCAACGCGGCGGGCGTCGGCTACAACCTGCGCGAGACCAGTGAAGGTTCGATGGATCCCATCGACACGACGCCGATCGACAAGTGGCGCGAAGTGATGGCGCTGAATCTCGACAGCCTGTTCTACGTCACCCGCATCGCACTGCGGCACATGAAGGCGCAGCAGTCTGGCGCGGTCGTCAACGTGGCGAGCATCTTCGGCCTGGGCGGGGCGCCGGATGCCCATACCTACACGGCGACCAAGGGCGCGATCATCAACCTGACCCGCTCGATGTCGGTGGCCTACGTCGACGACAATATCCGGTGCAACGTCGTCGCCCCGGGCTTCGTGCAGACGCAGATGGTCGAGAGTGTCATCCCGATGCTCTTCGCACCCGAGAACCCCAAGCTGATCGCGCCGATGGGACGGCCGGCAACGCCCGAGGAAGTCGCCTACGCCTGCCTCTACCTCGCCTCCGACGAGGCGTCCTATTGCACCGGCACGGTGCTCTGCGTAGACGGCGGCTCGACGGCGCGCGCCTGAGGCGGGCCGCTGTCGTGCGGGCCCCGCCCCGGCTGCGGTGAGGGCGGTGTTCGCGTGGCGTGCTCCGGCATGACATTTCTTTACATTGCCTAGCCTACCCGATGCGCTAAAATTCGCTCATAACGATCCGCGGTGCGGTCAGGGATCTGACGCCGCCGAACGCCGCAGGGAGCTCTGTTGCCGGGGTCGACAACGACAACGTCGCTATCCCAAGGAGCTCCCGGTATGAGGCATTTCCTCGTTGCTGGCGCCGCAATCGCTACGCTGACCTGCACCGGTTCGGCCCTCGCCGAACTCAACGATCCCCCCTATTTCCAACTGCTCAACACCGCCGACACGGCGAGCAGCGTGTCGATGTGCGGTACCAGCGACTGCACCAAGGCCGAGTTCACGGTCTTCAACGGCCAACCCGCGGGTACCGGCTACATCGACCCGTTCCTGCGCTTCCAGCACAACGAGCCGGCCGGCGAGGCGCCCAAGACCTACGAGGCCGCCTACAACACCGATGCGCGCCCATTGCAGCGCACGACGGGCACCAGCAAGTTCACCAACCAGGCCAAGGACGAGAACCACTGGAACCACTCGATCATGCTGGGAGACCTGGTCGACAACGGCGGGTTCTACGAGTTCTATCTCGACATCAACGAGCCGGGCGGTGGCAAGGAGACCATTACCATCGACGAACTGCAGTTCTTCCTGGGCCACAGCCCGGATATGAACTTCTACGTCGCCGACGAGCGGGTGGACACGAACACGAACGGTTACGATGCCCCCGACGACGCGGGTGATCCGGCACTGTACAAGGATGCCTCCAAGAGCGAGAAGGCCGCCAAGGTCTGGGACCTCGACTGGGAATACGCGGCGGGTGACGCCTGCGCGGCGGGCAACCCGGTGGTGGGCTCGGTTGCCGGGCAGGAGGGCTGCGGCGGCCTGGTGATCAAGAGCTTCAACGAACCGAACGGCGGCAACGGCAGCGGCGACTGGGACCTGGTCGTGCGCCTGCCGACGACGCTGTTCAGCGTCAGCGGCTACGGCGCGTCCGATTACGTCTACCTCTACAACTTCCTCGGCTCGGCCGACAGCAAGGGTTACCTCTACGAGGCCGAATCCGGCTTCGAGGAATGGGCGGCACTGGTGCGCAGTGAGCCCGACACCTCCGTGCCCGAGCCCGCTACCTCGAGCCTGCTGTTCGCGAGCATCATCGGCGCCGTTGCCGGGCGGCGCCGCTGGCGCCGACGCGCGAACTGAGACGCCGCCGCCGCGGCGGCGCTCGCGTGCCGCCAACGACTGTCGCGGCGCGGCTCGGACGGCTCGGACGCCCGTACACCGCGGGCCGGGACGAGATTGCGCATGGCTGATCACCAACAACCTCGCGCCACGGCCTGCGGGCGCGCGCTGCTGCTGCTCCTCCTCCTCACGGACCTGTCGGGCGGCGCGCTCGCGGCGCGCGCTGACAGCGCGATATCGGCCGATCATCTCGAGCGCGCGGCGCGGCACTTCCATCGCGGCGAACTCGCGGCGGCGGTCATCGAGCTCAAGAACGTACTGCAGTCCGATCCCGGTAACCTCAGTGCGCGCATCCTGCTTGGCCGGGTCAACCTGCGCCAGGGTCTGGCGGCCTCGGCCGAGAAGGAACTAAGCATCGCGCTCAACCTCGGCGGTGACCGCGACGAGATCATCGGCGATCTCGGCAACGCGTTGTTGCTGCAGCGCAAGTATGACGACCTGCTGGCGCTTACCGCGAGTGACGAACTGCTCGTCGAGGCTCCCGTCGACGTGCTCGTTCTGCGCGGACGTGCGCAACTCGAACTCGGCGCACTCGATGACGCCGGGTACACCTTTGCCAGGGCACGGGAACGCGAGCCGGGCAACCTTGCGGCATTGATCGGTCTCGCCGAGGTCAGGCGACTGGGCGGGGCTTTCGATGAGAGCGCCGCGCTGCTCCGGCGCGCGCTCGAAGCCGAGCCCGACGCTGCCGAGGTGCCCTATCAGCAGGGCGAACTCGCGCTCGCGCGGAGGCGTCTGGAGCGCGCACGCGAGCACTTCGAGCGAGCACTGCAATTGGCGCCGGAGCACGCGCGCGCGCGCCTCGCGCTCGCCGGCGTGGCCTACGAACTCGGCGATACGGAAACGGCGCTGGCACAGGCCACACGCGTGCAGGAAGCCAATCCGCGAGACCCCATCGCGGCGTTCGTGCGCGCCCAGGCGGCGGCGCGGCTGGGCGATATCGAACAGGCCAAGGCCGCGCTGGACGACGCGCAGCGCAGCGTGACCACGTTGCCCGACGACGCCCTCGCGCGCGACCCGGCGCGCTTGCAGATCGCCGGGGTCGTGCACTACCTGGCCCGCGACTACGCACGGGCGCGCGACTTCCTTGCCCGGTTCATCAAGCTGCGTCCGCATCATCACGGCATGCGGCGCCTGCTCGGGCTGCTCGAACTGGAAGCGGGTGAGGCGGCGGACGCGGCGAGCACGCTGCGCCCATTACTCGACGTCTATCCCGACGACGTCGATCTGCTCAGCGCATTGGGCGATGCCTACCTGCGTCTCGGTCGCCACGTCGAGGCGATGTCGGTTTTCGAACGTGCCGTCGAGGCGGGGGCCGACGAGACGGGCCGGATCGGCATGCCGTTCGCGCTGAGCCGGCTGCGCTCGGGCCAGACCGACAGCGCAGTCGAGCAACTCGAGCGCGCCGTCGACCTGGGTAGTTACTCGAAGCGTTCGGCCCTGCTGCTGGCCATGGTGCAACTGCGCCGTGGCGACACGCAGGGCGCTCTACGTACGGCGAATGCGCTGACGTCGGCCGAGCCCGAGAATCCGGCGGCGCGCAACCTCGTTGGCGCCGTGCATCTCAGGGCGGGAAGCAATCGGGACGCGCGTACGGCCTTCGAAAAGGCGCTGGAGCTTGCACCGGGCTATCGGCCGGCCGCGCACAACCTGGCTCGCATGGACATGGTCGCCGGCGACCTGGCCGCGGCGCGGGCACGCTATACGGCATTACTCGAGCACGACCAGCGTGACCCGCAGGCGCTGATGGGCATGGCCGAGATCGCGCGCGCCGAGGATGACCTGGAGGCGGCGATCGGCTGGCTCGAGCGCGCGTCCGGGCGCGGCGAGGCGCACATCGCACCGCAACTCGCGCTGGTCGCGTTGCACCTGGCGGGCGACGACCCGGCGCAGGCCGTGACCGTCGCCAGGCGACTCGAGGATCGCTTCCCCGAAAACGGCGAGGTCGTGCATGCGCTTGCGCGAGCGCTGGCGGCGAACGGCGATGTGGGTGCGGCGCGCACCAGCTTCCGGCGCGCGGTGCGTTACAGCGGCTATGATGGGGACGCCCTGCTCGCGATCGCGCGAGGCCAGGTCGCGTCTGGCGACTACGACGGCGCGCGCTATACGCTGACCAAAGCGGCGGACGGGTCGCTGGCACTGGATGCGCTGGCCGCGCGTACCCGGCTCGAGCTGATGCTCGACGAGCCTGAGGCCGCGGCGGCGACTGTCGCCACGCTGGCCGAACGCTTCCCCGATGCCCCGGAACGGACCGTGTTGCGGGCGGCCTTGCGTGAGCATGCGGGTGACGTCGCTGGAGCGGTTGCGCTGCTGCGCGACGGGCCGGCCGCATCCGCGGTGGTCGTCGAGCTGCAGCGCCTGCTGCGCGAGTCGGGTGAGCGGGACGCCGGCATCACCGTGCTCGAGGACCACCTCGACAATGCGCCGGGCGATATCGCAGCGGCCCGCGCACTCGCCATGGCCTACCTCGAGGCGCAGCGTCTCGACGAGGCCCGCGTGCTGCACGAAGAACTCCTGGCGGTGCGGCCCGCCGATGCGGCGCTGACCGCCAACCTGGCGCGCATCTACCAACTGCAAGGCCGCGACGGCGCGCGCGAGCTCGCCGCGCGTGCCGTGGAACTCGCGCCGACCTGGGGCGTGACGCTCGATACGCTCGGCTGGATCCTGGTCACCGCGGGCGAGACGGAAGCCGGGTTGCGGCGGCTGCGCGCAGCATTGGCGCGCGACGCCAACCCGCTCACCCGCTACCACCTCGCCGTGGCCCTGCGGCAACTCGGTCGCAGCGACGAGGCGCGCAGCGAACTCGATCGGATACTGCGCGACAGCCCTGGTATCGGCTGGATCGGCGAAGTCCACGAATTGCGCGAATCGCTCGACTGAGCCATTGCTCGTCGGCGGCGGGTCCGCTCAGCGTCCGTCGATGAAGCGACTGTCGTCGTAGGCGACCAGCCAGTGCGGGCGATAGACCGCGGCGAGTGTGACCATGCCCCCGGTCAGGAAGGCTTCCGGGAAGAGCAGCAGCAAGGTTGCCGGCAGGTAGTTGTCGAACAGCGCCTTGAGGCCCATGAGGCCGGCGAGGTAGAGCACCGTGCCGGCGGCCAGGGCCGTTGCCGCCACCGCGAGCATGGCGCCGAAGAAGCCGGCGGAGAAGATGAACACGAACAGGTGGCCAGGCAGGCGCGCCTCCGAGAAGCGCGCCCAGGTATAGCTCACGGCGACGGGTATGAAGGCATTGACGCCGCTGTTGACGCCGAGCGCGAGCCAGTCGCTGTCGCCGGCCAGCGTGCAGGCCAGCAGCACCAGGCTCAGCGCGATGAACGCGAGCTGCCAGCCGAAGGCGAGGGTCAGCAGGGTCGCGCCGAGCAGGTGCAGGGCGGGACCACCGTCCAGGCTCGCGCGGAGCTGCCACAGCGCGAGCACGCAGGCGCTCGCCGCCGCGTAGCGATTGAGCGAACCGCTGCCGACGAGCCAGCGCCACGGCGCGCGCCGCACCGCGGCAGCCAGCGCGAGGATCATGGCCAGCGCGCCGGCGAGTTGCCATGCGGGGCCGATCAACCCGGCCGTCACCTCCATGCACGACCCTCGACGCGCGGCCGGGCGCGTCCGGGGTGGCATGACGCCGTCGTCAAAGCAGATCCATCGGCAGCTTGAGATAGGACACGCCGTTGTCCTCGGCCGGCGGTTTCTCACCGGCGCGCATGTTGACCTGGACGGACGGCAGGATCAGGTTCGGCATGTCCAGGGTCTTGTCACGCGCGGTGCGCAGGTCGACGAAGTGTTCTTCTTCGATGCCCTCGTGGACGTGCACGTTGTGGCGCCGTTCTTCGCGCACGGTGGTCTCCCAGGCATGGAAGTCGCGCGTCGGCGACATGTAGTCGTGGCACATGAACATGCGTGTCTCGTCGGGCAGCTCGAACAGCTTACGGATCGAGCGGTACAGGACGCCGGCATCCCCGCCGGGGAAATCGCAGCGCGCGGTGCCGTAGTCGGGCATGAACAAGGTGTCACCGACGAAGCAGGCGTCACCGATGACGTAGCTGATGCAGGCCGGCGTGTGCCCCGGCGTATGCACCACGCGTGCCTCTAGATCACCGATGTTGAACGTTTCGCCGTCGATGAACAGGTGGTCGAACTGCGAGCCGTCGGTACGGAAACGGTCGTCCTCGTTGAAGACCTTCTTGAACGCCGCCTGTACCGTGGTGATGTGCTCACCGATGGCGGTGCGTCCGCCGAGCTTCTCCTTGAGGTAGGGCGCGGCCGAGAGGTGGTCGGCATGGGCATGGGTCTCGAGGATCCACTCGACGGTGAGCTTGCGGTCCTCGATGTAGCCGATCAGCTCGTCGGCCGAGGCCGTGCTGGTGCGCCCCGACTTCGGATCGAAGTCGAGCACCGAGTCGACGATCGCACAATGACCGGTGGCGGGATCGCTGACCACGTAGCTGATGGTGTAGGTCGCTTTGTCGAAAAAGCCACGTACGTCGGGATTCATGGGGATTCTCCTTGGCAGTTACGGCTCATGGGAAAAGCTTAATGGCCGCGCCGGTTGACAGGTATATGTAATTATACGTATATATCGATTTATGAATATAATCGAGATGGAGCAGCGCGCCGACGAAGTCGCGGCGCTGATGAAATCGCTCTCGCACCGCACGCGCCTGATGATCCTGTGTCAGCTCGTCGACGGCGAGAAGGCGGTCGGCGAACTCGGTGCGCTGCTCGGCCAGGCGCAGCCGGCGATCTCCCAGCAGCTCGCGCTGTTACGCCGCGAAGGCCTGGTGCAGACGCGACGCGACGGTCAGAGCGTCTACTACCGCCTGCCGAGCGGCCCGGTCAGCCGCCTGGTCAGTTTTCTGTACCGCAACTTCTGCGGCTGAATCGGACCAAGCGTGACGCTGCCGCGGGTGGCAGGCGCATGCCGACGCCGAGCCGGTCTGCTCGCTGGCGTCGTCGCCACCACGGCGTTCGGGGCGCGTGGAGCGGGTGAAGCCGGGCGCCGGACCCGGCGACGGCGCGGTCCGCATCCTCGGATATCGCCGTAGCGATGGGGAGACATGGCGCACCCGGCGTCCCCTGGCCCGCGCTGTCGTCGGGGCAGCCGGGTACGCGCGACGGCGATTTCAATCGCCGCCGGCGGTGTGCCGCGCTCAGGCCTTGCGGCGCACGAGGCGCAGCAGGCCGAGCAGCCCCGTGCCCAACAGCCACGCGGCGGCCGGCACCGGCACCGGGGTGTAGCCGTCGATGAAGGCCGTGTAGGGCGCCTGGTCTTCCTCGCCGGCCTGGTTGAGGCCGATCGCATTGGCCTCGAGCGCGAAGCCGGGTGCGTCGGTCTTGATCAGGTACCAACCGGTCACCGGCTTGGCTTCTTCGACGTTGACGTCGGTGGCGAGCCCGATGACGTCCGGATCGAAGACATCGTCCACGTCGTCCTCGATGTTCGAGTTGAGCGTGCGCGCGGCGGAGAACAGGTTGAGATCGTCGCTGGTGACGAAGGTCCACCCGGCGGCGGCGTCGTAACCGCTGAACCCGAAGCGGAAGACGTCGTTGATCTCGCCTTCCTCGTCGAGGTCCATGACGATGCGCGAGCCGAACACCAGCATGCCATCGTTGCCGTCGCGGAATACCGCGTCATGGAATTCGCCGACTTCCTCGAACATCGTCGGGTCGTCTTCGTCGGGCAGCTCGAACACCGTCGTGCGTGCGGCGAGCAGGGTGAAGTTGGACGGCGGGTCGAACGTGAAAGGCAGGTCGAAACCGGTCTGTGCGCCCGGGGCGAGCAGGAGCTGGTCGCTGGCCGGGTTGTTCGAGCCGTACACGCGTAGCGTGCCGCCGGTGGGCAGCTCGACGAACGCCTGGGCGGGTACCGTCAGTGCGACGAGTGCGCCGGCGGCGATGAAGGAAGTGAGTTTCACGGCAATGCCTCCTTTTTGGAGAGTCCTGAAAGGGCTGGGTTCGTTGTTCGTGCTGATGGAGGCAGTCGTCCGGCCGGCGCGCCTTCGGCAGCCCGCCGCGAAACCGGCGGGAACCGT
>Ga0180430_10001278_pt1 | contig 24900 bp, 20 predicted proteins | sample SS_ome_9_FD_132999 | JGI IMG/M metagenome (GOLD analysis project Ga0180430, IMG submission 132999) | Hypersaline lake sediment archaeal communities from the Salton Sea, California, USA - SS_1_S_2 metaG | ecosystem: Environmental > Aquatic > Non-marine Saline and Alkaline > Hypersaline >... | reverse complement strand
GCCATCGGTTTTATCGTGGCCTGGTGGTTCGCCCGCCTGCTTTTCAACCGCAAGTTCCGCACGGCCCAGCACGCAGCCCGCGACCGGTTGGAACAGAGCCGGCAGGAAATCGTCCATCTGACCGAAGAAAGCGCCGCGGCCCGCGCCCGAACCGAGCAACTGGCAACGCTGGAAAGCACACTTAAAGAGCGCGATAACCGGCTGCTCGCGCTGCAGGACCAGCTGGCCGCAACCCGCCAACGGGGGGCCCGCCTGGAAACCATCATTCGCCGCGATCGGCAAGCCATGCGGGAAAAACTGACCTTTATGAAGGACTGGCAGGCCCGCATGACCGATGCCTACAAAGCCCTTTCGGCCAGAGCGCTTAAAGAAAACAATCAGGTCTTTCTCGATCTGGCCCAATCTGCGTTGGCCCGCCAGATGGATGCCGCCCGCAACGATCTGACCCAGCGCTCCCAGGCCGTGGACGGCATGCTAAAGCCTATCCGGGAGGCGCTGGAGCGCTACGACCACCATACCCTTTCGCTGGAGCGGGCCCGCGAAAAAGCGTATGGCGAGCTGAGTCAGCAGCTGCAGGCCCTGGCCGAAACCCAGAATCTGTTTCACAAGGAAACCGGCAAGCTGGTCAAAGCGCTGCGGGTGCCTCATGTGCGCGGTCGCTGGGGCGAAATCACCCTGAAACGAGTGGCCGAAATGGCCGGGCTGCAAGCCCACTGCGATTTTTTTGAACAGCCCACATCCTCCGATGGCCGCCAGCGCCTGCGGCCGGACATGCTGGTTCGCCTGCCCGGTGGGCGGCTGATCCTGGTGGATGCCAAGGTCCCCCTGGCCGCCTATCTCGATGCGCTCGAAACCACGTCGGAAACGGAACGCGAGACCCATCTGGACCACCATGCCCGACAGGTGGCAACCCATATCCAGCAGTTGTCGGCCAAATCCTATTGGGCCCATTTCGACCCGACGCCGGAATTCGTGGTTTTGTTCATTCCCGGCGAAAATTTCTTCTCCGCGGCCCTCTCTCGCAACCCGGCGCTCATCGAAACCGGCATCCAGAAAAATGTCATCCTGGCCACGCCGACCACTTTGATTGCCCTCCTTAAGGCCGTTTCATACGGCTGGCGCCAGGAACAGGCGGCCGCCAATGCCGAAACCGTCTGCCGCCAGGGGCGGGAACTTTACGATCGTTTGCAGGTCATGGCCCGTCATATGGATCAGGTGGGCAAGGCGCTCGAAAGCAGCGTGCAGCACTATAACCGGATGACCGGCTCATTTGAGCGCCGCGTGTTGAGCACCGCCCGGCGCTTCGAAGATTTAGGCGTCGTGGCCGGCGAAGACCCGGCCCTGGCGTCACCCCGAACGATCGCGCACACCCCACGCCCCAGCATAAAGGATACGCAAGAATGACAATCATTCGACATCGCCCGTCCCGAACGGCCATGGCCCTCGGTCTCGGCCTCGCGCTGCTATGGACTGGCTGCGCCCGCTACGCCCCCGACCGCCCGGACGTTGCGCCGCCCGTTCTGACCATCACGGGGGCCGGCAACCTGCCGCAGTTTGCCGATGACATGGATTACGACGGCATCGAAACGGCCATCAACCAGAGCCTGACCTATTTGAACCGGGTGCCGGATGATCGCCGTTTTCGCTTCGGATCGACGGAATACGACAAGCCCCATATGACGCGCTCCCTGGAGCAGTTCCGGGATTTTGTGGCCACGCGCCCCCATCGGGAGCAACTCAACCGGTTTATCCGGCAACATTACCTGGTGTACCGCTCCATTGGGCGTCCGCCGGACGATAATGTCCTGTTTACCGGCTATTTTGAACCATTGTATCCCGGCAGCCTGACACCGTCACCGGAATATTCGATCCCGGTCTACGGCCTGCCGGAAGACCTCGTGACGGTCAACCTTGGGGATTTCTTACCGGAATGGGCCGGCAAACGCGTTATCGGGCACGTGCAAAAGCAACGGTTGGTGCCCTATTATACCCGCGAAGAGATTCAGCGTGATGGGGCCTTGCAGGAAAAAGCCCCGGTGATTGCCTGGATGCGGGACCCCGTCGATCTCTATTTCATTCAAGTACAGGGATCCGGTCGCCTGCAAACCCCGGACGGCCAAAAGGTGAGCATCCTGTATGCCGCTCAAAACGGACACGCGGCCGATCTGGTGGGCCGCCATCTGATCCGCGAAAACAAGGTGCCGCAGGAAGAAATGTCCATGCAGCGGATTCGGCGCTACTTCCGGGAACACCCTGAAGAAACGGAGCGCCTGCTCTACCTGGACCCCAGCTTTGTGTTCTTCCGGATCGGGAACACCGGCCCCCTTGGCAACCTCGGCGTCGAGGTCACACCCGGCCGCAGCATCGCCACCGACCGGCACATCTTCCCGGCCGGGGCCCTGGCTTACGTTGACACCCGCAAGCCCCTGGTTTCCGGCCAGCGTGAGATCGGAGAGTGGGCACCGCTCAAGCGGTTCGTTCTCAACCAGGATACCGGCGGCGCCATCAAGGGCCCCGGACGTGCCGATCTTTTCTGGGGTAGCGGCGCCTATGCCGAAACTGCCGCCGGTCATTTGAAGCATCCGGGAAACCTTTATTTTCTTGTGCTTAAGCCAGAAACAGCGCCAACCTTACCTTGACGGACGATTAGAAACACAGTATTGATTCGAGTTTAATGTGCGGCCGCTTCAATAGCGGTTCACCCCATCCAACACGGTGGCCGACGAATGCGGCGACCCTGACCGAGGAGTATCGTCATGTTCGGTATCGGCATGCCGGAAATGATCCTGATTCTGGCGATTGCATTGATCGTCATCGGCCCCAAAAAGCTGCCCGACCTAGCCAAGTCTCTTGGACGCGCGATGAACGAATTTAAAAAAGCCACCCGTGAAATCAAAGAATCCATGGATATTGACGGCGATCTGCAAGACGTAAAAAAATCCCTGGATGACCTCAACACGGATGTCAAAGATGCGGTTGATCTGAACCCGCTCAAATCCGCCAAACCGAAACCGTCGCCGGCAGACGTCGCGTCGGATGACCGTCCATCCACGGAGCCCGCCCCCGAGCCACCGCCGAGCAGTACGCCCGAGAAAGCGCCCCGCGATGAATGACGACGATAAGATCCCGTTTACCTCCCACCTGGATGAACTTCGGCGCCGGCTCATCATCGCCTTTATTGCCGTTGCCATTGGTTTTGCCGCCGCTTACGGCTTCAAGGAATATCTGTTCGAAATTCTGGTACGGCCACTGAAACTGGTGATGGCGGAAGGGGATACCCTCATTTTCACCAATCTGCCGGAAGCCTTCTTCACCTATCTGAAAGTCGCCTTTCTGACCGGCATCGGCCTGGCCTCTCCGGTCCTCATTTACCAGTTCTGGATGTTTGTGGCCCCCGGACTGTACGACAAAGAAAAACGGATGCTGCTGCCCATCGTTTTTCTTTCGACGCTTTTCTTTGTCGGCGGGGCCTTGTTCGGCTATTTTATCGTCTTTCCTTACGGGTTCGAATTCTTCCTGGGATTCGCCACCGAGACCATCCGCCCGATGCCCTCCATGAAGGAGTATCTGTCCTTTGCAGCGAAACTGCTGCTGGCCTTCGGGGTGGTTTTCGAGCTGCCCCTGGTGATTACGTTTATGGCCAAACTGGGACTGGTGACGGTGCCCTTTCTCAAGCGGAACCGCAAGTACGCCCTTCTCCTGTTTTTCGCTGGCGCCGCCATTCTGACACCGCCGGATGTCGTGACCCAGGTAATGATGGCGCTGCCCCTGATGCTCCTTTATGAAGTCAGTATCGTGGGGGCACGCATCTTCGGCCGGAAGCCCCTGGATGCCACCGACACCGAAGAAGAGGCCCCTGAAAACCGTCCTTCTGCGGAATGAATTGAGCCGCGACAACCGAAACGGCTGCCCCAATGACACACCCCCTTTCGCCGGACCGCCCGGAAGAAGCCCCCACTCTGACCTATGAACTGCGCCTGCTGCAGACCCAGGCGGCCACGGGTTATTTCATGCCGGTCCCCAAGCATGCGCCGGGCTTTGAGGAGACCCTGGCTTACCTGCACGATCACCCCAACGATACCTTCATGCATCGTTACGGGTTGCAGCTGGTGATGGCAATGCCCTTGGACCAGGTGCAGGAAATGACCGCAACGGCAGGCCCGAATCCTGTTTTGACGACGTTACTGATGGAAGCGGCCCTTACCAGCGAAGCCCTGATGCCCCTGCAAGACCGATTCACGCCTGAAATGTGGTCCTTTTGCCGGCAGGACACGCCGTTGTTGATCTTGCGGTCGGAACAACTCGCCGACCAAGGCCGCCACCGGCAATGGACGGCCCTAATGAAACGTAACCTGCAGCATCACCAGCCCTTGCCGCCGCGGTCCGAAACGCACCTGCCGCCACTTTATGAGCAGGACCACGCCAGGACGTGGATCTCTTTGGACAATGTCGCCCTTTCATCTCAGACCATGGCGACGTCTCTCGATATGCCTGATTTTAATACGGTTTATGACACGGCCATGCAGGGACTGGAGCGATTGGGCATCCTGGCCGAAACCGAGATGCGGCACGAAAGCTCCCTCAGCCCGGTGGCCCTCCTGCGGCGCTGGCAGGTGCAGGTCCAGGTCCAGCAGGATCGGCATCGCTTCCATTTCAGCGGCCGGCAAACCTCCTATGGCAAGGGCTTGAGCCTGGAACGCGCCCGGGCCTCCTGCGCCATGGAAATCGTGGAACGCTGTTCTTCCTTCACCTCGGTCGTGGATGGCAGGCTTCCCGACACGGCCCGGGGCCATCGTTTGCAGCGGGCGCGCTTGTCGGAACTCACCGCTAAGGGGCTTTGCGCCTTGAACCCGGACGCCCTGGGCCTCGAAGTCCCCTACGAAGACCAACCGCTTTACTGGGTCCAGGGCGAATCGGCCCGTGGTTCTGGCGATCCGGCAGCCATCCTGGTGCCATTCCAGACTGTGTTTCTGTTTTCCAACCTGGACGAAATCGATCTTTTCAGCGGACTCGGCTCTACCGGTCTGGCTGCCGGCGGGACGCTGGCCCAAGCCAAGTTCCACGCGCTCCTCGAATGCATCGAGCGGGATGCCGAAGCCGTATCACTGTTCAACGCCAAACACTGTTTTCGATTGGCGTCACGGGATGCCGCCGTCGGCAGCCTGCTGGCAGACTACCGCCAACGCGGCATCGACGTCATCTTCCAAGACTGCCGCACCGGGCTGGGTGTTCCCTGCTATAAATGCTTTGTTTACGGCCCCGGCCCCGACGAGCTGGCCAAAGGCACCAGCGCCCATTTCGCCGGGTGGCAGGCCGCCCTGTCCGCGTTGACCGAGACACCCTATCCGTATCCCCACGGTCCCGCCTCCCGGCCCGGACCGGTCGATCTGCCGGTTCGCTATCTCGAAGCGCTGCCGGACTATTCCTCCGGCAACATGGCGGCCGACCTTCAACGACTTGAAGCCCTGCTGGCCGCGAATCATCTGCACCCCGTCTATGTGGACCTGACCCGCCGGGACCTTTCCATTCCTGTGGTCCGGGCCCTGGTTCCCGGTCTGGAACTGATGGCCGATTACGACCGCTACGCCCGCGTTAGCCCCCGGCTCTACCACAACTACTTAGCGCTTATGGCAGATGCCGACCCGCACCGTGGCTGACATCACCGCTGACGGACCGGACCTTCTGCCGCCGTAGCCCCCAGGAAACACGCTGCGTTCTTACCCTAAATTTACTTTGCCTTTTTTCTTTTCGTGGCATAGCCTGCAATGGTCACATTACAAACCTGCCGGGAGAACAGGGCTGCATGATACAACCGATCATCGATGACCGTTTTGTCATTCTCAAGGACCGCCTGGAGAATTTCCTCAAGGACCTGCAAGGTTACATCAATGACATGGGCAGCCCCTCCCTGGCATCCATTGTCAGCGATCTCCGCTCAGGACTGAACGAACCGTTTCTGTTCGTCGTCGTCGGGGAAGTCAAATCCGGCAAAAGCAGTTTTATCAACGCCCTGCTCGGCGAAAACATCTGCCCGGTCGATGCCGCCCCCTGTACCGATGTCATCCAGGAAATCGTCTACGCAGAGCGGCCCTACGAAGACGCCGTACGGCCGTTTATGAAAAAAATCGGACGACCGCTGACCATCCTGCAGACTATCGCCATCGTCGACACCCCTGGCACCAACACGGTGATCGAAAACCATCAGGAAATCACACGCAATTTCATTCCCAACAGCGATCTTGTGCTGATGGTCTTCCAGGCCAAAAACCCCTACACCCAGTCAGCCTGGGATTTGCTCGATTATATCCGCGAAGACTGGCGCAAACGGACTGTTTTTATTCTCCAGCAGGCTGATCTGGCCCGCCCGGATGAGATCGAAACCAACATGACCCGCGTTCGTGACCTGGCGATCCATAAAGGTATCGAAACGCCGCAGATTTTTGCCACTTCGGCCGAACGGGAACTTCAGCAACAGCCCGCCAGTGGTTTTGACGCGGTGCGCCAGTTCATTCGCCAGACTGTCACCGGCGGGCGCCATTACCGCCTCAAACTGGAATCGATCCTGGAAACCACAAACCAGATCCTGGAGCAGGTCGACCTGGCGCTGGCCCAACGTCGGGAGCAATTCAAAGCCGATAAGGCGGTTGTCGAAACGATCCACACCCGCCTGGAAAGCGGTCATCAGCAATCGGCCTACGAACTGCGCACCTTGGTCCAGCAGTTGGGCGCCGCCTATGATGCGGCCGCCAAGCAAGCGACGGATCGGTTTGGCGAAGGACTGTCCCTCGGAAAATTATTCCAGAAGTCCATTCGGTCCACATTAGGTCGAAAATCCTCCGTCAAAAACTGGCTGGGGGACATTCAGAGCGAATTCGAAAATACCCTCAACGCCAAAATCGAAACCCTGACCGAAGAAGGGGCTGACCACTTCCTGGAAGGACTGCATCAACTTCTCAAATATCTGCTGGATGAGCTCGATGACGTCAAGGGGCACCGGCTGCGCGAAGATGACCTGCTCCTTAAGATCGACCGTCGCCGGCAGGATGTCATCGCCACCGTGCGGACCAAGGTGGCCGAGTCCGTCATGGAAGACCATTTTGCCGCCGATGCCGTTCGAAACTCCGATAACCTCGCGCCATCGCTAGTGGGCGGCAGTGCCCTGACGGCCCTCGGCGCCTTTCTTTTGACGGTCACGCACGGCCTGTTTTTCGACATCACGGGCGGCCTTCTGACGGGGGTCGGTCTTTTTCTGGCGGGTGGGGTCCTCTTTGTCCGCAAAGGGCGTCTCCTTCAACAGTTCAAAGAGGGGCTGACCGAAGGGAAAAACCGGTTCGAAGCCGAACTGACCGAACGCATGTCCCAACGCCTCAGCCTGATCTATGATGACATCGACCGCAATTTCCTGCCGCTCTACGAATACGTGTCCCAGGAAGAGCAGCGTATCGCGCCCCTGCTGCAACGGTTGGAGGATTTTCGCAGCGACCATCAGGCCCTGATCGCCATCGTCGCGACCGAACTCGACGTCGCTTGATCCCAATGCTGAAAAAAATCCGTCGCCCCTGTCGACAAATCCTCCCGTTCCGTCGTCATACTGTCTGATCATGGACTTTTCCCTATCCAACAATTTCAGCTTAAAACCACGCCCGGCGGGGCTTCGAGCATTGACAGCACTGCCGGGATCTGTTAGGAAGGGCAACTTGGGGATGAAGGATGACTAACCTTTTGGAAGGAGGTACAAGGGTCCTATGAAGCTCAAAACGCTTTTTTTTACACTCACGCTGGTAGGCATTGCCGTTGTCTTCATGGCCGGGACGATACAGGCCGGCACCCAGGTGGACGATGTCATTAAAATGCAAAATCCGGCCTATTCGGAGCACACCAAGGGCATCGTGGAATTCACGCATAAGAAACATGCCACCGACTACGGCGCGGCCTGCGGCGACTGCCACCACGACGACAAGGGCCAACCCCTGGCGGATCTCAAAGAGGGCGACGATGTGCAACAATGCATCGCCTGCCACAGCAAGCCCGGCGAGGTGCCCAAAGAACTGAAGAAGGAATGGAGAGACAAGAAGCTCAAGAAGGACGAAACCAACGTGCTGGCCCGCGAATACCATGCCGAAGCGATTCATGACAACTGCATCGGCTGCCACAAGACCTGGAACAAGGAAAACAAAACCAAGGCCGCACCGACATCCTGCACCAAGTGCCATCCCAAGACCAAATAAGCCTGGCTCGTGCGGCTTGAATGATTAAAGGCGGGGAGACGGAAACGTTTTACCCGCCTTTTTATTTGCCGGCCTGGTACTCCCGGGCTTTTGCTGTTAAGGAGGGGGCCCATTCCGGTGTGCCGGCAGCATGCAAGTGGGTATAGGTGGCCAGAACATTCTTGTAGCACAAGCCATCTTTGCCATCGATCAGACCGGTGCCCCGCACCATGCGGTAGGCTAGAGCCTCCTCCGATCCCTTCCATTCCAGCACGCTGGAATAGTGGAACTCGTGCCCCTTGAGGGTCATGCCCTGCCGGAAATAGGGGTTCTTCCCGGTGACTTCCAGAATCGTATAGCCGTGCCCCTGGGGACGCCGGGAAAATCCGAAAGTCACCGGCAGGATGCCCGCCATGTCATACGCTTTCCCGTCCAGAACAAGGTGTTCCCCCAAATACATCAAGCCACCGCACTCCGCATAAATCGGCATGCCGTCTTCCGCCAAAAATTTCAGGCGGTCGCGAAACGCCCGGTTGCGGGACAGGGCGTCGGCGTGGGTTTCGGGAAACCCGCCGCCGATGTACATGCCGTCGATGTCCGGGAGGGTGTCGGTTGCCAGGGGACTGACGAAGACCAGGCGAGCCCCGGCCGCCGCCAAGGCTTCCAGATTTTCAGGGTAGTAGAACTGAAACGCACTGTCCCGGAGTACCGCAATGGTCGGAGCACTTGCGGTGCAAACGCCAACACTTGTTCCCTGCTCGGTGACCCTTTCCGGTTCCACCGGAAAGGGTTCCGTCTCATGCGCCAAATGGATCACGGCCTCGAGATCGATATGCTCTCGCGCCACCGCTGCCGCCGCATCGATGGAAGCTTTTGCCCAGCCGTGCTCCGGTGTCGGCACCAACCCCATGTGGCGTTCGGGAAAACTTTGTTGGCGCAGTTTGGGAATGGCGCCCAGAACCGGAACCCCGCAATGCTCTTCGATGCTGCGCCGCAGAATGCTTTCGTGTCGGGCGCCGGCAATGCGATTGAGAATGACGCCGCGAATCCGTACCGCCGGATCGAACATGCTGCAGCCCGCAACGACGGCCGCCATGGTCCGCGTGGTTTTGGTGCCGTCGATGATGAGCAGGATGGGAAGACCCAGCAGTTTGGACAATTCGGCCGTACTGGTTTCGCCATGGGTGTCGATGCAGTCATAGATGCCGCGATTGCCCTCGATGATCGCCAGATCACAATCGTGGCTATGGGTGGCGTAGGTCCGCCGAATGTCTTGCGCGGCAATCAAAAAGGTGTCCAGATTGTAGCAAGGTCGTTCGGCGGCGGCCAGAGATAGCCACCCGGCATCGATATAATCCGGCCCCTTTTTGAAGGGCGCCACCCGGTGTCCCGCGGATGACAGGGCGGCAATCAGTCCGATGGACACAATCGTCTTGCCAGACCCACCCCGCAGGGCGCCCACCACGATGCCCGGCATTGGTTCCGCTTCTTTAGGCATGCGCTACCCTTATGGCGAAAAAAAATGTTTCATCAACAACGTCCGTTAAAAGCACAAAGGCGAAAAGCAGGAGCAGAGTCAACCGCCCACCTTTCGCCTTGAGTGTAAAAACCACCGTCTCCGGCGGTTCTGCTGCCACCGCCGGATCATCAGATCAATTCCATCGTCTGACAGGCAACTACTTAGTCTTCGTGTTCGGCGCCCGCCTGCTTGCCGGTGCCCGGCATGCCGTACATGGAGGTGCTGCCGCTGGACCAGTATTCCAGAACACCATCTTCCACGAGCTTGTTCACGATTTTCTTGGCCTCGCGCGGCTTCATTTCGAGGATCTTGGACAAATCGTTGAAGTAGAACTTGCTCTTGGATTTGAGCTTCTTGGTCAACGCTTCGACGATTTTCGTTTTCGCCTCTTCATAGTCCATTGCCATAGGGTACCTTCTTTCATGGAACTCCGGAGCACCCTTACACAGCGGTGCTCCGGCTATTAGCGTGCGTTCCGAGTGCCGGTTTAGAACTTGAAATTCGTGGTCTGACGCCAGGTGTAATAGGCCGGATCACGGAAGTCGTCGATCAGGTGATGCGTGAACTCAAGCTCACACTTATCGAAAAAGCGTTCCCAACCAATACGCTCGGCCCAGTCACCCAGGCGCTCGTATTTCTTGGCATCGGCCGCGTAAACCTCGATGATCTTCTTGATGGTATCGGTCATTTCCGGCCAGCGCGGGGTGTTGTTGGGCTGGAAGGCCACAACCACCTTGGAGAACTTGGGTTCGCTGATACGGTTGGATACCTTGCCGCCCACCATCAGGACGATGCCGTCGCCTTCTTTATCGGACAGCGGCATGGAGGGGCACATGGTGTAGCAGTTGCCGCAGAACATGCAGCGTTCGTTTTTGACGGCCACACTGTTGACTTTTTGGCCGTTGACTTCGACCTTGGCCGGTTTGATGGCCGCGGTGGGGCAGGCGGCAATGGCCAACGGGATTTCACACATTTTGTCCAAGTACTCGTGATCCAGCATCGGCGGTTTGCGGTGATACCCGAGGATGGCGATATCCGAGCAGTGCACGGCGCCGCACATGTTCAGGCAGCAGGCCATGGAAATGCGCAGATGGGCCGGCATACGATGGTTCTGGAAGTCGGCGAAGACTTCGTCCATGGTGGCCTTGACCGTACCGGAGGCGTCCGTGGCTGGCGTGTGGCAGTGGATCCAGCCCTGGGTGTGGACGATGTTGGAGATGCCCGAGCCGGTACCGCCGACCGGGAACTTGAAGCTGCCGCCGTCAAACTTGCGGCTTTCCAGATCCTTGACCAAAGGCTCGACCTTGTCCTGGCTGTCCACCATGAACTCGATGTTGTTGCGGGTGGTGAAACGCAGGTGGCCGTCACAGTGTTTTTCGGCGATTTCGCAGATTTCACGGATGTGGGTGGTGCTCATAAGGCGCGCGCCGCCGCAGCGCACTGTAAACACCTTGTCGCCGGATTCGGCCACGTGCACCAGCACGCCGGGTTTCAGGTATTCATGATACAGCCATTTGCCTTTGTTCTTGGCAATGACCGGCGGGTAGAATTGATCGTATTTTTTCGGACCGATGTCGGTGATCCGGTTTTCCATCGGTTTGTCAGGATTGTAACCTGAAGAAACAAATGCCATGGTGCGTCCCCCTTATCTCTGATGATGTTTGCGGTACTCATTGATGTCACGGTCCCAGCCGCCTTCAACTTCGTCTTCATTCCAGAAGATGTAGGGGTTGTGACGAGGTTCCTGAACATGCTGGGCTACCGGTTTGATATTGGTGGCCTGCAGCAGTTTCTGGAAGCCCTGACGTTTGATGAGCTCACCAAGACGTTCGCGGTTTTTGCCTTCTTCCATCCACCAGTCCCAAATGCTTTCGATCACTTCCTTGATTTCGTCATAGGGTTCTTCCGCCTTGACGAAGGGGACCAGCAGGGAGCTCATCTGGGCACCGTCCAGGATGGGGGCCTTGGCGCCGACCAGAATGGACAGACCGCGGTCGTCACCGATGCGCAGGGCGCGCGGCATGACATTGATGCAGTGCATGCAGCGGGTACATTCCTTGTCGTCGATCTTCAGCTTGCCGTCTTCCATCCACATGCAGTCGGTCGGGCAAAGGCCGATGACCTCTTTCTGGATGTCGAACGGACCCCAGTCGCGGCCGGAATGGGCGCCGGCGTTGGACGGGAACTCGCCGCCGATGTAGGCCTGGACCGCTTCCTGGTCGATTTTGATATTGTCTTTCCAGGTGCCGATGAAGGACATGTCGGCCCGGGCGATGGAGGCCACGCAGCAGTTGGGGCAGCCGTCGAACTTGAACTTGAATTTGTAGGGAAAAGCCGGACGATGGAGTTCGTCCTGGTATTCCTGGGCCAGCGTGTAGCAGAGATCCTGGGTGTCATAGCAGGAATATTCACAGCGGGACGAGCCGATACAGTCAGCCGGGGTCCGCAGGTTGGAACCGGAGCCGCCCAGATCCTGATTGTGCTTGTGGGTCAGCTCGTAGAAAATCTCTTCCAGCTGCGGGGTGGTCGTCCCCAGGAAGATGATATCGCCGGTGGAGCCGTGCATGTTGGTAATGCCGCTGCCGCGGAAATCCCACAAGTCGCACAACTGGCGCAGGTATTCAGCGGTGTAATATTTCCCGCCCGGCTGAGCGACGCGCATGGTGTGGAAATGGGCAACCCCCGGAAACGTATTGGGTTGGTCGCAGTAACGGCCGATAACGCCGCCGCCGTAACCGAAAACGCCCACGATACCGCCATGCTTCCAGTGGGTGGTGCCGTCTTCGAAAGAAAGCTCCAAGATCCCCAGAAGGTCTTCCACCACGTCCTGGGGAATCTGAAATTCAATATTAGCCTCGTTTTTGGCGCGAACTTCGGCTTGCTGCTTCAAGTCGGACACGAAGCTGGGCCACGGCCCAGTTTCCAGCTGGTCCAACAAAGGAGTTGCGTGTTTTGCCATCGTCTTACCTCCAGTTAAAATAGGAATTAACTACCCATACACTATCATTTTTTGATGCCAGTCCTTTGGTTGGGCTTCGCCGTCACCTCCTCTCAATTTCATTTATTCAGATAGGTATCATCCGATACGGGATATTTTAGACCATTAAGTCGTTTGGTATAAAATCAAACCGCTTTCTTGTCAATAAAAAAGCATGGTTTCACGGGGTTAAGCGCGCTATCCCAGCAAAGTGCATTTATCTTGTGAAGGTTCCGCTCCCAACCCCTCTATCTTGTGGTTTTCCACCGACCACCTCCATTGTCACGGGCTGTCGCAAGTGCACGCCGTGCACCGGCTCACGGGTTGTGGCGCAAGGCCTGAAGCGCCGCCACCAATTGTTCCCCGTGGGATGCCAGGTGAGCGCGGACAAGGTCTTTTTCCATCGGCATGAGGGCATAGCGATCCGCCACCATCCGTAAAACATCCATCAACTCCGAAACATCATAACTCATTAAAAAATCAGTGAATTGACTTTTTATAGCCATTGGCATCGCTTCGATCGCACCCCTCACCGTGGCGGCAACCGCCCCCGAACCGGCCCAGGCCATATCGCCGGTTCCATCCAGGCGGTCGATGCGGTTTCGCAGGGTCAGATTTAGGAAAAACACCAGCAGGGCCATCAGACGCGCCTCTTCGTCCAGGTCCCCATCTCCGCCATCCAAGGTCGGCGCATGCTGGCGGACCGTGATGAGGCGCAATGCCACCGAGGCGTCGCTGACGCGCATGACGAAATCACCTGCGGCATGATGCCACGGATATATCTGCCTGGTGGCGTCCGGATCATAGGCGCGGGTCAGCAAATACGCCACCTGGTGGTAGACATTCACTTGCTGCTGATCCGACAGATAGAACGGTTCGTTCTGCGTATCCCATACCACCATCCCCTGATGACCGTCCCGGGGGTTTATGGACAGATGGAATTCATGAAAACCGTTAAACCAGTCCGCCAGAAACATCGACATCGTGAGGTTGTTCGGTCCAGACACCTCGGCATGACCGTACACCGTGGGTATGGCGCCCGACGGCAACCGTTGCGCCACCCGAGACAAGGCCGCCACCTCGCTCGTCATGCAGTCACTGCCGGCCGGCGTCACAGCCACGTTCAGCGCCAGTGAAATCGATCGCTCATATATAAGGATATCGATACGGGCCGGATGATAAAACTCCCCATGCTTTTCCAGAACGACGTCCATGCGGTCCGGCTTGAAGAACGTCTCATGCTGCGGGAAATGGGCGGCAAGAGCTTTTTGGATATGCGTGCGGCCCGCATCGGTAAGATAAGACCGCACCGCCTCAAAATAGTCGGCGTGCGTGATGGATTTTGGCGCGGCTCCATCGGCGGATGCAGAAAGGCGGGCCGCACGATTCATCGAGGGCAGGGGCTTCTGCCAGAGGGGATGGCCCGATTGAATGAAGCTGTCATAGCCGGTGATACGGTAACGGATGTCGATGGGGCCCCTCCGGGGAAAAACAACGATGCGGCCGGATGCTGTTCCGGCCGCGACAAATCAGGCCTTGCGATGCGGTTTCAGCTCTTCCAGGATTTGGGGGGCCACCTCATAGCCTAACGCCGCGGCTCGGTCGATATGCGCGATGGCGTTGTCGAAGTCCCCTTTTTCCATATAAGCAATGCCTAAATTGTTGTGCGCTATCGGAAAATCGGGCTCGATCTTGAGCGCTTGGCGACAGGCATCTATGCTGTTGTCCACTTCGCCCTTCATCAAATACGCGGTGGCCAGGGAGGCAAAGGCCTGCACGTAGCGGAAATTGAAATGGGTGGCGCGTTTCAGCGAAACAATGGCGTCATCGACACGGCCCAGCTGCAGGTGGACGAAGCCGATATTCCCGTGCCCTTCCGAAAAGCCCGGCCGGGCCTTGACGGCCTGTTGGTTCCATTTGAGACATCCCTCCAGATCCCCCCGCCGCAGACAAATCGCACCCAGCTGGACATATCCCTCCGCCAGTCCGGGACTGCAGTCAACCGCTGCCAGCAATTCGCTTTCCGCTTCATCGTATTCCTGAACACCCATGAGTGCCACGGCCAGGTTGTAATGGGCTGTACCGCAATCCGGATTCGAGGCGATGGCCTGTCGCTGCTGAGCGATGTATTCCTGTGCATTTTGAGACTTATCCATGGTTTGCTACCTCATTGTCATCATATTAAAGTGTCAAGACCGCATCAGCGAAGCGGATCGTCACTTTTCAAGTTGAAAAGGGCATGGGTAATATGAGCCCCGCTGCCTGTCAAGGAAAAACACCGCTTTTTTTGGATACCTCGCGCATCGTTGGCACGCTTTTTCCTTGACACGATCCCGCCATTTCTTTACCTCATTAAGTTCTGCAGGCGTAACACAACACAGGATTCACGCTTACCAATGGGGAGGACGTCATGCAATCAGGTTCATATACCGCCATTATCACACCATTTAAGGATAACACGGTAGACTATGACGGACTCGACCGGCTGGTGGATTTCCAGATCACGAACGGCATCACCGGCGTTCTGGCCGTGGGAACCACCGGCGAAAGCCCGTCCCTGTCATGGGATGAGCACAACCAGATTATCGAGCGGATTGCCAAACGGACCAAAGGCGAGTGCCTCTGTATTGCCGGAACGGGCAGCAACAATACCCGGGAGGCCCTGGAGGCAACCCAACATGCCGCCCAGGCCGGTGTGGACGCCGTTCTTTTGGTGGACCCCTATTACAATGGCCCCAGTTCCCTGGAAATTCGCCGGGAATACGTGGCGCCCATCGCGGCCGCCTTCCCCGACCTGCAGGTGATACCCTACGTCATTCCGGGTCGGACCGGCGCCCAACTGCTGCCGGAAGATCTGGGGCTTTTGAGCCAAAAGCACAAAAACGTGTCGAGCGTCAAAGAAGCCACCGGCAACCTTGCGAACATGAAGCGGACACGCACCTGCTGCGGACCCGATTTCACCATCTTATCCGGTGACGACGGCATGACCTTTGATATGATGACCGATCCCGAGATCAACGCCGGGGGGGTTATCTCCGTCATCTCCAATATCGCGCCGGCGGCTGTCAGCGAACTCGTACGACTTCTATCCTCACAGCAGCGCGACCGTGCGGAAGCGTTAAGAAACGACCTGGCACCCCTTTTCGGCCTTGTCACGGTGTCGACCGTCGAGAAAACCCCTTTTGGCACCGTAACAGCCCGCTTCCGCAACCCTAGTGCCATCAAAGCGTTGATGCGCATTGTTGGGATGCCCTGCGGCGGTTGTCGGCGTCCCCTGGGTAAAATGATGCCAAACGCCATTGAGGTGGTCCTTGAGGCGGCCCGCAAGGTGCAGGCGACCAACCCCGCCATTCTTAAACCGTGTGCGGACTTTTTCGGGGTGGACCTCGACCAGCGCTTGTCGGACCCCGCCAACTGGAAAGATTTGGTATACGCCGATTACTAAGGGGTGGCATCCTGCGCAAAAAACAAGCGGGAAGCACCCATACCGGCTGCTTCCCGCTCTTTTTGGTTCATAACCGGCAAACGGAACATCTTTTAAAAACCGATTGCCGTTCACCTGAGGTTTATTTCACCCGCCCTTCCTTCCAAGCCTGGAGCAACTGGTCGTAGTCCACCGTTTCTCCTTGGGGTTTTTCATTGTCCAGTTTGGCTTTGGGGGACCCGGGCTGGCTCAGCCAGTAGGCCTCGTCCTTTTCAGGATTCAGTCTGGGGCCGCATTCGCCCTGGGTCTTGGAACGGGCGATGCGCTCCAGCACGCGATCCATCTCTTTGGCCAAGTTGTCCATGGCCGTATCCACGGTCACTTCACCGGAAACGGCCTCACCGATATTCTGCCACCACAACTGGGCCAGTTTCGGATAATCCGGCACATTGACACCGGTGGGGGTCCAGGCCACGCGGGCCGGGCTGCGGTAGAATTCCACCAGGCCGCCCAATTTGGGCGCGCGCTCGGTGAAAGAGGCATGGCGGATGTCGCTGTCGCGAATGGGGGTCAGTCCCACATGGGCTTTTTTGAGCGACGTGGTCTTGGCCACACAGAACTGGGCAAACAACCAGGCCGCCTTGCGGCGTTCCAGGGGGGTGCTCTTCATGAAGGTCCAGGACCCGCAATCCTGGTAACCCAGCTTCATACCCTCTTCCCAGTAAGGCCCGTGGGGTGACGGGGCCATGCGCCATTTGGGCGTGCCGTCTTCATTCACGGTGGGGCCGGGTTCGACCATGCTGGGAAGAAAGGCCGTGTACCAGAAGATCTGCTGGGCCACACTGCCGTTGGCCAGAAAGGGCAGATAGGTGTAGAAATCCATCCCCAAACTGCCGGGAGGCGCGTATTTTCTGAGCCAATCCATGTATTTTTGAAGGGCGTACTTGGCCGCCGGGCCATTGGCGGCGCCACCGCGGGCCACGGTTGCACCCACCGCCTGACAGCCCTCCATACGGATACCCCATTCATCCACCGGCTTGCCGTTGGGAATTCCTTTGTCCCCGGCACCGGCCATGGAAAGCCAGGCGTCGGTAAAACGCCAGCCCAGATCCGGCGCCTTTTTGCCGTAGTCGTTGTGGCCGAACACGGCCTTGCCGTCGATTTCACGGACATGCTCGGTAAAAAACTCGGCGATATCCTCGTAAGCCGACCAGTTGACCGGCACGCCCAACTCATAGCCGTAGATTTTCTTGAACTCTTTTTTGAAGTCGTCTCGCTTGAACCAGTCGTAACGGAACCAGTAGAGATTGGCGAACTGCTGGTCCGGCAGCTGGTAGAGCTTGCCGTCGGGCCCGGTGGTGAAAGATTTGCCCATGAAATCGTCCACATCCAGGGTGGGCAGGGTCACGTCCTTGCCTTCCCCAGTCATGAAATCGGACAGGGGCACCACATACCCATAACGCGCATGCGTACCGATCAAATCGGAATCATTGATCCAGGCATCGTAAATGTTCTGGCCGGACGCCCACTGGGTCTGAAGCTTTTCAATAACGTCTCCCTCCTGGATGAGGTCGAAAGACACCTTAATGCCGGTGATTTCCTCAAACGCCGTGGCCAGGGTCTTGGCCTCGTACTCATGGGTGGGGATGGTTTCAGAAACGACCTTGATGTTCATGCCCTGAAAGGGCTTGGAGGCCTTAATGAACCATTCCATCTCTTTCATTTGCTCGTCTTTGGACAAGGTCGACGGTTGAAACTCGGTGTCAACCCATTTTTTGGCGGCCGCCATATCGGCCATGGCCGGACCGGCCGCCATGGCAAACATGATCGCCAAAGCAACGCACAGGAGCATGGTCTTCTTCACTTTCATGGGGGGATCCTCCTTTTAGCCTTCAGGGATAGGTGGGGCTATGGGACGGCATCGCGGGCGCGAAGGCCTTACTCGCCGAACGATAGTGAACACGTCCTCGTTTACGAAGCGGGGTGGAACGTTGTGAATCATGGGTGATTGCCAAACAGCTAATACGCCTGTTGCCTCTTTATCCCCAGCGCATAACGATAATGAGCCAAACCGCTGATATGGGAAGGGCAAACCACAAATTTAAATCCGTGAGTCCGAGCCAGGCCAGATGGATATAGGCGGAACCCAACAGACCGACGAAAAACCGCGTTCCCCGCGTGGTCGGAATCCTCAGGAATCCGCGCCGCTCGATCGTCGGCGACACCAACTCCCAGACGAGCATGCCCGTGATCATCAGCGCAATGGTGACAAAGAAAATGGCCGTCGGGACGGTCCAGTACATCCATTCGAAACTCATGCTGATTTCCCCTTAGACGCGGCCCAATGCAAACCCCTTGGCAAGGTGGTTGCGCACGAACCAGATGACCAGGGCGCCCGGAACGATGGTGAGAATGCCATTGGCCGCCAGAAGGCCCCAGTCCAGGCCGGTGGCGCTGATGGTGCGGGTCATGGTGGCGACAATCGGCTTGGCCTCGGTGACCGTCAGCGTCCGGGCAAACAAAAGCTCAACCCAGCTGAACATGAAGCAGAAAAAAGCTGTCACGCCTACCCCCGCCCGAATCAACGGGATGAACAGCGTAAAGAAAAAACGGGGGAAGCTGTAACCGTCAACAAAAGCGGTTTCGTCGATCTCTTTGGGAATGCCGGACATGAAGCCTTCCAAAATCCACACCGCTAAGGGCACATTGAAAAGACAATGCGCCAGGGCCACCGCAATGTGCGTATCGATCAGGTTTACGGTGGAGTAGAGCTGGAAATAGGGCAACAAAAAAACCGCCGGCGGCGCCATCCGGTTGGTCAGCAGCCAGAAAAACATCTGGCCGTCACCCAGAAACTTATACCGCGAAAAGGCGTACGCCGCAGGCAGCGCAAAGGCCAGCGACATGATCGTATTCAAGCTGACATAGATCATGGCGTTGATGTATCCCGAATACCAGGTTTCATCCGTAAAGACCTTAAGGTAGTTTTCAAAGGTGATGTCGGACGGGTAGAGGGAAAAGGTGCTGAGAATATCGGCGTTGCTGCGCAGCGACATGTTGAGCATCCAGTAGATGGGCACCACGAGCACCACGAAATATAGGAACAGGGCGACCGTTCGCTTTCGGATTTTCATGATATTTTTTCTCCTTTGCCGACATTCAGGAGCGCCTGGTAGAAAATGAAACTGAAAAGGAGAACGATCAGGAAATAAATCAGGGAAAAGGCGGCCGCGGGCCCTAAGTCGAACTGGCCGGTCGCCAGTTTGACCAGATAGATCGACAAAAAGGTTGTCGAGTTGCCCGGCCCGCCACCGGTCAGCGCAAAGGGTTCGGCGTAGATCAGAAAGCTGTCCATCCAGCGGAGCAACACGGCAATGGTGAGAACGCCGCGCATCTTGGGAAGTTGGATGTAGCGAAAGACCGCCCAGGACGAGGCGCCGTCAATTTTGGCGGCCTGGTAATAGGCTTCCGGGATGGCGCGCAGCCCGGCGTAGCACAGCAGCGCCACCAGTGGGGTCCAGTGCCAAACCTCCATGGCCATCAGGGTGACCCAGGCGTAGGCCGGCCGGGCTGTATGGTCGAAGGGCACGTCGAGGAGCCCCAAACTGTTGATCCCGACGCCGAACAACCCAATATCCGGACGGGTAAAAATGATCCAGATGGTACCGATCACGTTCCAGGGGATCAGCAGGGGAATGGCCAGGGTGACCAGGCTGGCGGATACGCCCCAACCTTTTTTGGGCATGGCCAGGGCAATGAGAATGCCCAGGGGAATTTCAATCAGCAAAACCAGCCCCGAGAATAAGAACTGCCGACCCAGGGCGTCGTGCAGACGCGTGTCGGTCAGCATTTCCTTAAACCACTCCGTTCCCACGAAAACGGCATTTCCCGGGCCGAAAATGTCCTGGAGGGAGTAGTTCACCACGGTCATCAGCGGAATGATCGCGCTGAACGCCACGACGACAAAAACCGGCAGCACGAGCAACCACGCCTTGTTGTCCGCCCATTTTTCCATGGGGTCCTCCCTTTATCTGACCAGCCGTTCATCGGCAAACAGTTTGGTCCGCAGCGGTGGAAACTTGAGCCAGGCCTGCCTTTCCGGCACGGGATGTTCCTCGGGCACCCGGGCGCGTATGGGGTGACCATTGAGGGTCGTACTCAGTATTTTGAAGCTGCCCTGGTCTTCCACCGCGTCGATCGTTACCGGCACCCCATCCTCGACGGCCGCAGGGTGCACTTCGAGATGCATGGGGCGGATGCCCAGCTCCAGCGCCCCCGCGGCCTTGGCCCCGAGGGTGGCCGTTTCCTCCGCCAGGGGAATCGTGATGCCGTCCACCCGGGCGGTTTGACCCTCAAGGGTGCAGGGCAGAAAATTCATGCCGGGGCTTCCGATAAAATAGCCGACAAACTTGTGCCGCGGATTTTCGAAAAGGTCTTCCGGCGTGCCGATCTGAACGATTTCCCCCTCGTACATGAGGATCACCTGATCCGCAAAGGTCAACGCTTCCACCTGGTCGTGGGTGACATAGATCAGCGTCAGTTTCAGCTGTTCGTGAATCTCCTTGAGCTTCCGCCGGAGTTGCCATTTCAGGTGGGGATCGATGACCGTCAGCGGTTCATCGAAGAGCACGGCCGCCACATCGCTTCGCACCAGGCCGCGCCCCAGGGATATTTTCTGCTTGGCATCGGCGCTCAGGCCCGCGGCTTTTTTATTCAAGTCCTGGGTCAGGTCGAGGATTTCGGCCACCTCTTTCACCCGCCGGATGGTGTCCGCGCGGTTGAAGCCCCGGTTTTTCAGCGGAAAGGCCAGGTTGTCGAACACGCTCATGGTGTCATACAGCACCGGGAATTGAAATACCTGGGCGATATTGCGCTTCTCAGGGGGCAGGGCGGTCACATCCGTGCCGTCGTAGAGCACTCGTCCCCGGCTGGGTTGCAGCAACCCGGAGATCACGTTGAGCAGGGTGGTCTTGCCGCAGCCCGACGGTCCCAGCAAAGCATAAGCCCCGCCGTCCTCCCACTGGGTATTGATCTCCTTGAGAGCGTAATCCGATGGTTCCCGGGGATTCGGGTAGTATGAGTGAGCGATCTGATCGAATTCGATGCGCGCCATGCCATTCTCCTGGCTATCGCTGTTCGGCAATCCCGGCGGCCCGGGGCGCCGCCACCAGCCGGCCGGCCGAATCGTATACAAAAAGGTGCTTGGGGTTCAGAAACACGGAAATCGGGGCGCCCATGGCAAAGGGGTGCACCCCCTCCTGCTGGACCACAAAGGCGCTTTTCCCGTGATGGACGTAAACAAAGGTTTCCGAACCATTGATTTCCGCCAGTTCCACCTTGCCGGCAATGGCGACGTCCCCCTCTCCCTGGCTGGAAAGCCACAGGTGATTGGATCGGAAGGCAAAACGATACGCGCCGTCGGCCAGGCCGGCCAGGTGGCCGGTCAGCGGGATCGGGATATTGTCGCCCATGGCCGCCCGGCCATCGGTGACCGTGCTGTCCAGGGCATTGATGGGCGGGTCGCTGAAAACCTCTGCCGCTCTCAGGGTTTCAGGCCGCTGATAGACCGCAGCGGTGGCCCCGGTCTGCAGCACGCGTCCCTCGTCGAGAACCATGATGTTCCCGCCCAACATCAGGGCTTCCGATGGCTCGGTGGTGGTATACACAACGATGGCGGAGCGTTTCCGGAAAATCTCCTGGAGTTCCACCCGCAGTTCTTCCCGCAGTTTGTAGTCCAGATTGACCAGGGGCTCGTCCAGCAGGAGCAGTTTGGCATCCTTGACCAGCGCCCGGGCAATGGCCGTGCGCTGCTGCTGCCCCCCGGAGAGCTCGGCCGGCAATCGATCCAGCAGCGCCTCGAGATGCAGTATCTCGGCGGTTTCGCGAACCCGCCGATCCATGTCGCGCTTTTTCAGCCCACTGCGGCGCAGCGGTGAGGCGATATTGTCGTAGACGGTGAGGGAGGGGTAGTTGATGAACTGCTGGTAGACCATGGCAATGCCGCGCTTGCGGACCGAAACGCCGGTGACATCCACGCCATCCACCAGCACCTGACCCCGAGAAGGGCGGTCCAGGCCGGCCATGATGCGCAACAACGAGGTTTTACCGGCCAGGGTGCGGCCTAAGAACACATTGCGGGATCCCGTTTCAAATTCGAGATCGATCCCTTTCAGATGGGTTTCGCCGCCGACGATTTTATCGACATTCCGAAGCGCCAGACTCATGAACCCCCCGTTAGCATTCTCAGGTTTTCAGCCTTCCGGCTTAAAAGCGCCATGCAAAGGTAGGTCTGTTCCGTAATGGTATCATGCTCGATTAACATAGCCGTATAATCTTCGCAAGTGAAAATATGCTTTCGTTTTTTATCTTATTTTTTCCCCCTTAGGCCAGCATCCTCTCCCTGATCGGCGTTGGCCACGTGCAGTTCGACATCCCCGGCGTTCATGGCCTCGACCAGCGCTTCCGTAGGCTGGCGGTCGGTAAACAGGGCGTCGATCTCATCGATGCTGCCCAGCCGGACCATGGCGTTGCGTCCGAACTTGGTATGGTCGGCCGCCAGAAACACCTTGCGTGAATTATCGATGATGGCCCGGGCTGCGCGGACTTCACGATAGTCGAAATCGAGGAGGGTCCCATCCAAATCGATGCCGCTGATACCGATGATGCCGAAATCCACCCGGAACTGCTGGATGAAATCGATGGTCAAGGGCCCCACGATGCCGCCGTCTCGAGGACGCACCAGGCCGCCGGCCACGATGATTTCAAAATGGTCGTTGCCCGCCAGGATCGAGGCCACGTTCAGGCTGTTGGTGATGACCCGCAATCGTTCGTGGCCGCAGAGCAGTTTGGCAATTTCCTCGGTGGTCGTGCCGATATTGATAAAAAGCGATGCATGATCCGGTATGCAGGACGCCACCATCCGTGCGATCTGTTCTTTTTCCTTAAGGCACAGCACCTTACGCTGGGTGTAGGCGACATTCTCGGTACTGGGGGGCAGGCCTGCGCCACCATGATAGCGGTGAATGAGGCCTTCACGGCTCAGGATATTGATATCGCGGCGGATGGTCTGGGGCGTGACGTCGAATTGCGCCGCCAGGTGTTCAATCGTGATAAACCCTTTGGATCGTACCAGATTCTGGATTTTGATGTGCCGGTCCCGCACCGGGGCGGATTTGCCATTCATCGGCGGACTTTCGACCGCCGGGCTGACCGGGGTATTGGCCTTGCCGTGATTATTGGAGGGAGAGGCCATCGCCGTTACACTTTCTATAGCGGGATAATGTAATAAAAATTCGTATTAGAAAAAATATGCGCGGAAATGTAAATAAAAGAAAATTTGCGTGACAAACTGCGGCTGTTCTGTTAGCGATAACGATATAAAAAAGGCTTTATATACCGATTTTAGCGAATAGACAGGCCGTAGCATGACCCTTTTCTTTTCGCAAGAGAAAAAATGCCTGTTCGAAACGCTAATTTAAAAGATCCCTTTAAATTCGCCGATCAATTGAGGGCCGTTTTGGATACCCAAGTACTTATCATCGGAGGTGGTGTCACGGGCACGGGCCTGGTGCGCGATCTGGCCCTGCGCGGGGTTGACTGCATCCTGGTCGAAAAACAGGACCTCAATGCCGGCGCCTCGGGCGGCAATCACGGCCTGCTGCACAGCGGGGCCCGCTATATCGCCTCCGACCCGGCGGCGGCCGCCGAATGCCACCGGGAAAACCTACTGTTGAAAAAGCTGGCGCCCCACTGTATCGAAAACACCGGCGGCCTTTTTGTCGCTGTGGCGGGTGACGACGAAGCATACATCGCCGATTTTCCAAAGATGTGCAGCACCTGTGGCATTCCCGCCCGGCCACTGACGCCGACCGAAGCCCGCGAAATGGAACCGGCCCTCTCGGACCGCATCATTGCGGCCTATGCCGTGGACGATGCCGCCATCGACCCCTTCAAGCTGTCGCTGGACAATATGGCGGCCGCCTTGCAGAGCGGCAGCCAACTGCTGCGTTTTTCACAGGTCGTTGGCTTCGAAACCCATGCCGGGCGAATCCGGTCGGTTCGGCTGAAAAACACCCTTACCGGCCGCGAAACAAATGTCCGGGCCGATGTCGTGGTAAACGCCTCTGGCGCCTGGGCCGGCCAGGTGGCCGCCCTGGCCGGCATCGATATCCATATCCGCTATTCCAAGGGCAGCCTGCTCGTCACCCATCACCGTATCGGACAGCGGGTCATCAATCGACTGCGCAAGGCGACCGACGGCGACATCCTGGTTCCCGGCGGCACGGTCTCCATCTTGGGGACGACCTCCGAGCGCTGTGCCTCGCCGGATGTAATTTACCCGGAAATCCACGAGGTCGACCACATCATCGACGAGGGGGCCGCCATGCTTCCCGGCCTCGCGAACACCCGCTATATTCGGGCCTACTGCGGTGTACGGCCGCTGATCAGCAGTGGCGATGAAGATGGCGACGACCGGAGTGTGAGTCGCGGGTTTGCCCTGATCGACCATGCCGAGAGCGACCCCGGCCTCGACAATTTCATTACCATCTCGGGTGGCAAACTCACCACCTTTCGTCTGATGGCGGAAAAAACCGCCGACCAGGTTTGCCGGCGCCTGGGAATTTGCCAGCCCTGCCGGACCCATGTTGATCCGCTGCCGCAAACCGGGGATGCCCGCTGGACCGAACCGGGGCTGACCCCCAGCCTGTGGATCCGTCAAAACGATCCCCGGGACATGCTGCTCTGCGAATGTGAAATGGTGCCCCAGAGCGTT